>UOEU01001045.1_pt1 | contig 13082 bp, 6 predicted proteins | sample 1989311 | NCBI WGS metagenome assembly UOEU01 (sample SAMEA4712195, study PRJEB27164) | hydrothermal vent metagenome | biome: marine basaltic hydrothermal vent biome; feature: marine hydrothermal vent; material: mineral | place: Pacific Ocean | collected 2011-06-14/2011-07-23 | depth 1719 m | reverse complement strand
CGGTATGAGCGAAAGAGAAACGCTTTATAATCTTCTAAAACAAACATTTATCCTCCTAGATGATGGTGATCGCCAATTATTCGGCCGTTTTAACCTCACCTCCCCGCGCTACTACGCCTTGCACCATATTTCAGAAAAACCCGGCCTTTCCTCCAGCGAATTAAGCGAGCGACTCTTGTGCGACAAAAGCAACGTCACCCGCATTGTCAAAGGGTTAGAAAAAGCGGATTACATTATTCGCAAACCACACGAAACAGACGGCCGTTCCCTACGACTCTACCTAACCAGTTCAGGAGAAAGCATTTGTGCCGAGCTCGCTTTAGCCCATCAAACATACAACAACCTTCGGCTCAACTGCATCAGCGAAATATCCCAAGGCAATTTGCTCGAAAACCTCACCTTACTCAATGAATCATTACAGCAAGAGTTAATAAAACCAATAGCCTTAACCGTCAATGGACAGCGTAAAAAGCAATCTTAAATTACAACACAGAAAACACGGCGTTAAATCAGGAGGTGATGCATTCAAGCTAGCTAACTACCCACAACTTTCAAAATCAACAAAAGATCAAAACAAGTTAATTTAAGGAGAGAGATGAACAATAAAAAATGGTACGCCTTAACAGTTTTATTTTTATTAGGAGCTCTGTTTCTAAGCGCCTGTGGTGGCAGTACAGAACCTGCCGCTGAAGAAACGGTCGATGAACCCGCCACAACCAGCGACGCAACAGCCGAAGAAGAAATGGAAGAAGAAGTCGCCGCTGAAGAAGAGCTGGAAGAAGTCGCCGCTGAAGAAGAGCTGGAGGAAGAAGCTGCGGAAGAAGAGATGGAGGAAGAAGTTGTAGCGGAAGAAGAGATGGAAGAGGAAATGGAAGAAACACCAGAAATTTCCATTACCATTTGGGCAGACGACACCCGCGCCCCCATCCTGCTTGAGCTAGCCGATGCCTTTCAGGCAGAATACGGCGTAGGATTGGTTGTTGAGCAAATTGCCGACATCCAAGACCAATTCGTCATTGCCGCACCAGCCGGTGAAGGGCCAGACATCATTCTGGGTGCCCACGATTGGCTAGGTCAACTGGTAGACAGCGGCCTGCTGGCGCCAATGGACTTAGGCGACAAAGCAGACGCTTTTGTCGATATTTCTTTGACCGGCTTTACCTTTGATGGACAGCTGTACGGTATGCCATATGCTACAGAAAACATGGCTTTCTTTTACAACACAGACCTCGTTGCTGAACCTCCGGCCACTTGGCAAGAAGTTATGGACGTTGGCGGCCAGCTCCAAGCCGACGGCAGCGTTACCTACGCCATGGGTCTAACCGGAACCACCTTCGATGCCTTCCCATTGCAAACCGCATTCGGTGGCTACGTATTTGGCATTGATGCTGACGGCAATTACGATCCAAGTGACGTAGGTATCGACAGCCCAGGCATGATTGCCGCTGGCGACTTCCTGCAACAAGCAGTTGCCGATGGCCTCATCAGCGACAGCACCGATTGGGATACCAACCATGTCTTGTTTGAGAGTGGTGAAGTGCCATTTCTCATGGCTGGCCCATGGGCACTCGAACGCATCCGCGAATCTGGTGTTCCTTACGCCATCACCAACTTCCCTGATAACGGCCGTCCCTTTGCCGGCATTCAGGGCTTCATGGTCAACGCATTAAGCGAAAACGTCCTCTTGGCTCAAGCCTTCCTCACTGAGTTTGTGGCTACCGACGAAGTGATGACCGAACTGTATACCTCCGGAAATCGGCCGTCTGCCTTTGCCTCAGTACTGGCAGCCACTGACGATCCCGACTTGGCAGCCTTTGGCGAAGCTGGTGCCGAAGCAGTTCTCATGCCCGCTATCCCAGAAATGGGTGCCGTTTGGGGCTCTTGGGGCGATTCCTTCACCCTCATCCTGACTCAAGAACAAACGGCCGAAGAAGCATTAACAGTCGGTGCAGCCCAAATTCGTGACCTGATTGGCGGCTCCGCAGTCGGCATGATCAACGTACCGGGCTCTTGGCAAGCAGCTTCCACCGCTTGTGATGGCGACTGGGATCCGGCATGTGAAGGCTCCGCTCTCGCCGACAACGGCGACGGCATCTTCTCTGCCACCTTCGATTTGCCCGCTGGCGATTACGAAGTCAAAGTTGCCCTAGATGGTGCTTGGACCGAGAACTACGGCGTTGACGGCGCAGCCGATGGCGACAACTACGCCTTCACCATGGACGCAGATGGCTCTGTAACCTTCACCTACGATTCAGAAACCAACCTGCTAGACATCGCCACTGAGTAAAGTTTAAGATAAAAAGAAGGTCGGGGGATTCCTCGGCCTTCTTTTTCGTAACTATGCAACTGTCATGCTGAACCCATTCGACTTCGCTCAGGGCAGGCTGTGAAGTATCCCTCTAAAGTAAACATGGTTCGGGGATCAATGTTTGAACATTGGGCGAACTTTAGGGTAAATAAAGGTTTTAGGGATTCTTCGTTTCACTCAGAATGACATTTCATTTCAGGTTTCAGTCTACCGACTGAAAGCATCACACCAAAGGTAGTTGGTTTTACTGATTACTAAAATCAGATAGCCAACGTCCCCTTTTTCGTTAGGCAGTTTCGGAAAAATAAATAAGTGTTCAACCCGAAACTGCCTCAAGCGCAATCCGAAAAATAATATAATTTCACCCTAATTATTTTTCGGATTGCGCCTTACACAAGTCAGGGAGGATGAAGAAATGAGTGTCGTCCAACCCAAAGGCAGCGGCAAAAACAACGCCAATCAAACAACAACAGCATCTAGCCTAATCTTTCGGCTGCTGTTCTTGTTCATGTTTGATGCTGCCGCCATTTGGTTTATTGTCAATACCTATGGCAATGAAGCCTACTTTTTGGCTGCGGTAGTTGCCGTTGTCGCCATTTTATTTACCATTGTATTTTTAAGAAGTGATTTATACCCTGTTCGCTGGATGATGGTTGGGTTTGGATTTATGCTCCTTTTTGTCATCTATCCAATTTTGTTTACCGTCTCTATTGCCTTTACCAACTTTGGCGACGGCCATCTTTTTACCAAAGAACAGGCCATCGAGCAGCTACAAAAAACAAACTATTTGCCAGAGGGGGGTACAGCCTACCGCTGGACAGCCTTCCGTACCGAAGAAAATGAGTACGCTCTCTGGCTCATTGATGACGAAGGCAACGCTTTTCTGGCACGACCCAATCAACCGTTGCTTCCCGGCGTTGTTGGTGAAAACGGGATTGGTGAGCTTGACGACAAGGGCATTCCCAGCGAAATGGAAGGGCATCAAAGGCTAAATACGCTTTTGGCGGCCGCAGACAGCAATTTGCCAAATATCTTGTTTGGCGAAGAAGATGGCGTGACCATTCAGGTGCGCTCCCCTCAGGAAGCGGCCGAATTGCAGCCCCTCTATCTTTATGATCCTGATAAGGATTTAATTACCAACCAGGAAACAGATGTGGTGTACAGCCCCATTTTTGGCACATTCACCTCGCTAAACGGAGATGAATTGCGCCCAGGATTCCGCGCCTCAGTCGGCACATTAAACTTTGAACGCTTTTTTACCAGCTCTGCCTTGCGTGGTCCTTTGGTACGCATCATTACCTGGAATTTTGCCTTTGCTATAATCAGCGTTCTTTCAACATTTGCCCTTGGCCTGACAATTGCCCTTATTTATAACGACCCAGACTTTCCGTTGAAGAAGTTGATTCGCTCATTCCTGCTCATTCCCTACACCATCCCATCGCTGATAACCATTATTATTTGGCGCGGCATGATGAACCCAGAAGTGGGTATCATTAACCGCACGCTAGAATCGCTCATTAACTTTTCGCCCCCTTGGTTTACCGATCCGACTTGGGCGAAAGCGGCCGTTTTGCTGGTAAATTTGTGGCTCGGCTACCCCTACTTTATGCTCATCACCAGCGGGGCACTGCAATCCATCCCAGACGACATTTATAGTGCGGCCGAAGTAGATGGCGCCAATGCTTGGCAACGTTTTTGGAAGATCACCCTGCCGCTGCTGCTCGTATCTGTTGGCCCCTTGCTGGTGGCTTCGTTTACCTTCAACTTCAATAACTTCAACCTAATCTTCCTCTTTATTCAGGGTGGGCCACCCATTGCCGGAGCCGCTTCACGGGCGGGGCATACCGACATTTTGATTAGCTACGTTTACAACCTAGCATTTGCTGGGGGTCGCGGCCAAGATTATGGTCTAGCTTCTGCCATTACAATTGTCATTTTCGTGATTGTAGGGACGATCACCTTGTTCCAGTTTAGGTATACACAAATGTGGGAGGAGGTCAGTGAAAGTGTCTAATATTTCTGTATCCAACAAAAAAAGTGGCGGCTTTATGCACCAGGTGCGTGAATCACGCACGTTTCAGAAAAAATTGAGCGTTATTATTCGGCTGATCATTGCTGTGTTTCTAATTATTTTTGCTATTTTCCCCGTAGTTTGGATTATTTCGGCCTCGTTTAATCCAATTGCCACTTTGGCCAACCAGAAGCTCATCCCTGAAAATGCTGGGTGGGGCAATTACACATCACTGTTAACCAGCGACATATTTCCTTATTGGCGCTGGTTTTGGAATTCGATCAAGATTTCGTCTATCTCAACCGTCTTGTCAGTTTCGATTACGACCGTGGCAGCTTTTGCTTTTTCCCGCTTTCGCTTTCAGGGGCGACAAAATATGCTGAAGCTGATTTTGCTGATTCAGGTATTCCCAGGGCTGTTAGCCATTGTGGCTATCTTCTTGATGATTTCTGATGTTGGCGACGTGATTCCTATGTTTGGCTTGGACACCCACGCTGGGCTAATTTTAGTGTACATGGGTGGGGCCATGGGGATCAACATTTGGCTGATGAAGGGTTTCTTTGACACGATTCCACGCGCGATTGATGAAAGTGCCATGGTGGATGGTGCCTCCCATTGGTACATTTTTACCCGCTTGCTGCTGCCTCTGATGCGGCCGATTTTGGTTGTGATTGGGATTTTGTCTTTTATTGGCACGTATGGCGATTTTGTGCTGGCTCGTGTCCTCTTGAAGAGTACTGATCAATATACGCTAATGGTTGGCTTGCAAATCTTTACTTCTGGGCAGTTTGCCCAAAAATGGGGGGAGTTTACGGCCGGTGCGCTCATTGGCGCATTGCCTATCATGATTATTTATCTACTGCTGCAAGATCAGATTGTGGGTGGATTGACGCAAGGGTCTGTGAAAGGATGATTAATGGTAAATTGTTAATTGTTAGGGGGAAACGGCCGTTTCTCTTCCTACTCCTTTTGCTCATTCTGGCCGCTTGCCAGAAAACAGCACCTGCCACGCCAACAGCAACGGCCGTTCCCCTTCCCACCAGCACGCCACTTCCAGAGCCAACCGCTACGCCCAACCCACTCATTCAGGGCAGCAACGGCTACCCTTGGTGGAACGACGTCGTCTTTTACGAAATATTCGTCCGCAGCTTCTACGACAGCGACGGTGACGGCATTGGCGACCTCAACGGCGTCATCGAAAAGCTCGACTATCTTAACGATGGCGACCCCAGCACAAGCGACGATTTAGGCGTGACTGGCATTTGGCTCATGCCCATTATGGTTTCCCCCAGCTATCACGGCTACGACGTCGTCGATTACTTCCAAATAGACCCCGACTACGGCACAAATGAAGATTTTGCACGGCTGATGGAAGAAGCCCACGCTCGGGGAATCCGCGTCATCGTCGATCTCGTGATGAACCACACCTCCTCCCAAAACCCCTGGTTTGTCGAAGCAAAAAACCCAGACTCCGACAAGCGAGATTGGTACGTATGGGAGGATGAAAACCCAAGCTACCGTGGCCCCTGGGGGCAAAGCGTCTGGCACAGCACCCCCAACGGCTACTATTACGCCGTTTTTTGGGGCGGAATGCCTGACCTAAATTATGAAAACCCAGAAGTAACGGCCGCTATGTATGAAATCATCCAGTTTTGGCTGGAAGAGATGGACGTAGATGGCTTCCGGCTGGATGGGGTAAAGCATATGGTGGAAGACGGCCGTATCCAGGAAAATAGCCTCGCTACCCACGCCTGGCTCAAAGATTTCTACACCTTCTACAAAGGGATAAACGCCAACGCCCTGACCGTAGGCGAAGCGTGGACAGGAACCCAGCAGGTGGTCGATTACACAGGGGACGAAGTCGATATCGCCTTCCAGTTTGATTTGGCTCTGGACATTCTCAACGGCGCAGATGCGGGCCTCGGCGTCATTTTCAGCAAAACGCAGCAAGAAGTGGTCGATTCATTCCCCGCCAACCAGTACGCCACCTTCATCACCAACCATGACCAAAATCGGGTCATGTCCCAGCTAGATGGGGATGAAGCCAAGGCGCGACTGGCCGCTTCCCTGCTGCTCACCGCGCCGGGCGTACCCTTCATTTATTATGGCGAAGAGATTGGGCAGGCCGGCACAAAGCCAGATGAAGATATTCGCCTGCCGATGCAGTGGGCAAGCAACGGCCCCAAGGTTGGCTTTACAGAAGGCACCCCTTGGCGACCAGCGGCGGCAGACTTTCCCGTTCGCAGCGTGCAGCGACAGGAAGATGATCCCAATTCGCTGCTCACCCATTACCGCACGCTCATTCAACTGCGGAATGAGCATGAAGCGTTGCGCGTGGGCGACTGGATATTGGTGGAAGCCAATTCCGCCCGTTTGTACACTTTTTTGCGCCAAACGGAAGGTGAAACGATTTTGGTGATCATCAACTTGAATCGCAATCCAGTAACGGCCGCTAATTACAGTCTGGAGTTGGCAGGCGGGGTGTTGGATGGGTCGGTAACGGCCGTTTCCCTTTTTGGCAACAGCGTCACAGCCGCCCCCGAAATTAACAGCGACGGCAGCTTCTCCGGCTACACACCTTTTGACGAAATTTCAGCCCAATCCACCCACATCATTCAATTACAATCAGAAAAATGAAATATCCACAACCCCGCCCGATGCTAAAGCAACGGGCTACAAAACCAAGCCCCTTTGGGGCTAATTTAGCCCCAAAGGGGCTTTCTCCACTAGCCCCGTCGTTCACGACGGGGCGATGGTTTCTCCTCGTCATCACCCTCTTTCTTTTAGCAGCTTGCCAATCGGCACAGCCAGCCAAAGAACCCAACCCAGCCCCAAACAGCACCCTCTTCACCAACGTCAACCGCGCGGCGGGCATTGTAAACACCCGTCAGGGCAACGACCGCGCCATCGGCCAGGCGTGGGGGGACATTGATCGGGACGGCTGGGTCGATTTTTACGTCACCGACACCGCCGGGCCAAACAGCCTCTTCCGCAACAACGGCGACGGCACCTTCAGCCGCTCCCCACACGACCAAACCGTCGCCCTGCCCAACGCCTACAGCGGCGGCGCCTCCTTTGCCGACTACAACAACGACGGCTGGCTCGACCTCTACGTGGTCAACTGGGGGGCAAACCGTCTCTTTCGCAACCAAGCCGGGCAAGGCTTCATCGACGTGACCGCCCAGGCAGGCGTGGGGGACGAAGCCAACGGGCAAACTGCCTCTTGGGGAGATTATGACAATGACGGCTGGCTCGACCTGTACGTGGCAAACTGGGCCTGCTACCCTCGATGCGGCCGTCCCAATCAAGGCGACACAGACCGCCTTTATCACAACAACGGCGACGGCACATTCAGAGACGTCACCCGCCTGTTAAGCGGCAAAACAAACGGCGCAGGCTTCGTCGCCAGCTTCACCGACTACGACAACGACGGCGACCTGGACATTTATCTCGTCAATGACGAGTTCCTCTTCCCCATTGGCAATAAGCTGTGGCGCAACGATGGCCCCGGCTGTGACGGCCACTGTTTTACCGAAGTTGCCGCTGAGGCGGGTGCAGACACGCGGGTAATGGGCATGGGGCTGGCAACGGCCGATTACGACAATGACGGCGACTTTGATTTTTATTTTTCCAATGCGGGGCCAATGACCCTGCTGCAAAATCAGGGGGACGGCACCTTTGCCGACGTCGCCGCCCAGGCTGGCGTTGATATGCCGGGCAATATCGCCTGGGCAGCAACCGCTTTTGACTATGACAACGACGGCTGGCAAGATTTGTATTTGGCCGTGATGACAACCGCCAATCACGGCGGGATTCCAGCCAACCCCCTCTTCCACAACAATGGGGACGGCACGTTTACACGCGTGCGCTCCGGCAGCGGCGCAGCTGACGTAGGCCCCACCATGGGCATCGCCACGGCCGATTTTGACAATGACGGCTGGGTAGACCTGCTCATTGGCAATAAGGATGATGGTTACAGCCTGCTGCGTAACCAAGTTGGGGCGCAGTCGGGCAACCGTTGGTTTGCGCTACAGTTGGTGGGTGGCGGGCCAATCAATCGGGACGCCATTGGGGCGCGGGTGACGGTACGCAGCGCAGACGGGTCGGTGCAGACCCGAGAAGTGCAAAGCGGCGGCAGCTTGGGCGCAGGGAATGAGCTAAAGCTCCATTTTGGTCTGGGAACGGCCGTTTCCATCCCAAAACTCACCATTGTTTGGCCGAACGGCCGTATGCAGCAGTGGCAAAACGTGCCGACAAACCAACAGGTCACGCTCACTTACCCCAGCAATGCCGCTGTCGAAGCGGCACAGTTGACCGCCCTCTATCCAGCCATTCTCCCTGAAAAAGAAAGTAATCCTCCCTCTCTGCCCGCCATTACGCTGGTGGTGGTTGTGGGGCTTTTGATAACGGCCGTTATCAGCCAATATCCCACCCTGCGTCGCTGGCCGCGCTGGGGAATGGGGCTGGGGTTGCTAACTATCCTTGCGCTGCTTGGCGTCATCTGGATGACTGCCTACGCCACCAGCAGCAATCCCAATCGATCACTCAGGCGGCTGCTAAACCAAGCGGGCGCAGCGGTTCCCCAACAGCTTCCCCCAGCCCCCGCCGCCAAAGTTGCCTTGGGGGAAGCCCTCTTTTGGGACCCAATCCTCAGCGGCAATCAAGATATTGCCTGCGTCACCTGCCATCAGCCACTTTTTGCAACCGGAGACGGATTATCTCTGTCCATTGGCACAGGTGGGCAAGGCTTGGGGCCAGAACGCAAGCTATTGCCCACTGCCCGACAGCTGCTCATTCCCCGCAACGCCAGCCCCATTTTCAATTTAGGCTTGGAAGGAATGGACGTGCTTTTTTGGGACGGCCGTGTGCAAGGTACAGTTGCCACCACGTTCGACACCCCTGCCAACGACGATCTTCCCTTTGGCCTCGATAACGCTATTGCCGCCCAAGCGATGTTCCCCGTCACCTCGCGGGATGAGATGCGCGGGCATCGCGGCAGCAGAGACATTTTTGGCGAGCGCAACCCATTCGCCAGCATCAACGACCATCAATGGCCTGCCATCTGGGATGAGATTATGATTCGTGTCTTAACCATCCCAGCCTATCAGGAACTGTTTGCCGCCGCTTACCCAGACATCCCGCTAGGAGAATTACGGTTTGAACAGGTTGCCAACGGGTTGGCAGCTTATCAAATGGAGACGTTTACCTTTTTAGACAGCCCATGGGATCGTTATTTGCAAGGGGATGAAGCCGCTATTTCTCCTCTGGCGCGGGAAGGGGCGCGGCTGTTTTACGGGGATGCGGGCTGCGCCCAATGCCACAGCGGCCCTTTGCTGAGCGACATGCAGTTTTATAACATTGGCGTACCCCAAATTGGCCCCGGCAAAGGGTTTGAAGCCCCCCTTGATTTTGGCCGCGCCCGCGAAACGGGGGACGAGAGCGATCTGTTTGCCTTCCGCACGCCCCCTTTGCGAAATGTGGCAATTAGTGGCCCTTGGATGCACAATGGGGCGTATGTCAGTTTGGAAACGGCCGTAATCCACCACCTAAACCCCGCCCAAGCCGTGACCAATTATGATTTTGGGCAGCTATCGCCGCTTGTTTTGGCAGAGGACTCGGGAGAGACGGCCGTTCACACCGCCGCCCTCAACGCACCATCTTTTTATATGCCCCGAGTTACGTTGACCAATGAAGAAGTAACTGCCTTGTTGACGTTTTTAGACTCGCTCACCTCGCCATCCGCAAAAGATTTGGCGCATCTTATTCCAGATGCTGTTCCTAGCGGGTTGAGGGTTGGCGGGGAGTAATGTATTAGACTGCCTCCGCCCGATGCTGAAGCAACGGGCTACAGAATGAAGCCCCTACGGGGCTGGGTTTAGCCCCGTAGGGGCTTCATTTACTAGACCCGTCGTTTACGGCGGGTCGAAGTCGGCAGGAAAACAGACGATTTGACTTATTTTCTTATCAAAAAGGCACAAACTATGGATGATTTTGTATTTGGTTCACTCTCTACCTCTGAAAAACGGCTCAAATATTTCCAAGAACGGCGACAGGGTGTTAAACATCACAACCTCATCGAGCCACGCGCTCCGCAGGCCCATGATGCCCCCGTTCTCACCGTGCTGGTCGGTTTGCCCCAGCTCATTGAGAAGATTGAATGTGTGCTGACGCTGCCAGAAACGGCCGTTTATCCTTTCCAGCGCACAAAAATCGAATGGGACTTGCTCAACTGGCAATATTTGCAAAGCTGGCAGGTAACTCTGCCAGCCCAGCCTGACGGCAGCATTGTTCGTTACCGCATCAAAGCGACACCCGCCGACGGCTCAGAGCCCATTTGGGCAGATGATGGTGAAATATTTTCCTACTATGTTGGCTCTAGAAAACCACCTGCCTGGAGCCGTGAAGCAGTTGTGTACCAAATTTTCCCCGACCGCTTTTATCCCGGAAACGGCCGTTCCTGGAACCCCACCCAAAGTCTCAATGACATTTACGGCGGCACGCTGCGCGGCATCATCCAAAAGCTCGACTATGTCGCCGAGATGGGGTTCAACACCATTTGGCTCAATCCCTTCTTCCCCGACGACAGCCACCACGGCTACCACGCCACCGACTACTTCAGCGTCAACCCCCGCCTAGGCACAATGGACGACATCCGTGAACTGGTCGATGCTGCCCACAGCAAAGGCATCCGCCTGCTGCTCGACTTTGTGGCTAACCATTGGGGTAGCCAGCACCACAGCTTCCAAGAAGCGATCAGCGACCCCAACAGCCCCTACGTCAATTGGTACAACTGGATCGACTACCCCCACGATTATGAAACCTTTTTTGGCGTGATGGATTTGCCCCAGGTCAACGTCAACCATCCCGCCGTGCGCGACTACCTCATGCGTAGCCTGCGCTTTTGGCTGGGAGAGGTTGGCTTCGACGGCTTGCGGCTCGATTACGCCCTCGGCCCCACCCACGACTTTTGGACAGAGCTACGCGCCACCGTCAAACAGATTCGCCCCGATGCCTGGGTTTTTGGCGAGGTGGTGGAAACCCCCACCACCGTTTTGAGCTACGAAGGGCGGCTGGATGGCTGTCTGGACTTTTCTCTGGCGCAGGCGCTGCGCGACACCTTTGCTTTGCAGCGCACAACTGTGTCCGAATTTGCCAGCTTTCTCGCCAAGCATGAGCGATTTTTCCCCGAAAATTTCAGTCGGCCTAGCTTTTTGGACAACCACGACATGAATCGCTTCTACTTTTGTACCGGACACAATCGTAAAAAGCTAAAATTGGCGGCTCTCTGCCAATTTACCCTTGCTGGGCCACCCATCGTTTATAACGGCAGCGAAGTGGGCGTGCGTCAGCAAATGGGCATGTCGGAACCGGGCAGCGCGGGCATGGAGGAAAATCGGCAGCCGATGCTCTGGGGAGACGCGCAAGATGCCGATCTGCGTGACTATTTCCGCTGGCTCATTCAGCTTCGCAAGGAACATGCGGCGTTGCGGAACGGCCGTTTCCAAATTATCCACACCAACGACCACACCTTGGTCTACGTTCGCAGTAACGAAAATGAAACCATTTGGGTTGCTTTGAATGTAAATGATGAGGTGAGAGAGATAACGGCCGTTTACAAAAACAGTCGCCACACCTTCAATCTTCCCCCCTGGTCTGGCGACATCCACATCTTTCCAGCATAACCATTTTTATTGACGATTTTAGATTTACGATTTACGATTCGCCCACAATTGTCAATCTAAAATCGTTAATCGTAAATCGCGGAGGCTATTATGCGTTTAGGAATTATGTTGGGGTATGCGGGACGGCGAATTGAGCTACCCGTTGAATTGGTAAAAGAGGCGGATCAGTTAGGCGTTTACGCTATCTGGACGGCCGAAGCGTATGGCTCGGATGCGGTATCGCCGCTGGCTTGGCTGGGGGCGCAAACGAAAAACATCAAGCTGGGCACAGCGATCATGCAGATGCCGGGGCGCACCCCTGCCAATGCGGCGATGACGGCGATGACGCTGAATCAGCTGTCAAACGGCCGTTTCCTGATGGGCCTTGGCTTGTCTGGCCCACAGGTGGTGGAAGGATGGCACGGGGTTGGCTATAAACGGCCGCTCACTCGCACCCGTGAATACGTCAACATTGTGCGCCAAATATTCCGCCGCGAAGATCGCCTGAGCCTCAACGGCAAGCTGTACCAAATTCCGTATCGTGGCCCAGGCGCGACTGGTTTGGGCAAGCCGCTCAAAAGCACGTTGGAAGCTGCCCCAGAGATTCCCATCTATTTGGCCGCCATCGGCCCGCAAAATGTGCAGTTAACGGCGGAAATTGCCGATGGCTGGCTGCCTATCTTCTTTTCACCCAGCAAATATGATGAAATTTATAAGCCACACATCGAAGCAGGTTTTGCCAAAGCTGGAGATGGCAAAAGCATTGCTAACTTTGACATTGCGCCCACCGTCTCTGTGGTGATTAATGATGATTTGGATATTTGCTACAATATGTTACGGCCGTTCTTGGCTCTGTACATTGGCGGGATGGGGGCAAAAGGGAAAAACTTCTACGCTGATTTGGCTGGGCGGTACGGGTATGAAGCAGAAGCGGCCGAAATTCAGGATTTGTACTTGGCTGGGGATAAAGGGATGGCGATGATGAAAGTTCCAGGCGCACTCATTGACGATGTGGCGCTGGTGGGGCCGCGTGAGCGGGTAAAGGAACGGCTGTCGCTCTGGCTCAACTCCCCCGCGACGACCTTAAATCTAACCGTATTTG
>UOEU01000259.1_pt1 | contig 13093 bp, 11 predicted proteins | sample 1989311 | NCBI WGS metagenome assembly UOEU01 (sample SAMEA4712195, study PRJEB27164) | hydrothermal vent metagenome | biome: marine basaltic hydrothermal vent biome; feature: marine hydrothermal vent; material: mineral | place: Pacific Ocean | collected 2011-06-14/2011-07-23 | depth 1719 m | reverse complement strand
TTTATGAAAACAGCCGCTCTTTTTCGTCTAGTGCGGTGTATTTGGGGCGAAATGCGCTTTTTTGCGCCTCCATCGGCGTTTTTTACATATTCGCTAAATTTACGGACTGTTTTTTAAAACGGCCGTTTTTTCATCGGAGTCATCTAATGTTTAATAAATTTCTACAGTATCTTGCCCAAAGAAAAAGACTGTTGGTAATCACAATACTCATATCTACAGCTATTATATTTTTTTCCATCCCAGTAGCGTCCGATCGCTTAATAAGTAATGAATGGTGTGGCTTTCCTAACCCTTTCATCAAATGGACTTTTTCTGACGATGGCTCATTTCAACAAAATGTCATAATAATCGACAGCGTTGGTGCTGGAACTGGTTATTTTGATACAGGAGTTTGGACTGAATCTGCAAGAACAATTCGAGTAGTCATTCTAGAAGAAGAAATATTAGAATTGAACCAACAATTTATTATAATATCTGCTGGGTTAGGTCACTATTTGTGGTCTTATGGCGATTTTTTAGGCGATCTGAATGAGAGCAGAAACAGGATACTCATTTGGCATCAATGTAGTGCATCATGAGACTGTTTCTTCTTACTTCCTATCCAATAAACTCATGACCTTCCTACTCACCCAAGGTAAGTAGGGTTTCTCGTAAGCTTTTTTGTAGTATCTGTTGCCAGTTTTTCTAAATGTCAAATTCAATGGAGGAAAAATGAATAATTCTACAAAGTTCAACCATCGCGTCCTGCTGATATTACTTTTTTTATTTTTTGTTATGGTGTTTGGTAACCTCCGACTCGGGTCATTAAAAGCTCTAACCGATGCTTCCCCAGCCTTACAGACAAGCACTTCCTCTGCGATTTGGTTTGCTAGCCATGACCCTGACCCACCGAGCGCATTAGTAATGCCATGACGGCGGGCTTACAACATTACCAGAAGTTCAGCTAAGTGGAGGTAACATTGCTGCCAATGCCGCTTCGCCTTTCAATACTGATGTTGCTTACTATTTGACAGATAATAATCAAGTTTGGAGGACTACAGACGCTGGAAGCACATTTCAACAAGTTCTTGCTTTTACGACGGGCCGAACAACTGATATATTTGTTGACTCACAAAACACTGACCGTGTTTTTGTCATAGTCGATTATGGTTGGACTTTTGACAAATTTATTGACATAACTATGCACGATAAGACTTTGTACCCGACTGAACATTTTGAAATAGAGCCTCTGGGCGAATTAACTTGAGGTTTGGGCAACTATAGCTATAGCTTTTGTCCGAACCTCAATCAAGTTAATTCACGCATTTGCTACGAGAATGAATTCGCAGTCGAGTAGAGATTTGCAAACTTGCACCTTATGTTAAGCATTTTGTCAAAAGTCCAATCAAGAAGCATGGTCACAATTACCAGAACACCGAAACCCAAATCCAAAATATAAACTATCGGATGCCGTTAATAGTGCTTTCAGTGTATTTATCATGCAATCACAATCATTTCTAGCCCACAATCAGGCAATGAGCAGTAAAAAGAAAGACAGAAACAACCTGAGAACCCTTTTTCAAGTAGAAAATGTACCCTCAGACAATCAGATACGAAACTTGCTAGACCCACTAAGCCCGACTGAATTCGCGCCACAATTTGAATGGGTGTGGCAGAAATTAGAAGGATTAGGCGGATTGAAACCATATCAAACAGAGCTGGGAACTACCCTCATTGCCCTAGATGGTATGGTATATCACTCATCAAAATCAATCTCTTGCGACTGTTGTTTAACACGTAAAGACCGCAACAGGGAAACCCATTATTATCATGCCACCTTGCTGCCCCTGATGGTTAAACCTGATTTTGCCCATGTTCTTTCGCTCTTCCCCGAGATGATTACACCTCAAGATGGACACGAAAAACAGGATTGTGAACGAGTGGCTGCTAAACGTTGGCTAACTTCGCTCACCCTGTCGTCTGACTCAAAACGGCTCTGGAATGGCAAATCGTTTCTCTCTTTGCTTAGATCATACTCTTCTAACATTTCTGACATATCTGGATCATTAGCCATTGCTTTCATAAAATCTCCGTTCACTTTTTGTACTTTTGTTTCCGCTACAGCCTACTATCCCACAAAGGTTCCGGAACATTCCGCAGCTTATTGTCATACCGCGCCATGACAAACAGGGCATCAGACAGCCGATTTAAGTAGGGGATGACCTGTGAACCCACCGCTTCCTCTCTTGACAGGCTAATGACCAACCGCTCTGCTCGGCGGCAAACGGTACGCGCCACGTGCAGATGTGCCGCTCCTAGCGATCCACCAGGCAAAATAAAGTTTTCTAAAGGGCCGGTAACGGCCGTAAATTCATCAATCAACGCTTCCAATTGGACCACATGCCGCGCTTCCATCTGCGGAATCTGGTACGTCTCCTTGTCCTCTTCCAAAAAGCACAAATCTGAACCTAAATGAAACAGTTCATTTTGTATAATCGGCAACACCTCCGCCAATCGTGCAACCAATCCCTGCGCCAAAGCAACGCCCAAAACAGAGTTCAGCTCATCCACCGTGCCATAAGCCGACACCCGCACAGATTCCTTCGGTACGCGCGTCTTGCTGCCCAACGAAGTCATTCCTTCATCACCCGTGCGCGTATAAATTTTTGTCAATCGTGGCATTCACCACCTCCAAATTGCTCAATAGTGACATGATTGTCCCAGAAACCAGTGCCTCTGTCCTCTTTTTGGATTTTACACCAACGTGCTTGCCTTCAACTGCATAATTTAATATGCTACCTACAAATGTGCTGGTTCTAAACCTGACCAATTAGCGAGTATGGAGGCGTTCTCATGAAAAAAGCATTCCCAATCATCATCCTGTTTTTACTTTTAACAGCCATTATTCATGCCAGCAGCGCACAGATGCCTGCTGCGCCACAAGAAGCAGCACCCATCGATCCTATCTTTCCTGGGGTTGGCGTCATCACCAGCCGTCATATGGAAGACGGCCGTATTAGCACCTCCAACCAAGCCATATTTGGCCCCAGCATCTGCATCAACTTCGGCGACCCTTACTCCCCTCTAAACAGCCCGTTTGCACCCGGCCCTTACACCTACCAATTCCGTATCCGCATCCCCGCAGATTACCCATCCAACATTGTCCGCGTCGAGCTTTTCGATCCCGACTCCATCAATCAAGCCGAAAACAGCTTCACAATTATTCGATCAAATATAGCCATCAATAATGGATTAACGGCCGTTACCAGCGGAACCTGTACACCTTTATTATCGCCCGATATGCAAATGGATGCCTGCCTCTTAGAAACAGATGAGCTTACCCTTGTAGACGGAGCACCCAACCTAAATATAGATCAAATAAATCCCTTCTGGATTGTTCGCGTTGATGAAAATCGTGGTGTAGGCGACCCTCCCGGTAATGGGCTTTGTGGCAGCCACCCTCATATGATTCCGCCTACAATACCCAAACCTTATTTCAACTTTCTTATTACAGCCAAAACGGCAATGAACCCGTTACAGAGGTTCCACTCGTAAGCTATATGTACCCAGCGAGGTCAACGCCCGTAATTTGTATATTATCGACAATCCCGGTTCCCATGATTCAATGGGGCTGGAGATAACGGCCGTAAACATCCTCCTACAAAACTCCAACTTCAACAGTCCAGTAGACATCCCCCTAGCCACCCTTGGCCCAGAAGCGGTAGGCCAAATCATAAACATTACCCTGTGGGATAGTGATACATGGGCGCAACCCCCTTGGGTTTTTTATTTTGACACGATTCCCTTCACCCCAGATGACAACAATCCGCTAGGGTACGACCCAGCCAACACCGATTGGGCGATGGCCTTTGGCGTGGCTGGGCAGGACGATCCTGACGGCGTAGCTGAAGGTGTGCGATGCCTACCTGGTAGCTGCTTTACGCAATGGATTGAACCCTCCTACCAAATTACAGTTCCTGGGGATTTAAGCAGCTGCGATTGGGAAAACCCCACGTCGTTTGCCTGCACCCCATTTTATGGCGGTCGCCTCATGGTGCGCATGATCGGGGGAACACTTGATACCTACGCTTAGGAATTGCTGTCCATTCAAGGAGAATTTCCAGACAATTCAGCCGCTGGCTGTTCTGCCTTCCCCATTGCCTTGGGGGATGGGGTGCGCTCTGTCACCGCCGCCACCTATCCAGACGCGGCCGATTTCGACTATCCGGCTGCGCCACCCGCCTACGGCAGCTTTCCAAGCCATCTGGATGATGCGTCGTTACCAACGGCCGTTTCCGGCACGCTTTATCAATTGAACAACGGCTTTGGCAGCAGCGATTTTGGCTGGCTGGTGTGGAACGAAGGCATTGCAGCCGACGCAACCACTTTAGCAAACAGCTTAACTTGGCCGGGGAATTCTACTGATTACGTTGATCATGGGGATGCAGGAACGGCCGTTCCCGACTCAGGCTTTTCAAACGTGGTGCGCGGCTACATTGAACCTAGCGACCCCACCGACCAAACTTTACACAATTTCGATTGGATCGCCGCCAGCACGGGCAGCATCAGCGCAACAGAAGTTACAGAAGCACTCAATGCCCACATCGATCTAGGACGCATCCTCCGGCTGCCCATTTGGGACAGCAACGATGGTTCAGGGGCAAACGGCCGTTACCAAACATCACAATTCGGCCTCTTTCGCCTCATTGGCTACAGCATCAGCGACAGTTGGCTCCTGCTAGAATATGTTGCCGACGACACAAGCTGCGGCCAAGCCCCCCAGCCACCAAGCCCAGCAGACAGCCTGCTCTACCTGCCCATTGTTGCTAAATAAAATGGGTCATCACCAAATAGTGTACCTGCCGCCCTGACCCGCCCGAAGCTAAAAGCAACGGGCTACTAAACAAAGCCCCTTTGTTTGATAGCCCCGTCGTTCACGACGGGGCGGTGGCGGCGAGAAAGCACACTATTTAACGAAGAGCCAATAAAATAGCAAAATCATCAAAGATTACGCAGAACCTGTCCTGAGCGAAGCCGAAGGATTACAAAGATTAAAAAATCTGGTAAATCTGCGTAATCTTTGATAAAAGCCTCTTTGATTCTGGCTCATCCAAACTTGGATTTCATGGTAGCTGTCCATGTCTATGGCTAATAAATATCCGAGCGACGATCCTTAAATACAGGTATTTTTGCCCGAACCTCTGCCACTTTACCGATGTCGATAACGGCCGTTAGCAACATCTCATCCTCCCCAGCCTCCACCACAATCTCTCCCCACGGGTCTACAATACAAGAATGACCAAAAAAGTGGCTCCCTTTGCTGCTGCCCACCCGATTACAGGCCACCACAAACATCTGATTTTCAATCGCCCGCGCCCGCAGCAGCGTCCGCCAATGAGCCAGCCGTGGGTACGGCCACTCTGCTGGCAAAAAGACAACCTGCGCCCCCGCCAGCGCATAATGGCGAAAAAACTCTGGAAAGCGCAAATCATAACAAATAGAAAGCCCCGCCCTGCCCCAAGCCGTCTCAACCAGCGTCGGCGCAGCCCCAGCCGTTAAGTATTGTTCCTCCTGCATCAGCCGAAACAGGTGCAGCTTGCTGTATTCGCCCAAAGAACGGCCGTTTGCATCAAAATAAACGGCCGTATTGCCAAACTGCCCCTCCTCCAGCAGCGACAGGCAAGAACCCAGAATTTCAATATGAAGCTCCTGCGCCAAAGCCGCTACTTGGGCAAACATGCCTTCATCCGTCCGCGTGGCGTAGCTGGCCGCATTTTCCAAATCGTACCCTGTAGACCACAGCTCCGGGAGCACAATCAAATCAGAGCCGCGCCGCGCCGCCTCAACCGCCATCTGTTGCACCGTGTGCCAATTAGCCACCGGATCACCCAGCTTCACATCCATCTGTCCCAAAGAGATTGTTCGTTTCATAACGGCCGTTCCTCATCTACACATTCATAGCACCTACGTCTTGTGCCAGCATAGTCTGGCATACAAAAGGCATACGCTAACCAAGCTAATCAATAGGTAAAAACATTCGGGGACACTGATATGGGTGAGTTTCGATAAAATTCAGTTTTTATCACTAATTATCCGTATCAGTGTCCAAATCTCTAACCTGAACAGAAATTTCACAAAAAACATTTCAAAAATGCCTCAAAAATGAGTATACTGTTACCAAACGGGTTCGGTCAAAATAGAAGGTCGCAGATTTTCACCCCCCTATGCTAAAAAATAGTCGTGTTCTATCTGTTTATCTACCAATGCTCCTTGCAGCCGACCGTCACGAGCGTTGTATTCTAAGCGAACAATCTTGTGAACAAATCTGACCAATCTGACCTAACTGGGCGTGTCTTCGGTAAGTACACATTATACGGCCGTCTTGGCACGGGCGGCATGGCGCGCGTTTACAAAGCGTACCAAACCAACTTAGACCGATACGTCGCTCTAAAGCTGCTCCACAGCCATTTAGCCGAAGAAGATGAATTTATCGGCCGTTTCGAGCGAGAAGCCGCCGCCGTCGCTGCGGGAAATGCCGCCAAAGCAGACGCAAATCTACGCGCCACAGCCGAAGTAGTAGCCGGACAAGAACGAGAAATTGCCCAAGCCGCCATCGCTGCCCAAGAAACGGCCGTTTTCAGCGCATATGAATTAGCAACCGCCGTCGCCATTGCCGAACAAAACGCCTTAGAAACAGAGAATCAATCCCGCCTCGTTATTGCTCGGCAGCTCGCCGGCATCGCCACAGACCAGCTCAACAGCGATCCCCAACTTGGGCTTCTGCTCTCCCTAGAAACCATCAAGCTCATCCAAGAAGCCGACTTAGACACGCCAGAATCAGCCGAAGACGCCCTCTTCCGCGCCATGCAGGCATCCCAACTGCGGCGCATATTCTCTGGACACGTCGAAGGGATTAACGACGGCACATTTAGCCTAGACGGCCGTTTACTGGCAACCGTCAGCCAAGACAGTGACGTCAAATTATGGGACGTCGCAACTGGACAAGAAATTGGCACGCTACCCACCCACGCCCAGCCCGTCAACGCCGTTGCCTTTAGCCCAGACGGCAGCCGTTTAGCCACGGCGAGCCAAGACGGCTTCATCATTTTATGGAACTTAGAAACATTGCAGCTTATCACCGTCTTGAGTGGGCAAGATGGTGCCGTAAACGACATCGCCTTCCATCCTGATGGGCGATTTTTGCTGGCAGGGTATGCCAACAGCGCCATTCGGCTGTGGGACACGACAAACCGCCGCTCAGACCTGCGGCAGGTAAGCCATGTGGCCGCTGTCCAGGCCGTCGCCTTCAATGCAGAAGGCTCTCGCTTTGCCACTGCTGGGTCAGACGGCCGGATCATCGTTTCGGAAAGTGAAAATGGCATATCTCTGTTCTCCATCGAGCCATTCTTTGGTGACGACAATCGCCCCACCGTCATCAACGCCCTCGCCTACAGCCCCGACGGTTCACGCCTGCTGGCGGCCAATGACAACGGCACGGCCACCGTTTGGGATGCCAATGACGCCTCCCTCATTTTCCGCCTGACGGGCCACGCTGTACAGCTAACGGATGTCGCGTTTAGCCCCGACGGCAGCCTGTTGGCAACCGCCAGCGACGACGGCACGGCCAAAGTGTGGGACGCCAATACGGGACAAGCGTTGTACACCCTTTCTGGACACACCAGCGGGGTAACGGCCGTTACCTTCCACCCCACCGACCCCCTCATTCTTACCGCCAGTCAAGACAGCACCGCCCGTTTATGGCGCACCGAAGCGGGTCTCACCCCTTTAGTTTTGTCCGGTCATACGGACGCCATTTCCGCCATCACGTTTAGCCTCGATGGTAACTTCTTGGCAACGGCTGGTGAAGATGATGTTGCCCGCATCTGGGACAGCAGCAGCGGCACGCTACTCAACAGCTTTGCAGACCACAACAACAGCGTCAACGACGTCGCCTTCCATCCCGACGGCAATTTACTGGCAACGGCAAGTGATGACCAAAATGCCCGCATCTGGGACATTGCCAGCGGCGACATTCAACTGCCCGTCATGGATCACCCAGCACCCGTCAATGGGCTCGCCTTCAATCCAGAAGGCACCGTTTTAGTCACGGTTGCCGACGATGGCTTTTTGCGCTTTTGGGATCCCATCAGCAAAGAATTACTTAAGCGGCTGCCTTATGACGCCGCCTTAACAAAAGTTGCTTTTAGCCCGGATGGGAGCCTGATTGCGGCTGGTTCTGTGGACGGAACGGCCGTTATCTAGAGCGTCGTCAATGATGAAATTGTGCAAATATTCTCTGGGCATGACGGCGCGGTAAACGACATCGCCTTTAGCGGCGATGGCAGCCTGCTGGCAACCGCCAGCAGCGACGGCACGGCTCAACTGTGGGACGTGCGCTCTGGCGAAGCGTTGCGCGTTTTCTCTGGGCACAGCGGCCCCGTTCTCAGCGTCAGCCTAAACGGTGATGGCAGCCGTTTGGCGACCGGAAGCGTGGATCGCACCATCAAGCTGTGGGACACAACCACAGGACAAGTCCGGCGCACCTTCCTCGGCCACACGTCCACCGTAAGCGCTGTGGCCTTCGCTCCCGACGGCATGAGCATAGCCAGCGGCAGTGCTGACCGCACGGCAAGAATTAACGCATTGGAAGGTGTCAAAGATTTGTACAGTCGCGCCCTGCAGTTGGTAACACGTCCACTCACGGCGGATGAATGTACCCAATACCTTCAAGGGCGCCCCTGCCTAATGTTTGACCCGTAATATGGGCAGGACGATTCCAAAGTCAGCCTTTTCTAAAAATTGGACTTTTGACAATGTGAACCAAACTCAATTCGTGGCGTCGCTCTCCAATGGCAATAAGCCACATAGGTCGTTTGCAAGCCAGATTTCCTTCTTCATCGTATCGAACAACCTGCATCAATGTAAAAGGATACTTGTGCATTTCTTGATCGTCATGCAGATTTACGGAAATGGTGTCAGTTGATCGCCAAAACGCATAAAAAGCGGTGCAGCTAATTTTAACAAGCAATAAAAAAGAGAGACTAGGTAATCACCTAGCCTCTCAATATGGAAGTAAACACCTACTATGAAGTAAACGAGGCAGGGCACCTGTTTACAACAACCCGATTCAACAACTCGCTGTACAAATATCCCTAGCAGGATATTGGCTCTCTCCCCGAAAGTTACTCTCTCATAGAGAAGTAAATAAAGCCGTCGCAAATTTTCACGCTATAGAGTGCAATCAAATCACACTTTTTGGAAGCTGGTGTTGTCGAAAAAACATTCCAACAAAACCAAGGCAATCCAGATTACACAAAATGTTTTGACTCTGCCGTTCATACTTTATCGACAGCTTATGCCTATATAGTAACAACTTTACCGTTTCTGAATAGTGTCTTTTGTCATATGCAATTTATGACATTCCTCAAGAATCAGGATGGACAGGGTAGTTTCAGCCAGCTTACGAATCGCTTAACTCATATAGCTCCAGCAGAACCCCATTGGCTGATTTCGGGTGAATAAAAGCAAATTTACGGCCGTCTGACCCCACCACTGGCTCCTCATTTATAAGCTGCACATCAGCCGCCGCAAGTTTAGACATTGCCGCAACAATATCCTCCACTTCCACGCAAAGATGGTGCATCCCAGGTCCTCGTTTTTCCAGATAGCGAGCCACGCCACTCCCATCATCTATTGGTTGTAGCAACTCTATTTTGCTGTCGCCAATAGGCAAAAAAGCAACCTCCACCCCTTGGCTAGTTACAGTTTCTTTATGGCTCAACTCTAGCCCCAGTGCATCGACCCAAAAACGCATCGATTCTTCTAAATCTGACACAATAATGGCAATATGATTCACTTTTTTGATCATTTTATAAGCACTCCCTTTTTATTTTGTAGGAATGTAAAATAGTTTACATTTTTAATGTCGCCAATTCTCCAACCCATTGCCCAAAAATCAATTAAACTTAGGTTTGTATTTGAGTAGTAATGATATTTAGATTTTGTATTGGAATTTGTAAAGGAATCGTATTTTTATTTATTTTTATCTCCAATTTCCTCTTTTCTCCTTCTTCTCCTCTTCCCGCAAAAAGCCTCGCTAAGCGAGGCTTTTTGTATTCTAAACTGCACAATTTTTTAGCCAATCAACTTCCGCTTTTTGCATCCCTGATTTGTTTTTATTAGCCGTAACCAATCCCATGCTAACGGCCGTTTTCGCCAACGCTTCTTCCCCTTTAAGAGCATGAAGAGCAGCTTTTGCTCGCCAAAACAACAAATTTGTCTCACGACGATTCTGCTTAACCTGCTGGAACCATTCTTGAGCAACCGAAGCATCTTGGAAATGAGCGGCCATCAGGTATGCTTTTTCCAAAGCCAGTCTGGCACGCATCCCTATAGCCCAAGCAATGGGCAAGTTTAAGGCTTCTTCTAAATAAGCGGCTGCTTCTTGCGGCCGTTTTTTGTCGAGCCAATAATGGTAATTCATCACGATGGCGGTAAGATAATCGTAGCTATTGTCTGGATGTGTGTAGGCTTGCTTAACAAGCTGCTCATCCCATTCAGACGGCCGTTTTCCAGCCAAATCAGCAACATTGAGCAGCACCAACGCTTGCCAACGCTGCGCCTCCGGCGTGTTGCGCAACACCATCATAATGCGGCCACCATCTGCCATTAGCCCATTTTGATACGCTCCTGGACGCAAAGAGGTAAGCAAAAAAAAGTAGGAGATAATGGTTAAGAACAAACAGCATTCCCACACCCATAAATAATCTAGCATTTGTGCCAGATTATTGCCAAGCAACAGCACAACCAGCAGTGCCACCAACGCTAACGCCAAACTAGCCAGCGGGCCACCTAGAGCAAAATAAAGGAGTCGGTGGCCTAAATTGTCCCGATCCCCCTCAACTGGCAAGCTGGCGGCCAGCCCATCAAAAAATGTTCCGCTCCGCTGAAGTTGCATCTGCAAACGGCCGTTCTCCCGCGACAGCCGCAGGGGCCCAATGATCAGCATTTGAAATTGAAACTGGACAAGGTATCCAGCCAGCAAGTGACCCAGCTCATGAACAACTGCCGTCAGCAACAGCAAAAATGTCATCGCCAGCAAGACAAGCCACCCATTTTGGAAAATGGAGTTGTCTGCACCCAGACGCAGGTGAAGCAGCAATTTTGACCAATTTAGCAGCAGTGTTGCAAAAACGGCCGTCATTGACAAATTAAACAGCCATCGCCAAATCATAAAAATTTTAGGCTCTGCTGTTTTCAGCTGCAAAAAAGAACCCGTTTGCGCCAAACCAATCACCTCTCCAAAAAATAACATCCGATGCACATAGCTGCACATCGGATGTTAAATCATTTGCAAAACAAACGTATCTAACTGAGCAAATCAGTGACAACTGCTTTTTCATCCTTCAATTCTTGTTCAGTCAATGCCACCTTTTCGCGGGCAAAATCGCTCCAACTGAGTCCCTGAACAATGGAATATCCGCCCTGCCCATCACTGGTGATGGGGAATGAGAACATCAACCCTTCTTCAATGCCGTAGCTGCCGTCGGAAGGAACGGCCGCTGAGAACCAACGGCCGTTTGCCGTCTTTTGCTCAAAACCCATAACGTGATCCAGTGCCGCATTGGCCGCCGAAGCGGCAGAAGATTTACCACGAGCGGCAATAATGGCGGCTCCCCGTTTTTGTACTGTTGTAATAAACTCGCCACGCAACCAATCACGATCTGTAATTACGTCTAAGGCGGGTTGTCCATTAATTTTAGCATTTTCAGCGTCTGGGTACTGGGTTGCACTGTGGTTGCCCCAAATGGTGACATTGCTAACCGCACTCACGGGTACGGCCGCTTTTTGGGCAAGTTGGGCATAAGCACGATTTTGATCCAGGCGGGTTAAGGCCCCAAACCGATTGTTGGGAACGTCTGAATTGTGCATGGCAATGAGGCTGTTGGTATTGGCTGGATTACCCACCACCACAATGCGCACATCGTCGGCTGCTTTGTTCAAAGCACGCCCCTGGCCGACAAAAATTGGGCCATTTTCACGGATGAGGTCGCCCCGCTCCATGCCTGCGCTGCGTGGCTTAGACCCCACCAGCATGGCCCAGCTTACGCCATCGAAAGCAGTTTCAGAATTATCAGTCACCACCACATCTTGCAGCAAGGGAAAGGCACAATCGTCTAGCTCCATCACGACCCCTTCTAAAGCGGGTAGTGCCGGCGTAATTTCTAACAGCTTCAGCGTGATTTTTGTATCTGAGCCAAAAACTTCACCGGAAGCAAGGCGAAAAAGTAGGGAATACCCAATTTGACCAGCTGCTCCAGTGACGGCTACTTCAATATTTTTTCTTGACATGAAATTCTCCTTCAGATTTGAAGTTTATTTGTAACTATATAGACCCTAAGGGTTTTCCTTTAGATCAGGATGCCTTTTGAAGTCAAAACCCTTAGGGTCTCCCGTATCACTTGAATAGTTACGTTTATTTTGAATAAAACAGGTTAATCAGCACAATTATCGTTAATGTGCTAAAAGTAGCAACTAAATTTTGTATGGAAACGGCCGTTTTCACCAGTGCCAAATGTCATCAAACTAAAATTGGTATAGCTAAAGATCATGCCTTATTCAGCATTTCTGTAATAGAAATCCAGTTTCGCATCCAGTCGCTGGTTTCTGGCATATTGGCATCAATGCCAGCCTGTTTGATTGCTTTCATACTAACGGGGATACGGCGTAAATCGACGCTAATGGCACCATTATTTTCTGATGTGATAATTGTATATTCCGCCCACGGCATGACGCGAGGGCCCGCTTGGGAAAAGGGCATTTGCTCAAATGGCAAACCAACACTACCCGCATTGACAAGAAGTACTCCTTTGTGTTGGCGCAACATTTGTACATGGGTATGTCCACCAGCCATAATGGTAGCACGTCTGCCAGCAAGCATCCCATCCACTTCTGCTGTAGCCGTTGTCGCCAAAATGTTGTCTGTATGGCGACGCGGGGAGCCATGAAAACAGATCAGCGTCTTGTTCGCCTCTAGCTTTACCTTGAGCATGGGCTTGAATGAGCGCATAAACTCATAATCTTCAGGTGTAATTTGAGCACGACACCACGACAT
>UOEU01000143.1_pt1 | contig 13156 bp, 9 predicted proteins | sample 1989311 | NCBI WGS metagenome assembly UOEU01 (sample SAMEA4712195, study PRJEB27164) | hydrothermal vent metagenome | biome: marine basaltic hydrothermal vent biome; feature: marine hydrothermal vent; material: mineral | place: Pacific Ocean | collected 2011-06-14/2011-07-23 | depth 1719 m | reverse complement strand
GTTGGTTGCGCCCATGTTAGGCAGGGTGGGGTTGGCGCGGCTTTTGATAATTTCGGCGGCCGTTTGCCCAGTGATGGCCCAATGCAGCTTGTTTTGTACCGTTTTGAAAAAGGTAATGCTGGTGTCTAATGTGGGGTCGTAATCGACGCTGGTGGCGTAGATGTCGGTTATTTTGCGGTAGAAGCGTTTTTCGGAGGTGCGAATATCTTGGATGCGCTTGAGCAGTTCTTCAAAATAGTCGAAGGGCAAGTCGGGGTTTTTGAGGCGTTCGTCGTCCAGCACGAAGCCCTTGACGATGTATTCGCGGATGTGGCGGGTGGCCCATTGGCGAAAGCGGGTGGCGACGTGGGAGTGGACGCGGTAGCCGACGGAGATGATCATATCTAGGTTGTAAAATTCTAGCTCGCGGCTAACGGTGCGGCTGCCTTCTGTTTGAACTGTTCGGAATTTCCGAACAGTTGCCGATCTTTCAAGCTCACCTTCGGCAAAGATATGTTTGATATGCTCACTAATGGTTGATTTAGTCACCTGAAAAAGCTTTGCCAACCGCTTTTGGGTGAGCCAAACGGTTTCGTTTTCCAAGCGGACTTCGATTTTGGTTTGGCCGACTTCGCTTTGGTAGATGATGATTTGGGAGTTGCTGGCTGGGGTCATGCGGCCACCTCCTGTGTGACTTTGATTTTGCCGGTGACAACTTCGCTGATGAGGGCGGTGCGGTACTCTTTGTGCAGGGCGATTAGCTTTTTGGTTTTGCTGATTTTGGCGTTGAGACGGGCGGTTTCGGCTTCAATGTGCTGGACGATGGCGGTTTGTTCTTGGATGGGAGGAATAATTACATCTACGGCTCCTAATGCTCCTGCCGTTAATTTTGGCTGTGCAGACCCGCTTACTGAATTTGTATAATCAATACATTCGAGTAAATGAACAAAGTAATCTAAACTTCCAGTTGCAGGAGTCAAAATATGTGCATGGTTATTTACCCAAAACCGCCCTGTGGCTTTGAATGCTAAGGCTGTATTCCTAGTTAAAAGATTTGCTCCATCCTCACCTAACAAAATATATTCCCCATCGAAAATAAAATCTTCGACACTATCTATAATTCCTGACGCACCATAATAATCATACCGTTTATTAAGCATTTTTCCACGAACTTCAGCACTTAAAGGGATTCGTTTGTAATCATGGAATCGAAAAACATGCTTTAGCTTTTTGACTTCCCAATGGGCGGGGATATGGCTTAGCCAGGGGATGCCGCTGTCTTTTAGTTTGGCGGTAGGGTGGATGCCTTGGGTAACGGCCGTATCAATAATTGCCCCCTTTTCTTCTTCGTACAGGGCAAGGAGCTGTTCTTTTTGGGAGATGAGTTGGTCGATAACGGCCGTTTTGTAGTCGAGATAGTGGGAAACGGCCGTTTGTTCTTCAAGCGGCGGTAACGGTAAAACTATTTCTCGAAGATTTGAAGAATATATATGTACAATGATCCCGCCTTTTCCCGCCCTTGCTTTCTGATAAGTGGCACTATTACTATTTAATGAATAGCTTAAAAACAAATGATCACATTTATGCCGAAATATAATCACATCGCCACCTACGCAAACAGATTCATCGCCAATATAAGTAATACTTTTTCCAATATCTTCTCTGGTTTCCCCAGAACCAGTAAATAATATGTCGCCAAACCGTATCCTTATCGAATTTTGTGCTGTTTCTTCTGAGATATGATTAAAAATAAAATCAGCTACTACATCATATTTTGTATAAATATCGCCATAAAGAATGACGGGGCATCCATTTTCCTTTAACTCTGAACGAGGAATACCCTTTCCTTTTGAAAATTCACCTAAAGTTGCTAACCTCCTCATTTCCCACCCCGCCGGAATCCCCCCAATCCACGCCACCCCACTATCCTTCATCTGCGGATAACGGCTAATCGAGAATTGAGCATTCTCCATTCTCCATTTCTCATTCCCCATTATCTCCTCCCTGCTCTCTAATTATTCGCAGTTCCCGTGCCAATTCGTCTGCAAGCTCCTGTTCCGTGGGTAGAACTAAGCGGTATTTGGAAGCAAATAGCTGGTCATTATCTTTGAGTACAGAGTATTTAACTAACGTTTCCTCTTTATCTCTACACAGGATAATGCCAACGGTAGGGTTGTCATCTTCACCACGTTTGAGATCATTAAACATACGTACATACATACATATCCATCTGTCCAATATCTTGATGCGTGAGAATGCCGGTTTTGAGGTCAATAATCACAAAACATTTGAGCAAGTAGTTATAAAAAACTATGTCAATGTAAAAATGATTTGTTTCAGTGCTAATACGGAATTGTCTGGCAACATATGAAAAGCCCTTGCCCATCTCCAGCAAAAAAGCTTGCAGATTATTAATGATGGCATGTTCCAGAGCAGATTCTTTCATTTTGCTATTTTCGGGCAAATTAAGGAATTCCAGAACATATGGGTCTTTTACAAACTCCTTTGCCATGCTCTGTTCACTAGATGTGCCTGCAGTCGTTTCAGGAATGCTATTGGTTGAAGAAAGCAGTCTATCATAATAGTAAGATTTTATATTTCGCTGTAATTGTCGCACACTCCAATTTTCTACCTTGGATTCTGTGAGGTAATAGATTCGGGCTTTGCGAGTGTCTAAGCGCATAATCAGGCGAATATGTGACCAGCTTAATTGGCTACACAGTGTGTAGCCTTTTTCATCTTGGACGAATGTAAGATAAAACTGCCGGAAGTTTTTCAAGTTTGCCACAGAAAAGCCTTTGCCAAACTCTGAATTTAATTCAACAGATAGATTTTTTATTAGTTCCTGACCATATTTAGCACGGTTTTTGCCAAGTTGCTCTTCTTCCACGATTCGCTTGCCAATGCGCCAATAAGCATCAACCATTGCTGTATTAACTGCAGTATATGCTTTATTCCTTGTTGATTGGAGAATTTCACGAATGTCATTAAGCAGGGACAGATTGGAAATTTTATTATTCATTATCCCAACGCCTCCTTTTCTAACGCCAAGCTGCTCGCTTCCAACGCCAAAATGTCGGCGCGTATTTCTGTCAGGGAGCGCAGCGGCTTAAATTCGTAAAAGTATTTGGTGAAGTTGATTTCATACCCCGTTTTCGTTTTGGCCTCATCGATCCACGCCGTGGGCAGGTGGGGCAGCACCTCCCGCGCAAAATATGCCTCAATCGTTTGCGGAATCAGCCTGTCGTTGCCATCCTTTTGCAAAAAGGGAATGTTTTCATAGTCGCGCAGCTTGCTGTCCGGCTTGGGCTGTCCCTTCTTATCTAGTTTCAACTCTCCATTTTCCATTAACAAAGGTTGCTCCACCGTCACGCGCCAATAGCCAAAAAAGGGGTTTGGCAAAATTTTGACAAACTTATTTTCCACAAAATCACCGTACAGCTTGCTAATCAAACCAATCCCTTTTGTTTCACCGTTCTCCGCAATCTGCTTGCGCTTGTTGCCCAAGGAGCGCGGCATTTTTTCCCAAAAGGTGTCGCCCGTGGCGTTGATGAGCTGGATTTTGCCTCGGCGCTGGCTGCTTTTGTGGTTGTTGAGAATCCAAATGTAGGTGGCGATGCCCGTGTTGTAAAAAAGCTGATCCGGCAGGGCGATGATCGCTTCTAGCCAATCATTTTCAATAATCCATTGCCGAATATTGCTTTCGCCGCTGCCCGCCCGTCCCGTGAACAGCGGGGAGCCGTTGAACACGATGCCGATGCGGCTGCCGCCATCCTGCGGCGGCTTCATTTTTGAGATCATGTGCAGCAGAAAGAGCAGTGAGCCATCGTTGATGCGCGGCAGGCCGGCTCCAAACCGGCCCGCAAAGCCTAGGTTGGCATGTTCCTCTTTGATAATTTTGGCCGCTTTTTTCCAGCTAACGCCAAAGGGGGGATTGGAGAGCATGTAATCAAATTTCTCGCCCCGAAGGCCATCGACGGGAAAGGTGTTGCCAAATTTGATGTTGCTGGGGTTTTGCCCCTTGATCAGCATGTCGGATTTACAAATGGCGTAGGATTCGGGGTTGATTTCTTGGCCGAAAACCTGCAGCTTGGCGTTAGGGTTGAAGGCGGTGAGGTGCTGTTCGCCGATGGAGAGCATGCCGCCGGTGCCACAAGCGGGGTCGTAGAGAGTTTTGACAATCCCGGCTTGGGTGAGGGCTTGGCTGTCGGCGTTGAAGAGGAGGTTGACCATCAGCTTGATCACTTCGCGGGGGGTGAAATGTTCGCCAGCGGTTTCGTTGGACTGTTCGGCAAAGCGGCGGATGAGGTTTTCAAACATGTAGCCCATTTGCATACTGTCTAGGCTGGCAAGGTCAATTTCGCTGAAACTTTTGACAACTTGATACAAAATATCCGCTTTGGGGTCGTCCATGCGTTCGATTTGGTCGTCAAAGTTAAAATATTCGATAATTTCGCGGGCGGAGGCGGAGTAGCCGTTGATGTGGTTGCGCAGGTTGGCGGCGATCTGGTTAGGGTCGGCGATCAGTTTGGCAAAGTCAAACTGGCTGCGGTTGTGGAAGTTGAATCCGGCAATTTTGTTGAGGGTTATATCTTTGATGCGGTCAGAGGATTGGGCAACTTTGGGCAGATAAGCCAATACGTTTTGTTTGGTGGGGGCGAGGATGGAATCGAGGCGGCGCAAAACGGTGAGGGGCAAGATCACTTTGCCGTAGTCTGACTGCTTGTAGTCGCCACGCAGCAGGTCGGCGACTTCCCAGATTAGGTTGGCTTTGTCTTTGAAAAGTGTCATCTGTTCTCCGATTCTGATCGTTGGGAATTGGCTAAAGGCTGAGAATAGTATACGGGGTAATAGGTGGTGGTTCAAGATGGAATGTAAACGGCCGTTATCAAATTTACCTGGCTCTTTAGGAACTCAGGGGGAGTGGAGGCTTTAGCCGGAACATGTGCTGCGAGACCCGGCTGAAGCCTCTACTCCTAATCCAGATATGGGGTTCACCCCATGATATCCCAAAGAGCCATTTACCTTTATTCGCACTTGATTCAGATTAGGCAGCTTTTTGAGGCAGGGTCTGGAGCGGTCATGATGAATTCAGCGGCGAATCAACTGGACGAATAATGGTAGAACATCCGTTTCGTGATACAATTTATGCAACGATTATAAGCACTACTTTAAGACCTGACAGGTTTTCCAAAACCTGTCAGGTCTGATTCTAAAAGGATCTTTCATGTCGAAAAACCAGCTTGTACTGATAGATGGGCATGCGCTTGCCTACCGCATGTTTTTTGCCCTGCCGCTAGAAGCGTTCACCACAAAAAGTGGCGAACCGACCAACGCTACCTATGGCTTTTTGCGCACCGTCATAGAGTGGATTTTGGCCGATATGCCGCCAAAATATTTTGCCGTCAGCTTTGATTTAGGCAAAACGTTCCGTGATGAGTTGTTTGCAGATTACAAAGGGACGCGAGAAAAGATGCCGGATGAACTGCGCCTGCAAATTGGGCGGATTAAAGAGGTCATTCAAACGCTCAACATCCCTATTTTGGAGCTGGAGGGGTTTGAAGCGGATGATGTTTTAGGCACGATTGCTCGGCAAGCAAAGCCGCTTGGCGTGCCGGTTCATATTATTACTGGAGACCGGGATTTGTTGCAGTTGGTGGATGAGAACACGCGGGTGGAGCTGCCTACGCGCGGGGGCAAGCCGCCGGATGTTTTTGATGAAACGGCCGTTATCAACTATTTCAACGTGCGCCCAGACCAAGTGGTCGATTGGAAAGCATTGGTAGGGGACAGCAGCGATAATATTCCTGGCGTGCGCGGGGTTGGGGCAAAAACGGCCGCTAAACTGCTCAACCAGTACGAAACCCTTGATGAAATCTACGCCAACGTCGAATCCATCAAAGGAGCGATGGGCAAAAAGGTGGCGGCAGGCAAAGAAAGTGCCTATCTCAGCCAAAAGCTGGCGCGCATTGTCACCGACGCACCCATCACGCTCGACTTGGAAGCATGTATTGCTCATGATTTTGACCCCGTCCCCGTCATAGAAATCTTCCGCGAACTGGAGTTTCGCACCCTGACCAATATTTTAAGGGAGCGGCTGGGTGACAAAGCTGAAATGGGAGAGGTAGAACCGCAGGGGGAGCCAACTGAAACGATCATTGTGCAAACCCAGGCGCAGCTAGACGATTTGGTAAAGAAGCTTAACGCCGCCAGCTTGATTGCTTTTGATGTGGAAACAACGGGTCTGGATAAACAAACGGCCGAACTGGTTGGCGTCTGTTTGGCGGTCAGCCCGCCCGTTGCCTATTACATTCCAGTCGGCCATTTAGCCAACGAAACCCAAAGCGACAAAGGACAGATGTCCCTTTTTGCCGGAGAGCCAGAGCTTGCTGAAGGGCAACTTCCTTTACAAACTGTTTTGGATGCCCTGCGCCCCGCCTTTACCAACCCCAAGATTGGCAAAGTGGCCCACAACGCCAAGTACGACTTCACCATTCTCGACCGATACGGTTTACGCACGGCTCCCATTAGCTTCGATACGATGATTGCTGAATGGCTAACTGACCCAGCTACGAAGCATAAAGGGTTGAAAGATTTGTCCCGCCATCGGCTGGGCATCGAAATGACGGAAATCAAGTCGCTGATTGGTAAAGGAAAGACGCAAAAAACGTTTGCCGAAGTGCCAATTGAAGATGCAGCCCCTTATGGCGCAGCGGATGCCGACATGACGCTGCGGCTGGTTCCCTTATTGCAAAAAGAGATTGAAGAAAAGGAGCTAACCCGTATTCTTGATTTAGAAATGCCGCTCATTCCGGTGCTGTCGGCAATGGAGCAAGAAGGGATTGGGCTAGACGTGCCGTTTTTCCGACAAATGTCGCAGGAGTTGGCGGTGCGACTGCGCCAGCTAGAGGCAAAAATCCATGAAATTGCGGGCGAACCGTTCAACATCAACTCCACGCAGCAGATGAGCGATATTTTATTTGGTAAGCTGGGCTATCCGGTGGAGCACTTAAAGAAAACGCGCAGTGGCTTTTACTCAACGGCCGCTTCTGTGCTAGAAAGTCTCAAGGCAACGGAGCAAGAAAAAAAGACGGGCATGATTACCGCCATTTTAGAGTATCGCGGCTTGGGCAAACTCAAAAGTACCTATGTCGATGCTCTGCCGGAGCTGGTAAATAAGCAAGACGGCCGTATTCACACCAGCTTCAACCAGACGGGTGCCATTACTGGCCGTATTGCCAGCAGCAATCCTAATTTGCAAAACATTCCCATCCGCAGCGAAGTGGGGCAGCAAATTCGGCGTGGCTTTGTCGCTAGGCCGGGGCACATCTTCTTGGCAGCCGATTATTCGCAGGTAGAACTGCGCATTTTGGCACACGTGAGCCAAGACGAGGCTTTGTTAGAAGCATTTCATCAAAATCAAGACATTCACAGCACCACGGCAGCGGCCGTTTACGGCATTGATCTGGCGGATGTCACCTACAATCAGCGTCGTTTTGCTAAAGCGGTCAACTTTGGCCTCATTTACGGCATGGGTGCGTTCCGTCTGGCACGGGATTCTGAATTGACTTTGGCAGAAGCCGAAAACTATATTAAAGATTACTTTGCTCGCTTCCCAGGCATCCAAAAATATTTGGATGAAACGAAGCAACATGCACGGGAAAATGGATACGTAGAAACGTTGTTGGGACGGCGGCGTTACTTCCCCGTCTTCAACAATCGGTCATCCGGCGGCAGCAACGTCCAGGCACGACTGCGAGCCGAGCGGGAGGCGATCAATCACCCTATTCAGGGAACGGCCGCCGACATTGTAAAAATTGCGATGCTGCGATTGCATGATAAACTGAAAGAAAGCTACAAAGCCAAAATGCTCCTGCAGGTGCATGATGAACTGCTCCTAGAACTGCCAGAAGCGGAGCTAGACGACATTCGGGAACTGGTCGTGGAAACGATGTCTGGCGCTTTTAGCCTTGACGTTTCTTTGAAGGTTGATGCCAGCACAGGGCGTAATTGGCTAGAATTGAAAGATTAAGAAAGGATAAATAGCACGATGATCACTCTGATTTTCCTGATAAAAATGATTAAATCAGGTAAATCTGCGTCCCATTTTCATTAAAGTAGGTAAAAAATTAGTGAAATTCGTGCCATTCGCGGCAAAAAAATAGAATGATGAACGACAACACAAACCAACTTCCTCAACGTGGCAATCCTGTTTCTAAGGCTGTAGCAGCTTTCCTGTTTCGCTTATTTGGCTGGGAGGTGGTGGGGAGGCTGCCTAATTTGCCCAAAATGGTGCTTATTGGTGGCCCACACACCTCCAATTGGGATTTTCTAGTAACATTGAATCTGATTTTTTACTTGGGAGTGCGGATCAACTGGATGGCTAAGAAGGAGTTTTTTGTAAGGCCGTTCTCACATTTTTTGGTTTGGCTAGGGGGCGTCCCGATTGATCGCAAGGCGACTAATGGGACGGTGGGGCAAACGGCCGTTGCCATTGAACAGAGAGAGAAGATTGTGCTGGCGATTGCCCCAGAAGGGACGCGCAGCAAAGTGACCCGCTGGCGCACGGGGTTTTACCACATTGCCCATCAGGCAAACATTCCTATTGTGCCAGTTATTGCAGATTACGGCCGTAAAGCCCTCATCATCACCGAGCCATTTACCCCTTCGGGGGATGTAGAAACTGACCTGCCTCAGCTGCAAGCTCGTTACCAAGGTGTTGACGGCAAGCGCCGCGAAAAATCTTAGTGATATGAGCTTCACGAAATATGATCCGCTGCCCAGCCCTTTTTTCTCTTGACAGCATTCAGCCGTCTTAGAAACTGGTGAAAATCATCCCAAAATATTTCCATCTGCTCTGTTCGTGATACAATTTCCCCTTTCCATATGAAGATTCCAGAAGATTTGTGATAGTTGTCGAAACGGCCGTTCGCTGTTTCGACTTTTTTATGAAGATTAAAAGGTCAATTTTCACTGTAGAGACGCCGAGAACGCAATGTTCTCCGATCATCTCAAAAACGCTGCGCCCTTTGCGCCTCTGCAGTTTATTTCAAAGGAGAACGCCATGAAAAACAACAAAATTGCCATCCATCGATGGACACTTATTTTGCTGGGGGCTGTGCTGCTCACTTTATTTGTAGCTGCATGTGGCCCAGCGACACCCCCAAACAGTGCCGCTGATGAAGAAACCACCAGCGAAGAAACCTCTGACGACGGCCAAACTGGCTCCCGCGTCACCGCCTCTGGGCTAGAATATATCGAAATTGAAGCGGGAACGGGCGCACAAGCACAAATTGGCGATCAGGTTCGCGTTCATTACACCGGCACACTAGTAGACGGTACAGAATTTGACAGCTCCATTGGTGGCGAACCCCTGCCATTTGTAATAGGAGAAGGTCGCGTCATTCCAGGTTGGGAAGAAGGGATCGCTCTCATGCGCGTTGGCGGCAAAGCCACCCTGATCATTCCGCCAGAGCTGGGTTATGGGCCCGCCGGAGCTGGCGCCTCTATTCCTCCCAACGCAGTCCTCCACTTTGACGTAGAGTTGGTTTCCGCAGAGCCAGTCCCCACCCTTGCGCCACCGCCAACCGCTGCACCGCCGACCTCGGTAAACCCAGACGACTTCACAACGACAGAAAGCGGCTTGCAATATTACTTCTTGGAAGAAGGGGATGGCGAAACGCCGCTGCTGGGTGAAGTCGCCTCTGTCTCCTTTACAGGTTGGCTAGAAGATAACTCACTATTTGCTAGCTCTCAAGAAGGGCTGCCGGTTCAATTTATTATTGGGGATGAGCAAATTGTACCTGGTTGGGACGAAATGGTACTTTTAATGCAGATAGGAGATGTGGTGCAAATAATAGTGCCACCAGAATTGGGGCTGGGTGAAGAAGGATCGCCAAATGGCACCATCCCTCCCAACGCAACGCTTACTTTTGAGCTAGAACTTACGGCCGTTGAGCCACCACCGCCGACACCAACCCCAGCGCCACCACCAACCAGCGTTGAGGAATCAGACTACACCGTCACCGATAGCGGCTTAAAGTTCTTCAGCATCACCGACGGCACAGGCGATCTCATTGAGGTAGGCGATTTGGTGATGGCCCATTACACCATGTGGCTGGAAGATGGCACACAGTTAGAAACATCCTACGATTTTGGTCAACCGATTCAGATAGTTGTGGGTGATGCTCAGGCAGGCCCAGGCTGGGATGAAGCGATGTTAATGATGAGTTCTAACGGCAAAGCGCAGTTTGTTGTGACGCCAGAATTGGCCTATGGAGACCAGGCTGCGGCTGCCCCAACTGAGGGAAATCTGATTTTTGAGCTAGAAATTTTAGAAATTACAAAGGCAGAAAGTGAATAATGAAAACAGATAGCGGATTGCAATATATTGAGACGAAAGTGGGCAGTGGCAAATCACCCAAGCGTGGGCAGCAAGTGTCTGTGCATTACATTGGTCGCTTAGAAAGTGGCAAGGAGTTTGACAACTCTGTTAAGCGGGGCGAGCCTATTGAATTTTTGTTAGGCACAGGGCAGGTAATCCCAGGTTGGGATGAAGGCGTTGGCCTGATGAAGGTTGGGGGCAAAGCGACCCTGATCATCCCGCCAGACTTGGGGTATGGGGGGCGAGGTGCAGGTGGGGTTATTCCGCCTAACGCAACCCTCATCTTTGATGTTGAGCTGGTGGACGTAAATTAACTTTTCAGTAACAACCAGAAGCTAAATGGTTTAGTTAATGATGTATAAAGTGGCAAAGTCTGATGACTTTGCCACTTTTTTTAGCAAAATGACAAATTGCCCATAATTTTCACGTAAACTGTCAACATTACTATGGACAATGTTCACCCTTATCTTGTATCCTCCTAACTTGGACAAGCCAGAACTAAAAAGGCTTTTATCAAAGATTATGCAGATTGAAAAGATTAAAAATCTACTGAATCTGCGTAATCTTTGATGATTTTCTTGCTCATTGTACAAGAATTTCATTACTAACGGACTAATTATGGAAGATTTAACTGGAAAACAGCTAGGCGTATATCAAATTGTTGCGCCGCTTGGGGAAGGGGGCATGGCGGCCGTTTATAAAGCGTTCCAACCGCGCATGGATCGGTATGTGGCTCTGAAAATTTTGCCCCGATATTATGCAAGCGATCCTGAATTTGTGGCTCGTTTTAAGCAAGAAGCGCGGGTTATTGCCAAGTTAGAGCATCCTCACATTTTGCCCGTGTACGACTATGGCGAAGAAGACGGCTACACCTTCATGGCGATGCGAATGGTGGACAGCGGCACATTGACTGAATGGATATTGGAAAATCAGCCTTTATCTATTGAGCAGATTCGGCGCATCATTACGCAGGTGGGTGATGCGCTGGATTATGCTCACTCTAATGAGATTGTGCATCGAGATGTAAAGCCGAGCAATATTCTTGTGGATAAGCGGGGCAACTGTTTGTTGACGGATTTTGGCTTGGCGAAGCTGGTCGAAGCAAGCGTGAAGTTGACAAAAACGGGCGGGATTCTGGGGACGCCTGCCTATATGTCGCCGGAGCAGGGGATGGGGCAGGGGATTGATTACCGCACGGATATGTATTCTTTGGGCGTTATTTTGTATGAAATGGTGACGGGTCGCCCACCGTATCAGGCTGAAACGCCGATGGCGATTGTCATTAAGCACATTCAGGCACCTTTGCCGCCGCCGCACAAATATAATCCTGATATTCCTGAGGCGTTGGAAGGGGTTATCCTTAAATCGTTGGCTAAGAACCCAGAGGATCGGTATGCGACAACGGGTGATTTTGTAACGGCGTTACAAAGTGCCACAGAACCGGCTACGATTGCCCATGTGACGGCGCCACGTTTGCAGGAAACGGCCGTTGTGGAAGAGGATGTTCTTTTGACACCTGTGGAACCGGCAACTGTTGCCGCTGTTGCTGATCTGCCTGTGTCGGTAGCTGAGGAAACGGCCGTTTCCCCAACACAAAGCAAAAAAAGCAAGCGTAATAAAATCATTGCCATTGTGGGCGGGTTTGTTATTTTGGCCTTGCTGGCAATTGTGTTGCTCAATGTTTTGGATGAGGGAGATGATGGGCCGAATGAGATTGATACGGCCGCTTTAGACAATAATCCCCCAGGTAGGCTGCCTGAAAACGGCCGTCCTCAAATCGATTCCCCACCACTGCCACCGCTAGGTGAGCGTCCGCCGACTGGCGCAGACGCCGACACCCAGGAACTTATGGACAACGCTGCTGAGGCGTATGAACGGAATGATTATCAGGGAGCATTACGCCTCTATTCTGATGCGATTGACAATGAGCCGGAAGTTGCTGTTGCCCATTGCGAAAGAGGCTATATCAATCGTGAGCTATTTATGTGGGATCGAGCGGCAGCCGATTTTGACCGTTGTAAAAACTTAGCCGCCGATCAGGAATTAGATGATTTATACTCTGAGGCAGTTGGCATGGAGGCACTTTCCTTTTTTGATATGCTGGCGGAAACGGATGCCTCTATTGATGAGCTGTTTTTGCCACTGGATGAAGCGATTGAAGAGTCGGCTGCTCCAAACTGGTTGCCGTGTGAACGTGGTGAACGGTTGTTTGGTTATGGCTTTTATGATGAGGCGATTGATGATTTTGAGGCGTGTGAAGAAAATGCAGACGGTGCCTACTGGCAGGCGCGTTCCCAAATTGTCATTGCCCAGATTGAAGGGGATTGGGCCTATGAAGATGAGGAGTATGAAACGGCCGTTGACTTTTACACTCAATTAACCTATTTGGAAGCGGATGCAGCTTACCCGCACTGTTTGTTAGGGTATGCTTATTTAGGATTGAGTGATTATGGGTTGGCTTTAGACTCGTTTAATCGCTGCAATAATTTAGCTGGAGAGGTTGATCCAGATTCACGGCAATGGGCGATGGAAGGGGAAACGGCCGTTCAGATTGAGCAGGCTTTTGATGAAGATGATTTTGAAGCTGCGCTTCGTGGATATAACCGAGCCATCGACTTGGCTCCAGACAATGTTTGGTATTTTTGTGAACGTGGCACTGTTCTTTTAGAGCTTGGCAATGAGCCTGCTGCCCGTGATGATTTTCAGACCTGTTTTGACTTAAGTTGGGATTTCCCAGACTTGCATGACGAGGCTGAAAGCTTGCTGCAGGAATTGAACAATGATTAGTCCGTT
>UOEU01001042.1_pt1 | contig 13166 bp, 12 predicted proteins | sample 1989311 | NCBI WGS metagenome assembly UOEU01 (sample SAMEA4712195, study PRJEB27164) | hydrothermal vent metagenome | biome: marine basaltic hydrothermal vent biome; feature: marine hydrothermal vent; material: mineral | place: Pacific Ocean | collected 2011-06-14/2011-07-23 | depth 1719 m | reverse complement strand
TGGCGTTCGTTTCCCTGATGGACAAACGTGCATTTTGCCAGACATGCCCAAATCATCAGATTCTTTTATTATCAAGCCTGTGGAGGTCGCCGTTTAGTATGCCCGATCCACAACATTTGACAATATCTCGCTTGAGTTAGCCTCTCTCTCAAAGCAAGACAGGTTCAGAAAAGTCGCATTAGAAGCAATCGCTTATGAAAGATCGCTTTTTTCACCTAATGAAAAAAATTGGCCTGATCTTCGTGAGCAAAAGTTGTTAGGTAGAAACCTAAAACATGATGAGCAAACATATGCTACTGTGTGGTGCCATGGAGCACCCGGTATTGGGTTGGCTCGTTTACTCTCGCTCGATTATTTAGATGATGTCAAGATACGGACAGAAATTTATGATGCTCTTGAAACAACATTAGAAAATGGATTTAATCTCAGTCATTGCTTATGTCATGGGGATTTAGGGAATTTGGAGTTGCTGTTACAGGCTCGCCAAAAATTAGGAGAACCAAAATGGGATAGTATGATATCTCGTATAAGCTCTGAAACTTTGACAAGCATTGAAAACAATGGTTGGCTTTGTGGAAATCCTCTACAGGTTGAAGAGCCTGGGTTTATGACAGGATTGTCTGGTATTGGCTATGGTTTATTGCGTCTAGCCTTTCCAGCAAAAGTTCCTTCAATCTTAGGCCTTGCTTCTCCAGTTTCTTGCTAATGATAATATGAAGGTGGTATCGTAAATTTGCCAAGATGTACATTTCCTCGAAAAAGCAAATTCACTTAGCGGAGAGTAAAGTCTTATCAATTCGTGATGTTCTCCTCACAACGGTTTACCCGCCGTCAGGTTGAAGAGAATCGCACAGGATTACCTAATATGAGTAAACAGGAAATCTATATAATATTCATTTTTGTTGCTATCATCAGCGTTACCTCTTGTGGAAGAGATAATAATGATACAACAGCCCAAACAACAGAAATTCCTATAACTGACAAAGATGATGATGGATGGCCTGATGCTTGGGATCTGTTTGGAAATGACACAAATGATTACTATGTCGGTGTAGATACAACCGTTGGTCATAACGATAACCTCAGTGCCACAATTCAAGCTGTCAGCGATGAATCAAGTGGCTTTGCTTCGATTAGTCGTCAATATATAGCCATCAATCAATTTTTAGGGCAGCGCGTGCGCTTATCAGGCTATATTAGGACGGAAAACGTCACTGAACTAGCGGGCTTATGGTTTCGCATTGACGGTCAAGGCAGGGGCAACACATTAGCTTTTGATAATATGTCGTATCGGCCAATCATTGGAAGCAATGAGTGGCAACAATATGACATCATTTTAGATGTTCCTGAAACAGGGGTCACAGCTATATATTACGGGTTCCTTTTAACTGGTCAGGGGCAAGCTTGGGTTGATGATATACAGTTTGAAGTCGTAGATGAACAGATGCCTACTACGGATATCTATCGCTTTACATCTGCTTTGGCGAATAGTGATTTTGAGTCTCCTGTTGCTGACGCTGACAATGTGGTTAGTTGGCAGATTAGGGGCAGTCAGCCTTCTGATTACAACATCGATCTTGACGCCAACACTGCTTATGCGGGTTCTAGCAGTGGAACGATTGCTTCGGCCACGGCTGAAGCGAACGCTTTTGGAATCTTGCTGCAAAATATTGATTCTGAACCATATCAGGGGAAACGTATACGCCTGTCAGCTTATCTCAAAACAGAAAATGTTAGCGGAGAAGCAACCTTATTTATGCATATGCAAGGGCAACGCCAGCCAATCAGCGATGATATGTCGGATCGGCCGCTTACGGGTACGAATGAGTGGCAAGCATACGAAATTATTTTGGATACAGATAAGAATACGCGCAACATCTTCGTAGGTGTTAAATTGCTAGGCCAAGGCCAACTTTGGGTAGATGATATCAAGCTGGAAGTTATTGATGAAAGCAGTGCATCTACGGGACAAAGTCCGGAAGATGCCTTGCCAATGGCCGTTTTTGAGCAATTGGTGAAGATTATTGATGAGCAATACGTTTATGAAAATTACAATGGTGCTGATTGGGAGGCAATCACAGCTAACTATCAAGTTCAAGTAGAAGCAGGGTTAGAGGGAGAGGCTTTTTGGGAAGCCATGGATAATATGGTGGGCGCACTCAATGATGAACATTCTTACTTCCTCTCACCAGATGCGGTCGTTGAACAAGATCTGCTTTTTAGTGAACAAGAAAGTTATGTTGGTGTGGGTATGTTTGTTCGTGCTGTACCGGAACATGATTATTCCGTAGTTCTTTTCACTTTTCCCAATGGACCTGCTCATCAAACAGGGATAGCTGCACACGACCGCCTATTGGCCGTTGATAATGAACCCATTTGTTGTGATGAAGCAGGTCATCACTTCGTAGATGCCATTCGTGGGTTAGAAGGAACTGAGGTGCGCCTGACTATTCAGACACCAGGAGAGGCAGCCCGTGACATCTCCGTACCTCGTGCTCCTATTTCTGGCTCTGCTCCCATCATTGTTGAACGTCTACCAGAAAATATTGGCTATCTTGCGGTGCCAACATTACAAGACCCGGAGATTGGAGAAGGTGTCACCACAGCTTGGCAGACTCTGAATGATGATGGTGCTTTGAGCGGGCTTGTCCTCGATTTGCGTGTTAATCTGGGTGGAGATCGACGCGAACTGTATACAATCTTGTCGCTGTTTACAAACGGCCGTTTAGGCTTGTTCCAAGAACCTGACCGCCAAACTCAGCTTTTCATTGAAGGGCAAGATATACTTGGTTCACAAACTATCCCGCTTGTCATTCTTGTAAGCGAGTTTACGGAAAGTAATGCTGAAGTATTAGCAGGTGTATTGCAAGAGGCCGAGCGTGCGCTCGTCATCGGTCAAACAACGCGAGGGAACGTTGAATTTATTCAGGCTTTTGATTTTGCTGATGGTTCACGGGCTTTTATAGCTATTGGCAAATTTATTCCCTCTAGTGGCAGCAATTGGGAGGAGACAGGCATTGAGCCTGATGTGATGATTGACCAAGGCTGGCATGAGTTTTACCAACTTGAAGACGATTTAGCGTTGCAGGCAGCTATAAAATGGCTACGGGAGCGATAAAGCCAGTAAAAACGCCAACGCTCATTATGTTTTGGTTCAGTGACAATTGGTGCAGGTTGTATAATTGGTAATTGCATATACTGAATTTACCGCATATTTTTCATTATGTAATTCTTAAATCACAATTATCGAGTCTTTTTTTCGTTGGATTCAGGATTATGCACTCGAACTTGATAAGCGTAGCCGATACTATTTAAAGAAAACCAACGATTCATAGCTTTTTGTGTCACCGATGAAGGTCTTGTTTCTGGTCGGATTAATAATCAAACTGGGGTCTTTCATCCAGAATCGCTGGCTCCCTGGCCGTTGGTAGCGACTCCAGTTTCCCTAACAGGTTATCGTGTCGGAGAGGCGGGCGGCAGCAGCAGGGCAGCTTCTTGGCGGAGGCGGTGTAAAAATTCAACAGATTTGAGATTGCGCTCTAAAACGTAGGTGATGTAGAAGTGCATCACGTTTTCTAGCTCGCCGTGAACGGTTCGTTTGAGGCGCAGGGCGTGGACGGTGTTCCAGGAGCGGGTTTGCAGGTAGCGCAGGACTTTGATGGAAACGGCCGTTATCGACACCGCTCTTCTATCATTTTCATAACAATCTGGGCAAAGCACCCCACCCAACTCCCCGCTAAAAAATTGATCCTGCTCCTCAATCGCTTCCCCGCAGGCAACACAGTGGAATAGCTGCGGCCGAAACCCAGCCAGTCCCAGCAGGCGCAGCTCATAAAAACGGGCCACCAGCAGCACATCCTCATGGGTTGCCAGCCAACTGAGGGCGTCGGCAATAAGTTGGTAAATGCCCGTATGCTTATCCGCTTCTACCGTAAAGCGATCCAGCAGTTCGATAGCGTAAGCGGCATACGTCGTGCGAACCAGATCGTCGCGCAGAGCGATATATGGCTCCACCATTTCTACTTGGGTTAAAATGGCGAGGTCACGCCCTGCAGCAAAAAGGAAGTTGGAGCGCATGAATAGCTCGACATGCCCCGTTTTACGGCTCCGCGGCTTGCGTGCCCCTTTAGCAATCGCTTTCATCTTGCCAAAGTCACGGCTGTAGAGGGTGAGCAGGCGGTCTGCCTCGCCAAAATCTGTGCGGCGCAGCACAATTGCCTCGCTGCGGAATGTGCGTTCTCTTGCCATAGTGGGTAGTTTATCAACAATCTCTCATATTTGCATTGCAAGGATTATCGATGATATTATTAATCGTGTTTATTTCTTACTAATTCTTGCGAGATATGTGCGATACAGACGGGGAAATAATCAATGTCATCTACAGAAGTGTTGATTTTAGGAACCTATCATTTTGCCAATCCTGGGCTGGATTATGTGCAAACTCAGGTGGCAGATGTATTTTCTTCTGAAAAGCAGGCGGAGATAACAGCCGTTCTCAACATGTTGGCTACCTTTCAACCTACAAAAATTGGGGTAGAGGTTCCTTATAATAAGACCAATGAACTTAACCAACTTTATCAGGCTTATCGTTCTGGCAACCATCAGTTAAGGCGCAGTGAAGTGCAGCAACTTGGATTTCGTTTAGCGGCAGACTTAGGCCATGATACCCTTTTTCCCCTCGACCATCCGGGGAAGTCCATCCCCTTTCCCGATGCTATAGAATATGCAGAAAAGCATATGCTGACTTTTGCGACTAAATTTCAACAGACGCTTGCCCGTTGGGAAGAAAGAGAAAATCGCTTGCAAAAATTATCTTCCATAAGAGAAATTCTCCAATACTACAACAGCCCTAAAGCCATTGCTGAAAATTACCAGCTTTATTTGGACTTTACGGCCGTTGACGCAGGGAATTCTTATATTGGTGCAGATGTGTTAGCTGGCTGGTATAACCGAAATATTTATATCTTTGCCAATTTGCGTCGCATCGCCCTAGAAAATGATCGTATTTTACTTATTTTTGGCGCGGGACATTTGTCCGTCTTGCGTGAATTGGTCAGTTGGGATGCGAACCTCAATCTTATAAACGCTTTAGATTACTTATAATTGCTTGTAAGCTATTCCGATACAAAATGGGCGAGGATCTGTAAAATGATATTAGCAACGGCCGTTTCATCCACCAACATATGAAAATGGCTTCCATCCAAACGGCCGCAAAGCCAACCTCGCCGTCGCGCTTCCATAGTTGAATAATCATAAGCTGCGCTCAATTGCAGGTAGATGCAAGGCGCATCGGGCCACGCTGCAAAAACAGGGATTGGCTCCTCGAAAAATTCAAGTGGCTGGGATGTGAGTTCTGCCAGTAGCCGTTGGCGTAGTTTGGCATCGGGGATTGCTTCAGCTAAATCCTCATCGCGCCATTGCGGCCAGCGTTGGCCGCTGGCTAACAGCTTGTGTAATTGCGGAGCCATCTCCGGCAGTTCCTCGGCCAGCATGTCGAGGCGGCTTTGTCCATCTTGGGCAACCCCAGCATCGACAAACAGGTAGGCCGCAATAGGCTGGCATAGCTGCTGCCTGATCGCTGGCAGCAGTGGCCCCGCGCCGCTGTGGGCTACCAGCATAATTGGCTCATTAGTTGGCAAGGTTTTCAGGGCGTTGGCACTGTTTTGGGCGTGTTGTTGGTGATACGGCCGTTCCTCATCCACCCCCTCACCATGCAAATCAGGCACAATCACTACCACATCGCGCCGCCGCAGCTCATTTGCCACCAATGACCAAGTGAATGGCCCCAGCAGCGGACTGTGAACCAAAATAATTGTTGTCATGTTATGTCAAATTCTCTGGGCCAAAGTGGTCGGGGAGAAGCGTGTAGAGGGTGGTGTCACGGCCGTTTCCCGTTCCATCCACCAAATTAAACCGGCACATCTCCGGCAAACTCCGTGAGCACTTGGCGGCAGGCCCCGCAGGGGGAGCCTGCATTGTCTGTGAATGGCCTAATCAATAATCACGCAGCAGGGCAACATGGCCGCGTAGGCTTTCCATCATTTTGGGGATGGGAATATATTCATCCACCACATGCGCTTGGCTTTCTTCGCCGGCAGCGTAGCCGAGCATCGTTAGGCCGTGGGGTACAAAATGACGGCCGTCTGTAGCAAATTGGTAGCTGCTCAACGCCGCCTCTCGCCCCATGCCTTGGCTAATGGCAGCCTTGGCACGCTGCACCTTTTCGTCTATGGGCGGCGTGTAGAAGCCAAAAATCGTTTCGTCAGAGTCTGGGTAGGGGATGGGTGGACGGCAAAAGCCATCTTCCAGCTCGATGGGCAAATCCCCCGCCAGGCGACGCACAAATTGTTGCAAACTGTTTTGACTCTCGCTGGCGGTGCGGAAGTCGAGGCAAACCCGCGTCCAGGCGGGGGTTACATTTTGGCTTTTTGTATCTACTTTGATAATGGTGGGGGAAACAGTGGTAGCACCCAGCAATTCATGTGCCGAAAGCTCGCTTTGGGCTTCGCTAAGCTTGTGCAAAAATTGAGCCATGGCGTAATTAGGATTGATCCCTTGCTCTGGAACGCTGGCGTGAACGGAACGGCCGTTAAACTGCACCCACATCTGCGTCATGCCACGATGCCCCAAGGCTATCTTATTGTCCGACGGCTCACCCAGCACAACCAAATCAACAGGATAATCCAGATTTTCTACCCAATGGACGGCACCTGCACCCCCAATCTCTTCCTGCACCACACCGCTAAAAACCACATCACGGCGCGGCCGTTCCCCATTTCGCAGCAGTGCTGCCATGCTGTACACCTGCACCGCCAGCGGCCCTTTGATGTCACACGCACCCCGCCCCACAATGCGATCGTCCACAATTTGCCCGCTGAACGGCGGCACAGACCAGAGGCTCGGCTCGCCCGGATCGACATGATCCAGATGGGTGTTGAGCACCAGTGCGCCCAAGGATGGATCAGTTCCTCGAATACGGCCGTTTACATTCCCAATCCTATCAATCCACACCTGATCAAAGTTCAGCTTTTGCAGCTCCGCCGCAACCAATTCAGCCAGCATCACCTCTTCAAACGGCATACTCGGCGTCTGAATCAACCGCTGCGTAAAATCAACACAATCTTGCAATAAAACATCCCAATTGAGAGTCATGATATTCTCCAAAAATGATTGTTGTAATTGGTAATTGAGTAACTGGGCAATTACATAACCTGGACAAGCCAGAACCGAAAAGGCTTTTATCAAAGATTACGCAGATTGAAAAGATTTTTACGAAAATCTGGATAATCTGCGTAATCTTTGATATTTTTCTTGTGTACTGTACAAGCATTTCAGTGGTAAGGCACTAATTACCCAATTACCTTAGGTATTCCGCCAAAAAAGCACCCATCTGCTCCGTAAACGTGTCTGGATCAATGGTGAAAATGTTGAGATGGCCTGCGCCAGGCACGATATAAAGCGTTTTGGGCTGGTTAACGGCCGTAAAAATAGCCCGCCCTTGCTCAACAGGAACCAACCGATCCCGTTCTCCATGAATAAGTAAAATAGGCAAATTGAGTGTCGCCACCGTCTTTACAGAATCAATTTCGCTAAACGACACGCCCGTTTCAGCCCCCACGCGACTAAGGATAGGCGTCGCCAAAAAGCGAGGCGCACGGGCAATCGTGTTCACAATATTTGGCAGATTCTCCTCAAAGCTCGAATAGCTGCTTTCAATGACCAGCAGTGCCAAATTGGGCAGCTGCGACGCTGCACGGACAACGGCCGCTCCCCCCATCGACTTGCCCACCAGCCCAACTCGGGCTGGATCAACTTCTGGACGAGTGAGCAGGTAGTCATAAGCCGCCAAAACATCATTTGCTTCACTGTAGCCCCAGGTTGTCGGGGCGTCGCCGCTCTCGCCGTGGTTTCGCAAATCGAGCAGCAAAGCTCCGTAGCCTTGCTGCTGCATCGCCGCAGCCTGCGGCAGCAGCCCACCCCGATTGCCGCCAAAGCCATGCACATAAATGAGGGTTGCTCCATTTTCAGCGGCAGGTGGTATGTACCAAGCAACCAGATCGATCCCATTGGCTGAAAAGCGAACCGTTTCGGCCGTCAGGCCAAAATCGGCAGGGGTTTTGCTGGGCAACGTGCGTTTAGGCTGCATGAGCTGGGTTGCCCCCAGCGTCACTTTGCCACTGCCCCAATAAACGGCCGTTCCCACCAACGCAACCACGAATCCGACAAACAACCATCCCAGTAAATTCATACGCTTCCTCTTTCGCCTATGTCGACTCATCAAACGCCCCCATCAACCGTAAAATCGCCATTGTATTCAAAATCGCTTTAGGCACAAACGAGCTGACCATCACATATTCCTGATCCTTACTGCCATCCTCACTGCGCTCCGAGCAGTGGGCATTACCGCCAGATGGCCCCAAGCCATCAATGGAAGGAATATGTTGCCAGAAGTGATTGCCATCACTTAAACCACCCCGCTCTTCAGGAATAACGTTGAAGCCCAACGCCGCTCCGGTCTGCTGCCACACGTCAAGCAGATGATCAGTTGCCTCATTCCGGTTCCAAGGGGGTGTCTTACGATACAACTTTACTTTAACGGCGCAAGCATACCCATCCAAAGGACTGGACACGTCCGATTGACCATCCATCGCCAATATTTGCTCAATTGTTTCTGAATAAGTATCTGGAGCAAAGGTACGCATCTCCAGCCACGTTTCTGCATCATGCGGCACACGATTTGTCACCACGCCGCCGCGTATTGTACCTACATTAACCGTCACGTCACGACTGTAGTCGGTGATGTCTGCCAGCTTGAGAATAGTATGGGCCATCTGCACGACGGCATTGGCTCCATTGGGATGAAAACTACCCGCATGGGAAGCCCGTCCTTCGGTTTTTATCTGAAATATTGCCATCCCTTTCCGCGCCACAACAACTTTGTAACTGTTTTCTACCTTACTACCCGCTTCAAAAATGAGGCAGGCCAACGTGTCTGACCCTGGCCTTTCCAGCCGCTCAATGCACAGTCGGCCAAAATCTTCGGCTTCAGCCTCTTCAGACGCATCGACCAAAATGACCCAATTCATAGCCTCAAACTGCTCTGGCGCGTGCAAACGCAGTGCATCGAGCATCATGTAAATGAGGACAGTCCCTCCTTTAATATCAACAGTGCCGGGGCCATAAATGCGATCCCCTTCTTCCCGCCAATGAAAATTATTGCGATCCTCCTCTTCTGCCGGAAATACGGTATCTAGGTGGGAGACAAAGCCGATGCTCTTTTTTGTGTTGCCGCTGCGCGTCAATATTAAATGTTTACCAAAATGGGGGGTAGTCGATTGGATAAATTCAGCCTTAAATCCCAGCTCGGTAAACAGATTGGCCGTTATTTGACCCAGTTCATTCACACCTGCCGAATGGGCGGTAAAGCTGTTAATCGCCACCATTTTTTGTAACATGGCTAAATATTCTGGTAAGCTTAGGGTGAAATGTTCCTGCAAAATCGAGGGGAAAGTTGTGCTGTTCATGCGACCATCCTTAACGTTTATTTATATTATGTTCAGTAGCTACCCCAAAAAGGCAGCTCACAGAGAGGTAATGATAACACTATAATTCAAGCAAGCATCCCCCAAAAAACTCAGGTAAACTTATGAAGCCCAGCCTTCCAGAGGTTGGTTTACATACGAGCAAATAACTTGTAAAAGTCGCTTTGCAAGAAATGAACCATGCCGAAATTCGCGGCTGTTTTCAGAGAAGATGACATGAGCGTCTGCTCAACACCATAAATAGAAATAGAACGCTGATTTGTCTGATTTACAAGATCAGGAAGATCAGGACAATCTGCGTCCTATTTACGAAGGAGCATTAATTTATGCAAGGTGTGATTGCCGCCGGAGATAAACAAACGGCCGTTGCTGGACAAACAATATTACAAGCAGGAGGCAACGCAGTTGATGCTGCCGTCGCTGCCGCTTTTGCCTCTTTTATTGCCGAAATTGGGGTGGTGCATTTGGGCGGCAGCGGCATTGCCCACCTGTACGACCCACAAAGCGGCCGTTCCCTTGTCTACGATTTTTTCAGCAACACTCCCGGACTTGGTAACGGCTCTTCCCGGCAGCTCGATTTTAACAAAGTGACGATTGATTTTGGCGCCACAACCCAAGATTTTCACTTGGGGCGAGCCTCTGTGGCCGTGCCCGGCAATATTGCCGGACTGTGCCAAATGGCGGCCGATTACGGCCGTTTGCCCCTAGCTACCCTGCTGCAACCCGCTCTCAAATTGGCAAAAAACGGCCACGCTATTGCCCCCTTTCAGGCTGACACCTGTACCCTGCTGCAGCCACTCTACACGCACACCGCTGGGATGCGGACGATCTTTTCGCCAAACGGCCGTATGATTCAGGCAGGCGAACGCTTATTGGTTCCCAACCTGCACCAAACCTTGCAAAATCTGGCTCACGAAGGTGCCAACTACGCCCAAACAGGCGCATTGGGGCAAGCATTGGTGCAAGATCAGGCTCAAAATGGGGGGCTGCTCACCGCAGACGATCTTGCCAGCTATCAAGTACACAAATACCCTTCCATCCGGCTGCCTTACCGTGATTACGAAATATTGCTGCCCCCTCCCTGCTCCACCGGCGGCGTACTGACCGCCTTTACGCTTAAGCTGCTCTCTTATTTTGATGTGCAAAAACGGCCGCACGGCTCCGCCGCCCATCTACAACTTCTATACGAAGTTATGGTGGCAACCAATCGCGCCCGTCCCATGTGGGAAGAGGTGAGCGAGGCGTTACCGACGGAAAAGGCAATCGGCCGTTTTCTTGCACCATTATTTGTCCAGCGGTACGTTGCAGAAGTGCGGGATGCACTCCACAGCCATCACCCCTCCCCCTTTATTGCCGAACCGGACGCGCCCAACAGCACCAGCCATCTCAGCGTTGTCGATGGAGATGGGCTGGCGGTCAGCCTAACGACAACCGCTGGCGAGTCGGCTGGCTACGTCGTGCCGGGCACGGGCTACATCCCCAACAACATGATGGGAGAAGCTGATTTGCACCCCAGCGGCTTCCACAGTCGCCCGGCGGGGCAGCGCATTCCCACCATGATGACCCCGGTTATTGCCCTGCACAACGGGCAGACGCGGCTGGTGTTGGGCAGCGGCGGCAGCATTCGCATTCGCAGCGCCATCATGCAGGTATTGAGCAATTTACTGGATTACAACATGCCGCTGCGGGAAGCGGTCAATATTGCTCGGGTGCATGTGGAAAATGGTGCGTTGCAGTGTGAAGCTGGGTTTGATCTAGACGCAGTTGATCAGCTAGAAGCAATAGGGTATCCGGTCAACCGCTGGTCAACGCGCAGCATCTATTTTGGTGGGGCGCATACCGTTTCACGGGCAGATAACGGCCGTTTAGTAGCGGCTGGTGATAATAGACGGGGTGGGGCAACGGCCGTTGCCTAACACATTTGTGACCCTACTTAGCTTTTTGTGTCTTAACTTTAACTTTGCTAATTAAACATTGAAGGAATTCAGATGAAGACACCGCAGGCGCTCATTGTTGAAGACGTTTCTGACTTATCTATCATTTTTTCTAAAGCGGTTACGGCCGCTGGGTATGAGGCCACTTGTTTAGCAGATGGGCAAATTGCCCAAACGTACCTAGCGAACCACATTCCTGACTTGCTTGTGCTGGATATTCATTTGCCAGGCTTGCGGGGTGACATGCTGCTTAAGCAAGTGCAAGAGGATACACGGTTTAGCAAAACAAAAATCATCATTGTGACGGCCGATACCCGCCGAGGAGATGAGCTGCGAGAAGATGCCGATTTGGTGCTGCAAAAGCCGGTGAGTTATTTGCAGCTACGTGATTTATCGAGTCGATTAACGGCCGTTATGGATCATCTGCACACCAAACCATTCCATTCTGAGTGCAATTAACGTCAGGAAAACGGCCGTTTCCAAAACAGCTATGCACGCTGTAACTGATAGGGCTGCACCAATACATCTGCCGAAATTCCTAAGCCATTTTGCAACTTTCTAATCATATTTAACGATAAAGCACGCCTGCGATTTAATATCTCAGACACACGTGATCTTGAACCAATATAAGGTTCAAGATCATGGCGTGATAGATTCTGACTTTCCATATAATGGATGATGGCTTCAATAGGATCAGGGGGCAAAATAGGGTCGTGTTCCTCTTCATATGCTTCCACAAGCGTTACCAAAATATCCAATTTATCACCTTCCGGTGAACCATAAGGCGCATCCCACAGGCGTTCAATTTCTTTAAGAGCAGCATCGTAATCTAATTCGGTTCTAATTGGTTGAATATTCATTCCATTCCTTTGCTCAAACTGTTGTTGCATCTATTTTATCATACTCAGAATGTGTCCCAACAAAGCGGATATACACAACACTATATTGATATTTGATTGCTATCACAATGCGATAGTGATTGCCTTTGATATTGAAAACCACTCGGTTATTAGCTAAAAAACTAGCACTACGATAGCTGTTTTTGATGTCGGCTGGCGTTTTCCAAGTCGTTTGCTTGACATTTTTGAGCCAGGATCGGAGTGGCTGTTCCGCATTTGGGTATTGTTCCCAAAACTCCCTGAGAACTTTACGTGAAATAATCCGCATTTCAAGATTATACAGCGATCCCATTACGGGATCAAGGGTTGTTTGAAGGTTTAGCGCAAAGTTAAATCAGCAATCATCGTCAGGAAAACGGCCGTTTCCAATTCATTGTAGCTGCTGGACGGCGCTTCTGCCCAAGCCACAATATCCTGCCCATCCTCCACGCGGGCCATCAAAAAGCCCCAAATCGTGCCCGCTTCCGGATCATCGTAGCTAAAATTAACCCGCAGCCAAGTTGTGCCTGCCAACGGAAATGTGTAAGGCTCTTCAACCGTGAAGTTCTCTACATCTGCACCCGCATCCCGCGCCAAAGAGGTAACCACACCCAGCGTGTCCAATGTGGTTGGCGCCGTGCGTAAGGCGACAAATGTGGTCGTTCCTGCGCCAAACCATTCCCAACTGCCCACCTGCTGATAAGCAAACGTCGCTGGCTGGGCCACCGTAAAGCCATCGAGCGTCGCCACAGGCCAGCGGCCAGGCTGTAGGCCAATGCCCACATCCCGATAAGCCCAACTGTCGGCAATGG
>UOEU01001055.1_pt1 | contig 13323 bp, 8 predicted proteins | sample 1989311 | NCBI WGS metagenome assembly UOEU01 (sample SAMEA4712195, study PRJEB27164) | hydrothermal vent metagenome | biome: marine basaltic hydrothermal vent biome; feature: marine hydrothermal vent; material: mineral | place: Pacific Ocean | collected 2011-06-14/2011-07-23 | depth 1719 m | reverse complement strand
CGTTACTAATTTAGGCCATGTTCGCACATGGCCTAAAATTAAATTTGAACTTGACCAAAGATGGCTGCCCCAGCGGCATGGGTCTCCTTTTCAATGGCTGCTGATTGGCAGCGCGGGGCTGGTTGCCGCCCTTATTTTGCTTGTACCCGCCTACCTTTTACTGCGCGTTGGCACTGGCTGGGCAGGCGCATGGCAAACGTTGGCCCAGCCGCGCACGTTGCAAATTTTAGGCAACACGTTGGGATTGGCACTGTCGGTAACGGCCGCTGCCACTTTATTGGCGGTTCCATTGGCCTGGCTCACCACCTGCACCGATTTACCTGGTAAACGATTTTGGGCCGTTTTGGTCGCCTTGCCGCTGGTTGTTCCCAGCTACGTCGCCGCCTATCTTTTTGCCTCCATTCTCACCCCCAAAGGGTTATTGCAGCAACTTTTACAGCCCATTTTTGGTATCGAACGCTTGCCCAACTTTTACGGTTTCCCGGGTGCTTTTTTAGTATTGACATTGGTTAGCTACCCCTTCATCTTCCTCACGGTACGCAGTGCGCTCAAGCGGATGGATCCGGCTTTGGTAGAAGCGGCTCGCAGCCTCGGTTTGTCCCCCGTGCAGGCGTTTTGGCGGGTGACATTACCTTATTTACGGCCGTCTATCAGCGCTGGCGGCTTGCTGGTCATGCTCTACACCCTGCGTGACTTTGGCGCGGTAACGATGCTGCAATACAGCACCTTCACCCGCATCATTTACAACCGCTACATGGGGTACAAGCTAGACATGGCGGCGGCGATGGCTTTGGTGCTGGTGCTGGTAACGGCCGTAATCCTTTACCTGGAACAGCGCAGTCGGGGCAAAGCCCATTATGCCCGTGTTTCTGTTGGCGTTGCCCGAGCGCAAAAACCGATGAAGCTGGGTGCTTGGCGTTGGCTGGCCTTCGCCTTTGCGGGTCTCATCTCTTTTTGGGCATTGATTTTGCCTTCGTTGGGATTGGCTTACTGGTTTTGGCGCGGTCTCAACCAAGATTGGGCGGTGAAGAGCTTGACGGCTGCCCAAAGCAATGTGGGGTCACTACTCTCCCTCCTAGAACCAGCGTGGCACTCCTTGTCTGCATCACTGTTGGGCGCAGGCTTGGCAATGCTGCTCGCTTTACCGATTGCTATTTTAATCGTGCGTCGCCCCGGGCGGTTGAGCCGCCTGCTGGAACGAATTTCCTACGCCAGCTTTGCCTTGCCTGGCATCGTTGTCGCACTGGCCTACGTCTATTTTGGCACAAATTATGCCCAGTCGCTTTACCAAACGTTGCCCATGTTACTCATTGTTTATGTGATTTTGTTCATTCCGCAAGCGGTTGGGGCGCAGCGCAGTTCGCTGCTCCAGGTTTCGGGTAATTTGGAAGAGGCGGCACAAAGTTTGGGCAAACGGCCGTTTGCCATCTTCCGTCAGATCACCCTGCCATTGGTACGCCCGGGGATGCTGGCTGGTGGCACACTCGTCTTCCTGACCACAATGAAAGAGCTGCCCGCCACGCTTATTTTAAGTCCGCTCGGCTTCAACACCCTGTCCGCCGACATCTGGTCTAACATCGGCGAAGCCTTCTTTGCCCGCGCCGCCGCACCCACCCTGCTTTTGCTGCTGCTTTCATCCATCCCCCTGGCCTGGATGACCTTAAGAGAAAAATAATTGTTAATGGTAAATTGTAAATGGTTAACTTTTCCAAATAACCATTAACAATTTACAATTAGCTATTTACCATTTCCCCCCCTCATGTCCACCATCCGCTGCCAGCACCTAAGCAAAACATTTGCAAACCAACCCATTGTGCAAAACATTAGCCTGACGGTGCCGCCCAACACAATTTTGGCACTGCTGGGGCCAAGCGGCTGTGGCAAAACGACAACGCTGCGGCTGATGGCAGGATTTGAACGGCTGGACAACGGCCGTATCGAGATCGACAATCAGCTTGTGGCGGATGAAACCCATCACTTGCCCCCCGAAAAACGGCGCATTGGCATTGTGTTTCAAGATTACGCCATCTTTCCCCATCTTAACCTGGCACAAAATGTAGGCTTTGGTCTTAAAAAACGGGGGCAAGCTGCCCGCATCGCAGAGATGCTGGCTTTTGTGGGGCTGGCAGAGATGGGAGAGCGGATGCCGCACGAGCTTTCTGGCGGGCAGCAGCAGCGGGTGGCTTTAGCCCGCGCCCTGGCACCACAGCCAGCGGTGCTGCTGCTGGACGAGCCCTTTTCTAACCTAGATGCCACCCTGCGGGTAGAGATGCGTCAGGAAGTTCGCCAACTGCTCAAGAAAAGCAAGACAACGGCCGTTTTTGTCACCCATGATCAGGAAGAAGCGTTGTTTATGGGGGACCAGGTCGGGGTGATGAACGCCGGACGGTTGGAACAGGTAGGAACGCCTGAAGCGATTTTCCATCGGCCACGCACCCGTTTTGTGGCCCAATTTTTGGGGCAAACTGATTTTGTACTAGGCGAAGTGACGGCACAGGGCGTGCAAACAGTATTGGGGCTTTTGCCGCAGCAGCTTGCCTTGCCCCACAACACCCCTGTCGAAGTGGCTGTCCGCCCCGATGATCTGATTGTGCTGCCGGATGATGCTGGAAACGGCCGTATCGTTTCCCGTCAATTTTTGGGGATCGCCTTTGTTTACCGTATCCAATTGGCCGATGGCACCCTGGTACACAGTTGGCAGCCACACGAGAATAGTTTTATGGAAGGAACGGCCGTGTCCGTTCAGTTAACCTCGTCCCACGCCCTCACCTGTTTTCACCAAAATCGCGCCATTTCCGACAAAAGTCGCTGAAACAATTCTCCCACCCGTGTATAATCACCCTATCAAACTATAAACCCAACCTCCCGGAGATTTTTACCCATAGCGATCTAGTTGGAAGGAACCTCCGGGAGGTTCTCTATAAGGAGAATTACCATGATTATTAAAGAAAAAGTTGTCGAGGCGATGAACGCCCAAATCCAAAGTGAATTTACAGCTTCAGCGCAGTACATCGCCATTGCCGTCTACTTTGATGAAGAATCATTGCCCGATTTAGCCGCCTTCTTTTACCGTCAGTCAGAAGAGGAACGGATGCACGCCATGAAATTTGTCCACTTCATGCTGGAAGCAGGTGCCAAGCCGATTATTCCCAGCTTGCCAGAGATGCGAAACAGCTTTGACAGTGCCAGCGATGCGGTGCAGTTTGCGCTGGATCAGGAAATTAAGGTCACAAATCAAATCAATAACCTCGTTTCCATCGCCGACGCAGAAAAAGATTATGCTAGCAGCCAATTCCTGCAATGGTTTGTCACCGAGCAGGTAGAAGAGGTCGATTCGATGACGACGCTGCTGGACACCATTAAGCACGCTGGCGGCACATTGCTTCTGGTAGAGGATTTTGTCCGTCGCGCCCTGGCGGCCGGTGGCGCAGAAGCTGCTCCTGCTGAGTAAATAAGCATAAAGGCCAACCTCCCGCAGGTTTGTACCCAGATGATCGTTCTTGACGGAACCTGCGGGAGGTTTATTTACTCTTTTTATGTTTTTCAAATAGACGGCCGTTCCCACTCTGTGCTATACTAATCTTCATCTGGGGATGATCGGCTTCGACGGGGAAGGCTGGTCCTAGATTGCAAGCCGAGCACGCTTTACAACTCGTAAAACTGGAAGCAAACAATAAGTGCAAACGCACGTACCAACTACAGCGCTATGCCTTTAGCTGCTTAAACCCAGCTAAAACAAAGCGTGCGGCTTCCAAAGACGGAAGCTCCGTCTACTTCATTCGCTCGTTGGCCGATTGAATGTTAGGCGACACGAACGCCAACGTGCCACACCTTGACGCTGCTAAAGGTGCTCAAGCGACTCTTTCGGGAGTCAGCAGCTCGCTGTTAGCTGACCCAGTTGGTCGGGGCGCCTATCAGCTAATCTAAATTGACCAACTAAGCTTGTAGATATTTAGAGGCCGAATTTTTCGGACGCGGGTTCGATTCCCGCCATCTCCACCTCAACAAAACCGGATTTTGAGCGAAGTAGCTGCTCAAAATCCGGTTTTTGCGTTAAAAATCAGCGTTTGACAAGTCGGCCGTTTTCCTCGTAAGATAGGCGCAACCACAATCAATGCCATTTTCTTGATACAGGAGGTATTTGTGACCCAATTTGTCCCCCCACCCAACCCAGAGGAAAGTGAAATCCATCTCGCCAGCCTGCGCCAAGAAGTGAATACGTGGGCAGGCGATCTGGACGCCGGAGAAACGTTTCCCGTAGGCGTACAGGATATTCAGCGATACCAGCAAGCCAAAATAAAATTGAGCAATCCCAAAAGCAATTTGGAGCGGCTCACGCCAGCATTATTTAATAAAGTGGGCGTGCCGCTTTCTGCGCTGCACGCCAAGCAAATGCATAGCCAATTCGACTTTTATCACATGACCCTTTCTGTGCAAATGCGACCGGAGCCAGGTACTTATTTTCGGGCGTTGGGCTGCCAGCTAAATTTTGCTCTGGCAGAAAATGGCGAACCTATTGTGGTCTCGATCTTCCCCGATGAGCAGTGGAAAGCGGTTTTTAAGTTTGGCGGCAGCTTGTCGCTCAATTTGGACGGAAATCTGGGGTTTGAGGTGGGAATTACTGGGGCAGATACGGCCGTTTTGCAAACCCTCCCCGCTAATTTACAAAGCAAAATCGTCAACCAAAACGAGATGAAATCAACGATATGGTTTGATGGGGCTGAACTGCATACCCTTTGTCTGGACATCGGGTATCATTACGAAAATCTTCCTGGCCGTTCCAAGCCAGAACGCGCACAGGAACTGGCACTACTTACTTTACGCGAAGGTACATTCGACGCGCTGCAAAGCTATTGTAAAAACAAACGGCCGCATGTGGACTGGGGTATATTTGAGTAATTGGCTGGTTAATTACCCAATATCCCAATTACTTAATTACAAACCAATATGGCATCACACATCACCATCTTTCGCATCACCATCAATAGCAAAAAGCGGCTCTCCATCAACATTGAAGAGCCAGGCGGATCGCGCCAATTTTCGGCCGATTTTGGCTACAGCGATGCGCTTGTGCAGCAAATTGCCACATTTCAGCAAAAAGCACGGCAGAAAAATCCCACCGACCTCAGCAGTGAAGATATTCGCCAACTGGGAGAGCAGCTATTTCAGGCGATCTTCGACAAAAATCTGCAAATGGTGTTTGAAGAACTGCACAAAAAAGTACAGGCTAGCAATGGCTTGCTGCGCGTAGAATTAGACATCGACGAAGAGTATCTGCCGCAGGTGGCCGCCATTCCCTGGGAATTTATGCGCCCAAAAAACGGTACGGCCGTTCTCCTTTGCGCCTCTCCCTATCTCATTTTAAGCCGACGCCCTCGCCTCCACATGAGTCCCCCCCAGATCAAGCTGTCCAAAGAGGATAAAATTCGCATTTTGTTGGTCGCCTCCTACCCTGGCAGCGACCAAAACGCAGTGCTTGGCCCCGTGCTGCACCAACCCGTTTACGATGCCTTGAAAAAGCTGGCTGATGCACCCAAAAGCAATATTGAACTTTATTTTAGCGACAATGCCCAGCTTAAAGAGCTGGATCACTTGCTGAAAGTACACAAACCGCACGTTTTTCACTTTATTGGCACGGCCGTTTACACCAGCCAGCCAGTGGCGAAGAAAGAGGTGAGCTTGCCCTCGCCCCAGAAGATGACATTTTTGGCAAGGCGCAGTGGGTCGATGCCAGCTACTTTAGCCGCCTGTTTAGCGAAAATTACCCGCCGCCCAGCCTGGTGCTGCTGCAAACGTGTGAAGGGGCGCGGCTGTCGGAATCCCGCGCTTTTGCCAGCGTTGCTTCTCACATCGTGCAGCAAAACATCCCGGCAGTGGTGGGGATGCAATACATTGTCTCCAACGATACGGCCGTTGAGTTTGCCAAAGCCTTTTACCATGAACTAGCCAACGATGCCCCCATCGACGTCGCTGTGCAGGCGGGTCGTCGCGCCATCACCCAGCGGGATTATCGGGACGAGGTGCGGGATTTTGCCACTCCTGTTTTATTTATGCGCCTGCCAGACGGCCGTCTTTTTCAGCGCAAACAGTTAGCCATACAAACCATCCGTCGCCGCACCACCCCAGACCATGCCCGCCAAATGCGTCAAGCACTCACCCGGCTCAACTTCCGCAACCATCGCTACAAATTTGGCGATATTTATGGCAAATCACAAAAAATGGGCGCGTTTCTCATCTCTGGGCCAGACCAGGCGGGTCACCACTGGCTGCGCAACCTGCTGCTTAAAGAAGAGTTCAAAGAGGAACTTGGCGGCGCAAGCAACATCGATCCTATTCAGATCGACATTGGCAACCCCACTTTTGTGCAAACCATCGACAGCCTTTGGGAGCAGTTCACCCTACAGCTAGTCGATCCGGCTGCGTTTCTGGCTGATAAAAAGGGGGTCATTGCTGCCCTTTTGGCACGATGGCAAGCGGGGCATACCATTATTGTGCTAGACAATATTTGCAAGAAAATGCCCAGCTATGCCCAAACCGTTTTGCAAGAGTTTTGGCAGCCGCTGGTGACGAATCTGCAACAAAATATCGGGCAAAACGGCAGATCTGCGCCCAACCATTGGTTTTTGCTGTTTATGATCGACAGTGCAGGAACGCTGCCCGACTTGCCGCTGGACAATTTAGACCGCAGCGATCCCATCACCCCCATTTTGCTGCCCCGCCTCAGCAGCCATTTCCCAGAGGCGGAACTGGATCAATGGTGGCGACACGGCCATACGCGCTCTGTGTTGGAACCGGCCGTTAAGCAGCATAATTTAGAATCGCTCGACAAGCTACGCCAGCTTATTTGGCAAAAATCGGACAATGGCTCCGTGCTGCCGCTCTTTAATCTGCTATGCCGCGCTTGCCGAGTCAATTGGAAAGAAATTGAGGGATTGTAATATTTGCAGCTAAATTAAAAAATCTGCGTAATCTGTGGATCGTTATTTCTTTGCATTAACCTTAGAAGGACAAAATATTATGTCAAATCTTAAGTATAAAGGCATCATCCCAGACAAGCCAGGCACAGAACCGTATGTGCCGCAACCTTCCCTGATTCAGGCGGTGAATGTGGCGATTGCTTTAGAACGGCCGCTTCTGCTTAAAGGAGAACCGGGCTGCGGCAAAACCCGGCTGGCGCGAGCTGTCGCTAACGAGCTTGGCCTGCCCTACTTTGAATGGAACGTCAAATCGACCAGCCGCGCCCAAGACGGCCTCTACATTTACGACACCATCGGCCGTTTGCGTGATGCCCAGTTGGCCGCCAGCACAGACCTCAGCGACGCCGAAAAAGCACGTATTCGACAGCGGTTTCAAGACCCAACCAGCTACATCATTTATGGGCCGCTGGGTAACGCCTTCCTCAGTGACAAACGTGCTGTCGTCCTCATCGACGAAATCGACAAGGCCGACATCGACTTCCCCAACGATTTACTGCATGAGCTGGAGGAGAAAACGTTCACTATCAACGAAGTACCCGCCGAAGCCGTGGAAGAAAAGCAAGCTTTGACGAAAGCGAAAGAAGTACCCGCCAACCATCCACCCATCATTTTTATCACTAGCAATGCAGAAAAAGAGCTACCGGCCGCCTTTTTGCGCCGCTGCCTCTTCTACCACATCACCTTCCCCAACGAAAGCCGCCTGCGCCAAATTGTTAGCCTGCACATTGGGCTACAGGATGATGATCCTTTCCTAGGCAAGGTGGTGACAGAATTTATGAGCCTGCGCGAGCAAATGAAAAATAATACGGGGGGCAAGCTGGCAAGCACCAGCGAACTGCTGGATTGGGTCAAAATATTGCAAAAAACGTATGCCAAAACGCCGGAGGCAATTCCGGCCGTTACCGAACAGCTGCTCTTCCCCAGCGTTTTGCTAAAAACGCTGACCGACTACACGCTGTACGGCCCGACGCCGGACGAGGCGGATGATGACTGATTTTGTGACGCAGGCAACGGCCGTTCTCACACAACTGCAAGCGGATGAGGCCGTTCTCGCCCGACTGCTGCTGCCTGCCCTGCTGCACAAGCGCAGCACTGCCGAAGCTGCTGCTCTGTTGGCTGCGGTAAAACCCACGCTGCCGGATGATGTTTGGGTAGATGTGCAGCAATCCGTCGCCATCAGTGAACTGCTCAACCAGATTACCGATCTGTTTGACAGGCTGCGCCGCCAAACGGGGTGGGTGTTGGGCGTGGCTGAATTTTTGCAGCTGCTGCAGGCGTTGCAAACTGGTTTGGGTCAGGAGGCGTTGACGGACAGGGCCGTTCTTAAAGAATTATGTCAACTTTTGTGGGCAAAATCCCCGCTGGATCAGGCGATTTTGGCGCACCAGTTTGATCAGATCATCAGCCAGTCAGCAGCTGCCCCAACGGATGAGGAGACAGTCGAAGAAGCCAGTGAGCAGTTGCCAGATGACCCCATCGAGCCAGAACCAGAGCCAGACGATATAGAGGCGCAGCCAAAGCCAACCATCGAGCCAGCAGCAGATGAGGTTGAGCCAATACCGGAGCGGGAGGTTGCCAAAGAGACGGCTGAACAGATGATGGACAGTGCCCCCAACCGTGTCTTCGACACCCAGGATCGGAAGCTGGCTTACCAACGTTTTTTACTCTCCACCGATTATTTGCCAGTGACACGTCGTCAGCTAAAGCAAAGCTGGCGTTACCTGCGCCGCCAAGTGCGGCAAGGGCCGCCCGCCGAAATCGACATCCCGGCCACCGTGCGCCGCATCAGCGAAGATGGCTTTTTCCTGACCCCCGCCATGCGCCCCCGCCGCACAAACAAGGCTGCGCTGCTGCTGCTCATCGACCAAAATGGCTCGATGGCGCCATTTCACCTGCTTTCCCGCCGCCTAAAGGAGACAATCGAGAGTGCAGGCAATTTGGGGCAGCTAGGGATTTATTATTTTCATGATTGTCCGGCGGTGCTGCGAGACGGTCGCATTTATACCGATCTCTACCGCGAACACACCGTCACCAGCCATCCGCAAGGGCTGTATGCCCGACCCATTAGCAAAATTTTGGCCGAATTTGATCTCAACTACAGCAGCGTTCTCATTTTTAGCGATGCTGGTGCAGCGCGGGGCAACTGGGACGATGAGCGCATTGAGGCAACCTACATCTTTTTGCATCAACTGCACACGCTGGGCGTAAAAAACGTCGTCTGGCTCAACCCCATGCCGGAAGATCGCTGGGAAGCCACGCGGCTGCAAGCCCTCAACCTGCTGGAGAAGTTCGAGAACAGTGCCACCGCCATTGCTGACTTTGTACCAATGATGAGCATGGAGCGGGATGGACTGTATCGGGCGATTGATGGCTTGCGGGGGAGGATTTGAGAATGGATGATTTACTGCTGTTCACCAATAACCCCCCCATAGACCACTTCACCGACCGCTTTGGCGCAACACACGGCCATTTGGAGATGGCTTACCATGCCGCCCTGCCGCTGGCGCTCACGCCTGATCTACTTTATCTGATTTGGGCTAATTTTCGGCTGGACACCCAGGGCAAGCCGCTCAATATACAGTGGGTGACGGTGGCTGACCTCATTTTGTCGCCGCTTTGCCGCGAAATTCGGCATGAGATGTATGTGATGGAAACGGCCGTTCGCCAGGAACTTCTTGACCAGATGGCTAATGATGCCCGCTTTGGCCCCGACTATATTTTGCGGCTAGGGCAGTTTGTGCAGCATTACGCCAGCCAGTTTATCCAAAGCGACATTCCCAGCCTGCGCCAATACGCTCAGGCACAGCAGTGGGCGGCGCAAGCGTACACGGAGCCAGACCGTCTCCTCGACAGCCTGTCACGCCAGTTTAGCCAAGCTCCCAGCGATGCGGAAACGATTCGCCTGGCTGATTTGCTAAACACGTTTAGTGAACCGCTGACGCTGGATTGGGTGCCAACGAGTGCAGAAACGGCCGTAAACTATGACCGCCTGCACACGTTTGGCGATGGATTAGCCAAATTTGTGCGCGGCGACACCCAAACTGCCACCCGGCAACTGCGCCGCCTGCTTGGCCCTGCCCGTGAATTTAACATTGGCTCGATGAGTTTGCCTTTGCCAACGGCCGTTGCCCAAGCTCTAGCGAAGCAAGAAGAAAAGATTTATACGTATCGGGTGACTGTGAAGGATGAAACGGCCGTTCACATCGAGCAAATCGACAACAATGGCACTAGCCTAAAAACATTAACTGGTCGCTTAACCCCACCTGGAATCACTCAATTCCATATAGAGCGAGCTACTACAAAAGAAGAAGTGCGAGAATTTGGGCAATTTCTATTTGATATTCTGTTTAGTGACGAAACGCTTCAGGCTGATTTCCTCACCTTTTACGGGGAGGCTTTCAAAGAAAGTGCTTTTTTACGTTTTGAACTGGACATTGACAATGGCATCACGCAAGATTTGGCTTTGCTGCCGTGGGAATTGCTCTGTCTGCCAGACAACACTGGTTTCGGCACAGATTGGTTGGCCGCTGCACCTGAAGTGTTTTTTACAAGATGGCGGAAACCGTTCCGAACTAATTCTGAACCCCGCCTCCTTCCTGCCGATAAGCCGCTCCGCATCGCCCTCGTTGTGGGCGATGACACCTATCCTGAATCGCCTCTCAACTACGAATTGATTTGGGAATCATACCAAAGTCTTGTCCGCCGCTTCCCAGATCAATTTGAACTCCTACCTCTGCTTGCTGATTTTACTGCAAATATAATTGATGATTTGCTAGAAAATCGACCACACATTGTTCACTTTTTGGTTCATCCCCGACAGTTTAGTCCCAAGGGACGGGAAGAAGGACAAATCCTTCTCAACCATAAACCCGAGGAGTTTAGCAGCGAATGGCTAAATGGTGACCAATTCGCCCGCGCTTTAGCCAGCTACAAACCTACCATTGTGATGCTGCAAAGCAACGTTTTCACCCGACCAGAGGTGCTTCATGGATTGCAAGATGTTGCTGCCGTTGTAGCAGAATCAGAAATTACTACGGTGCTTAGTTGGCAATTCTCCGTATCAGACACGGCCGTTTCCAAATTCATCCACACCGTTTTCCCAGCATTGGCTCAGGGGATTCCGCTTGATGAGGCTGTGCAAAACGGCCGTCGCGCCCTGCTGCGTGAGGAAAATCCAGTAGCCTTTGCCGCGCCCAGCCTGTTTTCCAGCTCAATTGTTCGCCGCCGCCCCGCCAGCGAACCCGCCCCGCCCACGCCAACATTGGCTGATGAGCCATCTGTCCTTGAATTTGAGGATTTATTGGAGCAGCATACGAAGGAAGTAAATGAAGATTTGCATTTGGCAACGTTAACGGCCGTTTCCAATTGGCTAAACAATGCAAATGCAGAGCGCACCTTTATCCTCACTGGAGAACAAGGCGTGGGCAAAACCACCATTGCCGCCCTGCTTGCCCAATATTTCCGAGGAAATCGCCAACCGTCCAACAATTTATACGCCCTTGCCGAACCGACCTTCGCCAGCAGCGTCTACTTTTGCCAACCTTCTCGTCCCGAAACGCTGCATCCGCGCAGCTTTGCCCTGACAATTGCCAGCCAGTGGGCCAGCCGCGACAAAAACTTTGCCTACTTGCAAAGCATCATCGACACTCACGCCGATTTTGAGCTGGATGAACTCATTGATCGACTGCTGATCAAGCCATTTGTCGAAATTGGCGAACTGATTGACCCTGACTCTATCATCTTTTTGGTGGACGATTTGGAAGCTGCGCTGCAACATTCCGGCGAAATAACGATTGTGGATGTTTTGCTGCGAATGATGCGCCAATTGCCCCGCGTGCGCTTCTTGCTCACGGCGCAAATGCAAGCCGCAACCCGCAGCAAACTAGCAGACATCGACGCCCAATTCCTCCCCCTCGGCGACCGCTACGATAATTTCGACACTCACATCGGCCAGCCGCTGCCTGACCCCGACATGCGCTATCCGTATTCGATTGCCTCGGTTTCCGGCGAAGAGGAAGCCGTTCCGACGCATACTTTTGCCCCAATCACTGTTCTGGGAGAAGAGCGGCTGGCAAAAATGGGCGATTTGGTTAGCAACAGTGAAGATGCAGCAGAAATTGGACAGCGACTTTTCCAGATTATTTTCCCTGAACAAACATATGGCATTGCCCAACGCAGCCTTGAAAATGCCATCAGTCGCGGAAAAGAGGGTTTGCGTTTGCGGGTGCAGTTTGATGATCCGGCTTTGCAAGCGTATCCCTGGGAATTGTGCCACAACGGCCGTTCCTTCATCTTCAACAATCCCGAGCAACCCATCCTCCTGACACGTACCATTGGCACAGCCAACTTCAAAGCCGCGCCGCCGCTGCCCCGCCCAACCCGCCTACTGGTCGTCATCGCCGCCCCAATAGACCAAGGCCGCGCCGACATAGACATGCAGGGAAAAACAATCCTCCGCGCCACTGAAAAGGTGGTCATTGGCAATGCGTTGGAGGTACAGATTATGCGTCATGCCACGCTGGGTAAACTGGACAACATGGCAGCATCGTACCAGCCAAATATCGTCCACTTCATCAGCTTTAGCAGCAGCGAGAAAGATGGCGTACTCATTTTGGAAAATGAAAAAGGGCGCAGCAATATCGTCCCCGTCGGCGAAATAATGCGGATTTTGCAGATGGCTCCGGTGCAGTGCGTTATTCTAAGCCCGATTGGTGGGGGGGAAACGGCCCCCACTCAACTCGCCCCCCAATTTATCCAGGAAGGCATCCCCACCGTCCTCGCCGAACAGTTTGTCTTGCCAGACCAGCCTGCCGTTGAGTTTATGCGTACTTTTTACCGCGCCCTGTTGGTTGATCGTTTGTCGTTTGAGGAAAGTGTGTGGAACGGCCGTCAACACCTCGCCACCACCCACCGCGAACCCTTCTGGAGTCACATGACCCTCGTCAAATCATTAAAGTCTGAGGAAAATAGTTTTCCATTATGTGCGGTAGATTATGCTAGAATTGGGTCAGCTTATATCTCTGAATCTTCTTCGTATACATCCGATCTGGAAAAGCTAGAAGAATTTGCAAATTTAGTCAACATATCTTACGATGTTGGGAGCAGTAAAATGTTGTAAGGCAAAAAGTAAACGAAAAGAGCCTCCAAGTGTTTGAATAAGAAAACAAGACCCAAACAAACATAAGGAGACTCTCAGATGGATTCTAGCACAACAGCACGAACTGGCTTGGCAGAAGAATTGGCTCAACTTTTTAGCAAGCATATTACACACTATATCATCGAGCATCCAGAAGCGAATATAGGTGACGTTGAAGAACTTATGAGACAAGAATTGCAAGCAATTGGG
>UOEU01000618.1_pt1 | contig 13659 bp, 14 predicted proteins | sample 1989311 | NCBI WGS metagenome assembly UOEU01 (sample SAMEA4712195, study PRJEB27164) | hydrothermal vent metagenome | biome: marine basaltic hydrothermal vent biome; feature: marine hydrothermal vent; material: mineral | place: Pacific Ocean | collected 2011-06-14/2011-07-23 | depth 1719 m | reverse complement strand
GGGTCAAATTATTCTAAATTTCCTGACGCTCAAAAACGGCAACGGCCGTTATTAAAAACACGAGCATCAACACCCCATTTGCGGCCACGGCCGCGCCGTTAAAAGGCACACTTTCTGGCAGGCCAAGCTGTCTTGGCAAGCCAAGCTGCCCCGCCCAGCCCACCAACGCTGAAGGGAAAAATTGTGCTACTTGGGGAATACCACCTAAAATGAGCAGCATTATGGCTCCCAGCAAGGCCAAACCAGCAGCCCCACCTGTGCTTTTGCCCAACGTGCTGCCTAAGAGGGTAACGGCCGTAAACACCAATCCCCACAGCCACAGCAGCAGCCCGCCAAACAAAAACGGCCCCAACTGTAGCGGTTCAAACAGAACCAGCGTGTAATAATAAGCTGCCAATGTCCCCAAAAGCAGCGCAACAAAAAAGAGCGTTGCCTGGGCGACAAATTTACTCAGCAAAAAAGCCCAGCGCGGCAGCGGCTTACTCAAAATAATGGCCGCCGTTCCCCGCTCTTTTTCCCCAGCAACCCCACCCATCCCCAGCAAAATGATTAAAACGAAGCCAAACTGGGTAATATTTTTGATGTGCTGGGCAATCGCATCGGCGGCGGTTGCTTCTGGAATGAGTTCAGCAAACTGCTCTGCCCCAGGCAGGCTGCGAATCAGTTCTGGCGTAAATTTAGCCAGCATGGGAGAAGCGAGTCCAAACAGCAGAAACACGGCACAAATAACCAGCACCCGCCGCGTTCGCCACTGCTGCAGCAGATCTTTGGCAACGGCCGTTCCCAACAAACCCATTTCGGTTCGCCAGCTTTGACCTTTCCAGATTTTCGTGGGGGCAGGCCACTGCCGCCACAGCCAAATGGCTCCAGGAAACACCAGCCCAAGCAGAATTAGTTCCACCCAAATAATATCTAAAAATTGGGGCGCATAAACGACCGTTGCGTCCAAAAAGGAGTGCCAAGCGACGGCCAACAGCACCGGCCACACCTGTCTCTTCTTAAAAGCGTGCCAAACCAGCACAGAAATGGTAACGTGCAGCGTCAGGGCAATGAGCCGTTCTACGAGGGAAAGCCCCACCAGCCAAGGTGAATTTTGTATGGAGGCCAACTGCTCGGTAACGGCCGTTAACTGTGCAGAAGATAAGCCCAATGTTGCCAAATCAACCCCACGCAGAGCCAACAAGGAGGAAAGCGATCCGGCCGTAAACACGCCACCAACAATCATCGTCTCAATGCCACCGTGTCCCAGCCCAACCATCACCCCATCGGCAAAATGATTGGCTAATTTGCGGCGAAAAAGGAAGTAAAAGCCCAGCACGCGAGCCAATGTCTCGCTTATGCCAGCCGACAAGCCCAGGATAACGGCCGTTCGCCACAAATCTGGCGCATCGGCAGAAATCGACCCAATGACCCCCAGATCGTCCAGCCAACTATTGAGGGGAATATGATAAATTTGGGATCCAACAAACGTGAGCATACCAACACAAAACAGTAGCCACGGCACGGCAAAGCGGCGGCGTAGCCAAATTGCCAGCCCCACGGGCAGTAAAATCATGGTAATCACAATGATGGTGAAGAGTAGAATAGTCATGGTTTTTTGGTATTCAGCATTCGATAATCAAACCCGCCCGAAGCTAAAGCAACGGGCTACTAAACAAAGCCTCTTCGAGGCTGATTTAGCCCCAAGGGGCTTTATTTGATAGCCCCGTCGTTCACGGCGGGGCGGTGGCGGCGAGAAAGCACACTAGATAACAAAGAGCCTTAGTTTTCAGTAAGAAGCAAACTGATTACTGACCTACTGATTACTGTTCATTGGGCTATTGTGAGCTAATTGAAAGGAAAATTTCCTCCAGAGATGGCCGTTTCCACTCAAACTTGTTAAGCTGAACCTGATTTTCCACGACAAGCGGCAATAGTGCTTGCTGCGCTTGAGCCACGTCATGGATGTGGATGTGCAAACGGCCGTTTTCAAGCTCAACCTGCTGCACCCAATCCTGGGCTTGCAAAACGGGGATGAATTGGGAAACGGCCGTAACCGAAGCCGGAGCAATCTCCAGCAAAACGGTGTCAGTGGCATATTGCGCCAGCAGCGCATCCCGTGCCGCCACTACCACCAATTCCCCCTCACGAATAATGCCAATCGTGTCACAAACACGCTCCACGTCTGCCAAAATATGGCTAGAAAGAAAAATAGTCACGCGCCCACGCAGGCTTTCCAGCAGGGCCAGCAGTTCATACCGTCCAGCTGGGTCTAGCGAACTCGTCGGCTCATCCAAAAAAAGCACGGGCGGCTCATGCAGCAACGCTTGAGCAAGCCCCAACCGCTGGATCATCCCTCCAGAAAAGCCACGAATCGGCCGTTTAGCCGCCTCCGTCAGCGACACCAGCGTCAACATTTCGTCAATGCGTCGCTGGCGGGTTGGCTTATCCATTTGGAACAGCTTGCCCACGTAATCCAAATACTCTAGCGGGGTCATCCAACCATAAAAGGCGGGTTCCTGCGGCAGATAGCCAAATTGAGAGCGTGCGCCACTGTCGGCGACGGTCGTCTCCACACCAGCAACCCAAGCCGTACCGCTGCTAGGCTGTGCGAGTCCGGTGAGTAGGCGGATAGTCGTCGTTTTACCCGCCCCATTCCGCCCCAAAAAGCCAAAAATGGAGCCAGCAGTCACGGTCAAATCAAGTGGCTTCAGGGCTGCCACCTCGCCATATTGCTTGCTCAATCCTTGACAGCGAATAGCGACTGCGTTGTTCATTTAAGCCTCTTCCCGTCCCAGCAAAAAATAAATGATGGGGCCAATCATATTGACGAATAAAATCACCAATACCCAGACCCACTTCGGCCCTCGCGTATGATCACGCCGAGCCAAATCGATCAGAGCAAAGATGATGAGCAGTAGTTGAATAATCAATATTGGGATAAGCAAGGGTAGGTATTCAATTAGAATTTCCATCTTTAACTCCATCTGGCAACGGTTGGGAGACGATTGCCAGCTTGCGCCGCTTACGGCCGTTTCCCGCTTCATTTCTCAACAGCTTCAGCAACGCTGCATTAATTTCCGTCTGAAATAAGTCCAGTTCAGCCGCTGTGGCGTAAAAATATACTTCCGTGTAGCCCGTTCGGTCGGCCAGCATGTCGAGCGTACTGTTTTGGGCGAAAGCGGCCGTTACGTAATCCGAATAATCTTGCACCAGCGTCAGCGCATACGTTGTGAAATAGCGAATATGATCGTCAGCCGATACGTCCTTCATATCATCGGCACTCAGCCTAGCTGGCTGATCCAAACGATACGATTTTTCCTGAATGCCGTTGACCAGCCGCACCTCCGCCACCACAATCAGATCGTTTTTCAGCAGCAGTTTCAAATGTCTGTAAATGGACGATTTTGGAATATCTGCCAGCCGATCTGCTATTTCCTGAGTCGTCAAACTATCTTTGTCAATCGTTCGTAAAATGCGAAAGCGAACGGGATGAATAATAAGTTCAATTTTACGCAAAATCTGCCTCGTTATCATTTTTGATAATGTTACTAATTATAATATTTCGGTGAGGTTTGTCAAGGTGATCTAATCACCCAATCACCACTAAAATTGCATCCTTAAGCACACTTTGTATAATATACATTATTCCTAAATCCGTAAGAAATAAAAGATAAGCTCCAGCAAGGGGTTACAAATGAAGACATTAACAGCAAAAGAAGCACAATTAAATTTAGATGAACTTATTGTCCATGTTGTAGAGGATGTGGAACCTGCCATTGTCAGCAATGAAACTGGGCAAAGCATCGTGATGCTTTCATTGGATGAGTACAATGCGTGGCAAGAAACGCTGTATCTTTTATCTACTCCTGCAAATTCAGAACATTTGCACATATCTATCGCTGAAGATGAAGCTGGTTATGCAACTAGAAAAGAATTGGCAGATTCATGAAAATCACTTTCACACCATCTGCGTGGAATGATTACTTGTGGTTCCAGAAAAATGATCGCAAATTGCTACGTCTTGTGCTAGACGGTGCTGGTACAAAAAAGGCATACGCCAGCATTTAGGGACACTGATACGGGTAGACGCTGATAAAATTTAGTTTTTCATCACCGCTTATCCATATCCGTGTCCAAAAATTTTTATCAACAAAAAATCGTCGATGTTGACGCGTAAGCGCCTAAAACGAATCAGCTAAATCACAGATAATCTTCCTCAAATTCACTCCAAAGCGTATACATTTACCAGCTTGCTGCTGAACAGAATGCGTGAAACGGCCGTAATCCGTGTATCTTCAGTACGGCCGTAACCTTATTCAACTAAATTCCATGTACAATCAAAACCGATCTATCCAATTTTTACAAAAGGAACTTTAACCCATGAAAGTATTAGTAACAGGCGGGGCTGGCTACATCGGCAGCATCGCCGTTGAGCGACTTATTAAAGCGGGCGAAGAGGTTGTGGTCTTCGATAATTTATTCCAGGGACACCGCGACGCGGTCCATCCAGACGCCATTTTTGTGCAGGGGGACTTGGCAGATAAAGCGGCCGTTGATGCTCTGATGGCCGCACACCGCCCAGACGGCATTATGCACTTTGCCTCCTACACCCTGGTTGGCGAATCGGTCGAAAAGCCATTCCTCTACCTGCGCGACAATATCGTAAACGGACTGAATTTGATAGAAGCGGCCGTTAATCATGGCGTCAAACGGTTCATCCTTTCCTCCACCGCCAACCTGTTCGACGACCCAGAAAAGATGCCCATCGATGAAAATGAGCGCATTGTGCCCGGCAGCCCGTATGGGGAATCAAAATTTATTTTAGAGCGGTATTTGCACTGGATGGATCATCTTTACGACATGCGCTACGCCTGCCTGCGCTACTTCAACGCCTGTGGCGCCACAGAAACGCGCGGCGAAGACCACGATCCAGAAACCCACCTTATTCCTTTGGTTTTAGAAGTTGCCTTGGGACAGCGTGAAAAAATTACGATTTTTGGCGATGATTACGACACGCCGGACGGCACCTGCGTCCGTGACTACATCCACGTCGTAGATTTGGCTGAAGCGCACATTTTAGCGATGCGTGCATTGGAAGATGAGCCTAGTCGCAAATACAATTTGGGAAACGGCCGTGGCTTCAGCGTCAAAGAAGTCATCGACACCGCCCGCGCCGTCACCAGACATCCTATTCCGGCCGAAATCGGCGCCCGCCGCGCTGGTGACCCAGATATATTGATTGCCAGCAGCGAAACCATCAACCACGATCTAGGTTGGAAGCCAATTTATCCCAACCTGCGCCAAATCATCGAAATGGCCTGGAAATGGCACGTTGCCAATCCGCAAGGGTATGAAAAGTAAGGTCACCTTGTTCTAAAAAGAGCGGTTTGCCCGCATTTGGCTCAATTATTGGTACATCGTTAAGTAAATAATCCACCCTTTTAAGCGTCCACCCGCCCATAAACGGGCAGACTACTGAATGGAAGCTCCGAAGGGGCTTTTTATCATGTAGCTGGGGGATTTATCCCTCGGCGGGGCGGCAAACGAATAAGATTATTTTTGTTACGCTGTATGAGTCCACTGAAAAAAGTTCAACTTTTACCCATAAAGGAGAAATTCCTGTCGAGGCGAAAAGTTGAGCTTTTGCCCTCAATAGGTTTTTTTCAGTAGAGTCGCTGTATTAGTTGCAAAAGATTAATAATCATAATTTTTTCTGCCAGCGACGATGTAGCCAGTAGAAAAAGAGAGCCAACAGAAACCAAGCAAAGGCTAAAAAGCCCAGCTGGGCAACGCCGCTGCCGTAAAAGACAACGGCCGTATCCTGCGGCCCTGGTAACGTGTCTGAGAGTGCCCACTTGAGGCTAAATTCATACCAAAACCAAAGCCAAAACAGCCCGATGATCAGGCAGAGAACGGCCGTTACCGGCAAAATAACGCGACGCAGTGAAGCAAACATGCCCTCATTATGTGTATTAACTTTTTATTCGTCAATGACCTTTTTGGGCAACACGCCCACATATCTTGCGCGAGGGCGAATAAGCTGGCCTGTTTTGTACTGTTCAATCGCTTGTCCCAACCAACCCGCCGTCCGACCCAAAGCAAACAACACAAGCGGCGCACCCGCTGGCAAATCTGCCACCGCTGCCAAAGCGGCCAATCCCAAATCAATGGTGGGAAGTTGACCTGTGGCTTCAGCCACAACCCGCTCTAATTCTTGAATAATGTCAGCGGCCGTTTCCCCAGTAAATTTTTCCGCCACCCAATCCAGCAGCATGCGCCCACGCGGATCTCCATTTGGGTAAAGCGGATGCCCAAACCCCGGCAACGCTTCCCCTCGGCGCAGCCGCGCCAGCACCGCAGGGCGCACCCCCGCCAAGGAACTCTCGCCTTGCAAAGTCGCCTCGCGCAGCAAGGTAGAGACGCGCTCCGTGTGGCCGCCATGCAAAGTCCCCTGCAATGCTGCAAGCCCCGCTTGCACCACCGCATACGGATTTGCCTGCGCCGAGGCCACCACCCGCGCCGCAAATGCCGACACATTTAGCTCATGATCGGCACACAAAACCAAAGCGGCATTAAGCAAAGGCTGTACCGCTTCATTTTGGGGCAGCCAAGCGTGCTGCAAAGCGGCCGCCAAGCCTGTTTCAGGATATCTACCCGTCACCGCCCAGGTAAAAAGAGAGAGTAACCTGGCACCCGTTTGGCAAACGGCCGTTTCCCCCAAATCATACGCCGCTAAATCATGCCCCGCCAGCAGCGGCAGCAGCATCTGCAAGCGTTCAAACAGGGGTAACGGCCGTAAAGTTGGCTGAATTTCATCCATGCGGCGGCGCAAACTGGCTGGCAATCGGGCTGGAAACAAACTTTCATCCAGCCTGCCGCGCCACAGCAGCGCAGCCACCGCTTCAAAGGAAGCTGTTTGAGCTAACTGCACACCGTCTTGCCCACGATAGTAGAAACGGCCGTTTTCAATCAACGTCATCGCCGAAGTCAGCACCGGGCTGCCATAATGAAGTGCAGATTCAGCCGCTTTGGTCGGATTTTTGCGTAGCTCCTTACGCGCCCGCAGCGCCGCCACATCCACCCGTCGATACCGCTTTGCCCGGCTTTTTCCTACTCCAGGCTGAGAATAAATCAGCCCTCGGCTCACATACGCATACAGCGTCGGCAGCGATATTTTCAGCGCCGCCGCCGCCTCTTTTGCCGTTAAAAAATCATCTTTAGCCATCATAAAGCCTTTGGAGATTAGAGATTGGAGGCTGGAGATTCTAAGTCTCCAGTCTCTACTCTCTGGTCTCCACGCCCTCACTCATTGCATACAATCTCTTGCAGCAGATCCATCCCCAAATTACCGCCCGTTAAAATGCAAACGGCCGTTTTCCCAACAACATCCACCCCACCCGTAAGCAGCGGCACAATGGCCGCCGCACCCGATGGCTCAATAATGAGCTGATGTTCCATTAGCAACGTCAAAATAGCGCGGCGCAAATCAGCCTCGCTTGCCAGAGCAATCTCTGGCGGATTGTGCCGCAGCACAGCAAATGGCTCTGCGCCAAAGCCACCCGCCAGCCCATCGGCAATCGTCGGGGCGTGGTCGTAGGGGTCGATGGCGCGGTTTTGGGCAAAGCTCAATTGGGCAGCGGGGCTTGCCTCCGGCTGCACCCCTACAATGTGGCAAGATGGCTTGATGTGGCGAACAGCCGTTCCCACCCCAGCTATCAATCCACCCCCGCCCACGGGCAGCAGCAACAGATCACAAGCGGGCAAATCGGTCATAATTTCCAAAGCGGCCGTTCCCTGCCCAATAATCACGTCCAAATCATCATAAGCTGAGATTTCCGTGCCGCCATCTGCCATTTGAAACCCATTTGCAGCCTGATGGGCAGCTTCATACGTTTGCCCCGCGACGTGTACCGTCACCGGAAAGCGACCCAATTTGTTGATTTTGGCATCCGGCGCATTTTCCGGCACAAAAATATCCGCCTGAATATGCCCCAACGAAGCGACAGCATGGGCCACGCCCAACGCATGATTCCCAGCAGATGCAGCCACAATGCCCCGTTCTTTTTCCACATCTGAAAGCTGGCTAATCTTATTTAATGCCCCGCGCACCTTAAAAGAGCCTGTCGGCTGCTGGTTTTCTAACTTGAGCCAAACATCCCCGCCCGTTTGCGCACTTAAAAATGGGCTGTGGATGAGCGGGGTGTGGTTGATAAACGGGCGTATTCGCCGCTGCGCCCACAAAATATCCGCTAATTCAATCATCAAAACCCCTTTATATTGATTTCTTAATCAATATTGACACCAAATAATCAACTATCTAAAATAAAGCAATCTAATAAAGTTTGCAAATGGTAAGGGTGAAGGGGTGAAGGGGTGATCAAGTGCTTAGGTACTTAGGTGTTCACGTTACATGAAAACTTGAATACCTGCACACCTGAACACTCGCACACCTGCACAAGGAGTCAAAATGTCAACACAAAATGGATATGCCCCCGGTTTAGAGGGGATTATTGCGGCAGAAACCCACCTAAGTCATGTCGATGGCCTCAAAGGAGAACTCATTATTGCGGGTTTTCCACTGGCTGAATTGGCAGCCAAAGCGACGTTTGAAGAGACGGTCTATTTGCTGTGGAACGGCCGTTTGCCCACCCAAACTGAACTCACAATCCTCAAAGAGAAGCTGACCGCGTTACGGCCGTTACCCGAAGCCACCATCACCCTGCTGCGAGCCGCCGCAGCGGCCAAAACCAGCCCCATGGATGCGCTTCGCATGGCCGCAGGCACGCTCGACCTCGGGCTGCCAGCCAACGACCACCTCACCGTGGCTCAAACAGTCGTCGCACGATTGCCCATCATCGTGGCAACCTACCACCGTCTACAGCAAGGGAAAGAGCCACTGCCGCCCAATCCAGAATTGAGCCACACGGCCAACTTCCTCTACTTGCTCAACGGCACAATTCCCAGCCAAGCCCGCGTGCGCGGCCTAGAAACGTACCTTAACACCGTTGTCGATCACGGCCTAAATGCCTCCACGTTTGCCGCCCGAGTCATCATCGCCACCCAATCCGATTTGGTTTCGGCCGTTGTGGGGGCGATTGGTGCCTTAAAAGGGCCGCTGCACGGCGGCGCACCCGGGCCAGCCCTAGACACCGTCTTTGAAATTGGCACAGCTGACCGCGCAGAAGCGGTGCTGCAAGCCAAGCTAGACAACGGCGAACGGCTCATGGGCTTTGGGCATCGCGTCTACAAGGTGCGTGACCCGCGTGCCGAAGTGCTGTCTGTCGCCGCCGAAAAAATGTTCCACACCGACGGCGATATGGCACTGTATGATTTGGCAAAAGAGGTGGAAGAAACGGCCGTTCGTCTACTCGCCATCCACAAGCCAGGACGGCATTTACAAACCAACGTGGAATTTTACACCGCGCTGCTGCTGCACGGGCTAGGGCTAGAAACAGATATTTTTACGCCCACTTTTGCCATCGGGCGCACCGCTGGCTGGCTGGCCCACTGTTTTGAGCAAATTGAAAACGGCCGTCTCATCCGCCCTAAATCGCGCTACATTGGGCAGATGAATACAGCCTGGACACCACTCATTACACGATAAAAAGATAGTCCACAGATTTCATAGATTGGCTAAGTCTTTCGATTGTCATGCTGAGGTCCCCCGAAGCATCCCTGCGGCGTTAAATGATTAGACGTTTTGTCTAGATTGGTTAAGTTTTTCGCCATGACGACAACGATTTTGAGTAGATAACAAATTTTGGCATGGTTCATTTCTTGCAGAACCATCTTTACAAATTAATACGTCGTAGCCGCGGTTTCTTACCGCGTACCAGTGGCGCGGAAAGAATCCGCGGCTACAAAATTGTGAAGGAGATTGTTCACATTTTGAACCATGCCCAAATTTTCTACTACAATCATTCGTTCCTTACTTCAATTCGTTGTCGTCTCAGATAAAATGCCTCCTAAAGCCACTGTCCCAGCCACCATTTGAGCCGCTGGCGCAGCCCCATCCGGCGGCGCACAAAATAGGCTCGGCGACGGCTGGCGGCGCGAAGGCGGGCTCGCCAGCTTTGGTCTAAATCGGCCGTTTTGCCAAAGTTTATACCGCTGCCGGAGATGTTGTGGATGACGTTTGCCAGCAACGGCCGTAATTCCACACCAAACGTCGCTGTCGGATTATTCATTTCTTGCGTTGTCAGCACAAACTCCGTGGGAATATTGGCAAGCGACCGCGTTCCGTGCAAATCCACGCTAAAATCAGTGCCAGAAAATTGATCGGTTAGTCGGTTCAGTCGCTCCGGTAATATTTCCTGAAAAGAATCGTAGACCGCCACCGCCTCATCCAGCTTTTGCAAGCGAAAATGGGCGCGGCGGGTTTGTAACGGCACTTGAAAAAAAGATGTATTCTGCATGTGCGTACCGCTGTCGCCAAAATTGGTCGTCAACGATTCACGGGGAAAAACATAGAAACGGTTGGTTTGCAACAAATATTTGGTTTTTAACGGGAACCAGTCGGTGGCGGGGAAGGTGCTAAACAGCTCGTGCATCTTATCTTTGGGGGTGATGGTGATAACGGCCGTTTCCCACCATTCTCTAAACGCCGCCCATTGCCTTTGACTGTACGCCTGTCCCTGAAACCAGGCAATCTGCATAAAAAATACGTCGCCATCATCCAAAATGGGGGAAAATGGCTCATGGGTAACGCCCTGAAACCAAAGCGCATTGAGCGAAATGCCAGCAATGCGCGGGTCATCGCCGTAAAAGTCAAGCGCAGCAGCCGCATAACGGTAAGCCATCGGCGAAACAAACAGATCATCCTCAAGCAAAATGATCGCGCCGTACTCAACCACCAAATCACCGCAAGCAAAAACATGACCGATGAGACCCAATGGCTGTTCCTGCTCAATAACCCGCTTCTCACCAAACTGCCAGCGAAACCGCTGCGCCACCGCCAGCACATCTGCAAAATTGTCTCCACCCGCATCAATCGAAATGACCAGCGGCACATCCACAGCCCCTTGCAGCCCCGCCAATGATCCCAGCAAACGAGCCAGCGATGCAGGTCGGTTATAAGCCACCACTACAATCGCAGGATTCATCAGATTATTCCCTGCACAATGGCATCCAAAGCTTGTTTGAGATGGCTTTCTGCTAATTTTGGAGTGCTGGCTGGCCGCCAAACCCCACCTACCAACAAATCGCTCACGGCGAGCAACGCGGCCGCTTCTGTTTGGCAATAATGGGCCACAGCAAAAAGTGCGGCCGTTTCCATTTCCACCGTTTGTACACCTTGCGCCTGATATTGTGCCACAGCAACGGCCGTTTCGCGGTAAGGTGCGTCGGTTGTCCAGGTCACACCCTTTTTAAGCGGTAAGTTGGCTTGGCAAACGGCAGTTTCTACTATTTCAGACAATTTAGGCGAAGCTGCAGCAGGCTGGTCAGGTGGCAAATAATGGTGGGAAGTGCCTTCGTCACGAACGGCCGTTTCCACCAAAACTAAATCACCCGACTGCAAAGCTGGCTGCAAGCCACCCGCCACGCCAAGCCAAACAAACTGCTTCACGCCCCAAGCGACAAACTCCTCCAGCAGCACCCCCACAACTGGCGCACCCACGCCAAACCGCCCAGCCACCGCCACCCAGTTTTTTGTTTTTGCCAACAAATATGTCTCCCCAAAAAAGCCAGCCACCCGCCTGCCCCGCCACCGTTTCCTCGCATGGCGCAATAAAGCCTCTTGCGGACAAAAAACCAACGTTTGCGGCGGTTCAGGCAAAGTTAAATCACGTAATCGCGCCGCCGCTGTCAAAACAGGAGACGAATCAAATTTTAAGAAAAACTTAGATTTTATCATTTTTCGCTTCTTCAGACTGCAATTCTTGACAACTCATTTTAACAGTTTATACTTAAAAGTATAAACTTGGGAGGTATTATGCAGGCAACAGCAAAAGATTTAAGGTTTAATGTAAAGGCATTGTTAGATACTGTTACCAGAGGTGAGGAAGTCATTATCACCTACCGAGGAAAACCTCTCGCCAAATTGGTTCCTTTTGAGGATGAAATTAGTGATGAAGACGCATTATTTGGCATTTGGGCCGACCATTCCCAATCTAACGATGTAAATGCGTATATTCAAACCATCAGAAAAGGGCGATTTGATGCTGATTGATACAGATGTCATTATTTGGTATATGCGCGGAAATGATATTGCGCGCGATTTTCTCAATTCTAATCCCCGCTTCCGCATTTCAGTCGTTACCTACATGGAACTGGTACAGGGCATGCGAAATAAAAGGGAATTACAGGCATTGCGCCGCGCCTTAAAAAATTGGAACGCAGGAATTATTTATATCAATGAAGAAATTTCTAGTAAGGCGATGTTTTACGTAGAGCAATATTACCTCAGCCATTCAGTGCATCTTGCCGATGCTTTGATTGGGGCAACGGCCGTTTCCCACGGGCTCTCTCTATTAACAGGAAATATCAAACATTATAAGATCATCAAAGAGGTAGATATTATCCAATTTAAGCCAAGTTAACATTTTGAAAGCGTTTGGCAGCAAGAAGAAAACTTACCAACAGCCATTCACCAATCACCAAAGCAACCGTCAAGCCTTGTAATTGCTGTAAAGAAAAGGCGATTGCGGTCAATACGGCCGTTCCCAACAGTGCCAAAAAAGTCGCCAGCAGCACCCGCTTTTCCAGCCCCGCCACCACCAATTCTAAAGAAATCGGCAGCGAAATGGTAAAGGGAATGATGCCCCAAGCCAAAATTTGCAACAGCAAAACGGCCGTTTCATATCCATCACCAAATAAAAAAGTAACCAGCGGCTTTGCCAGCAGCGTCAAGCCAATTGCCGCAAATAAACCATACATCATTAACCAACGGTAATAAATTGAGACTGGAGACTGGAGACTGTAATTCTCCAATCTCCAGTCTCTACTCTCTAGTCCCTGCCGCGCCAGCAGCGGAAACATCCCCCCCATCACCGCGCCGGGCAGCAGCCGAGCCGCTTCTACCAGCCGCAACGCCGCCGCCAATTGTCCCATTTGAGCATCTGTTCCCAACCAACCGAGAAGCAATATTCCTAATCGCTGCAGCAAAACGGCCGTAACCATCAACAACGCCAGCCAAAAGCCAATTTTAGCCAACTGCATCATTTGTCCATTGCTAAATTGACCCCAATCAATGGTAAATTTAGGCAGCCAGCGACGGCAAACCAACCAGCTTACCCCGGCCGAGAGAAGCTGCACGATTAACAACCAAAACAGCAACCCGAATAAATCACCCCCAGCAGCAAACAAAACGGCCGTTCCCACCACCTGCAAAACGGCCGTTCCCAACGTCAACAGCATCAATAAATCCATCCGCTCATAGCCGCGCAAGGCAGCGTTGGTAATGGTTAGCAAAGCCAAAGGGATCAAGCTCCAACTGTACAGGCGCAGGCCAGAAATCGTTTCAGCCATTTGCCCCCGCAGCGGCAATAGAAACAGTAAAATGATGACAATTGCCACCAAAACAAGCTCCAGCCCCAAGGCAGCCGCCAACGGTACGCTCTCTGTCTCCTTTTTTGCCCCAATTTGGCGCAGCAGCAGCGTATCCAGCCCAAACGTGCTAAACACGTTGCCAATGTAGAGAACGGCCGTAATCCAAGCCAACTGCCCCAAACCCGCCTC
>UOEU01000554.1_pt1 | contig 13845 bp, 8 predicted proteins | sample 1989311 | NCBI WGS metagenome assembly UOEU01 (sample SAMEA4712195, study PRJEB27164) | hydrothermal vent metagenome | biome: marine basaltic hydrothermal vent biome; feature: marine hydrothermal vent; material: mineral | place: Pacific Ocean | collected 2011-06-14/2011-07-23 | depth 1719 m | reverse complement strand
AGGATTATCAGCATTAATGGAACCTTCGTCAAAAATTAAACTTCGGGAACCCTTGATTATCCTGGTGATCATCGTTTTACTGTTTTATTGGGCGCTTAATGCCCTAAACACGGAAAATGCTTTATGGTTTTTTCCAGTTCAGCCAACCTTGCAGCCCGCGCGAATTATTGTGCGTAATTATGGACAAACAGTTGAACTGCAACCCGGTTCGCCAGGATTTTCTGAATTGGTTAAGGCATTGGATGACACCTTTGCGAGCGGATTTAATAATACCTCTCTAGTTTCGATTGGTCTTTCTGACGAAACCTTGCGCCGTTATGCAGAAGAGGAGCTCGTGATTGAATCGTACTATGGTGACGCTGTTTCTTTTAATACGCAAGTGCGTATGACCAATGTTACCCAACTATTGATCCCTTTAGAAGGAACACATGCTGACCAACGATACCTCTTTTTTGGTGGGCGAGGTGAATGGCGTGTGGGCGCAATGGTCATGAGTGATGATTCCCCTTTGCGTACCGCCATGCAAAATTTGGGGTATCTGGGTCAGGAATAACAAGATGGCTCCCGCAGCCTTGCGCAACTTGACAAAGGCGCGATTGACTGATTTGTCCAGCTAGATATGCGATTTCTTTAAGAAATCGCATATCTTGAAGCCAAAGTTACTCCTCTTGGCTGATGAGCTTTTGAATCGTTTGAATAACGTCGGGGAAGTCGAATGGTTTGGGTAAAAAGACAGCCCCAATCCTTTCCAATTCGCTGGCGGGTGGGGTGGGCCAAGCACTAATGAGAACAAACGGCCGTTCCTCACCCCGCTCCCGTAATTTATTAGCCAATTCCAAACCCGTCATTTTTGGCAGACGAATGTCAAAAAAGAACAAATCTATATCTTCCAACTCCGCACTATCCGCTTGCTTGAGCATATCCTCAGCATTCATAAATATCGGCTTTACTTCAATGCCAAACAGACCCAGCCCGCTCACTAATAGTTGAGCAATACTCGGTTCGTCTTCAACATACGCTATTTTTACGGTTTCTTGCAGGTTGTGATTTAGCATTTTATCCTCAAAGGTTTTTATCAAAGATTACGCAGATTAAAAATCTACGGAATCTGTATAATCTTTGACGATTCTCTTGTTTACTGTACAAATATTTCAGTGGTAAGTGCCAAAGTTAATTTGGCTGATCATATCTGATTTGTACCGTTTTGTATAGATGTTTATGGCTTGTTGGCCTGAAACATGATGGGGAAGTAGCTGCTATAAACGGGGAGGTACTCCCACTGGGTAAAAAAGGCGGGATTTGTCATCCCGTCATCGACGAGTGCGGTGGCGGCTACCCATTGGGGAACGGCCGTAATCGCCCTTGTCAACACCAACGTCATCGTCACCGACTCAGCCAGCCCCAAATCCCCTTGCCAATAAAGCCGACGGTCGCCAACGGCTGCGCTGCCCGCCGTGCTGCTGAGTGTATCCGTAACAATATTAAACGTATTGGGCAGGCTGACCACCGTAGAAATTTGGCTGGCGGCGGCAAGCCCCACATTTTGCAAGCCAACCGTGTAGGTAAACGTGTCGGCGACGAGTGGCTGGTTGGGAACGGCCGTAATCGTCGCCACAACGTCCGGCGCACTGAGCCAAATGTTGGTCGTGTAGCTGAATCGTAAATCATTGCGCCCATCAAGCAGTTCCACCACATTTTCCAGCAGATGACCCACAGGGAACAGCCCCGTTGGCGTCGCTTGGTAGGTGATGATCTGGCTGCCGCCGCTGGGCAGCGTGCCGTTCCAGGTAAGCTGCCGTGATGCTGCATCATAAACTGCGCCGCCGCCAATACTTCCAGGCAATAATTCCAAGCCTGCGGGCAGCGTGTTGGTCAGCCAAATGGTGTTGCTCAGGCCAGCGTCTATTTGCTTCACGGTCAGCGTGTAGCTGCGCGGCTCCCCAATCTGCCCCACACGAGCATCCACACTGAAGCTAGAGTCGCCCAAATCACTGAGCCAGCCCATCACCCGATTCATCGCCTGTGCCTGCTGGGTGGGGGTGATCGTTTCAAAAGGAACGGCCAACAAAATGGCTCGCCAATCATCCCCTGCGGTGGCGGTTCCGGCAGGCAAAGCGCGGTCGTGCCAGAAAAATGGCTGACTGTGGGCAGCAGGAATAATGCCGTCTCCATGATTTTGGTAAGGGTCAAAGTCAAGCGGCAGGGGAAGGAGCATTTCACCGCTGGCTATCAATTGGCTCGGCGCCACCGTTTCCAAATAATCTGCCACGCCAAAATAGGTTTGCGCCAGCTTTGTTTGGTAATGGTAGTAGAGAAAATCCTGACTGGTGAGGAAAAGCCGCCCACCCTGCGCTAAATATGCCTCCAACGCTTCATTTTCGGCGTTGGTGATGGGTTGGAACCAGTCGTACCCTGTATACCAGATGACAAAGTTGTATTCTCGTAACAAAGAGAGGGGCGGACCGTTGCGCTGGTCAGAAGCGTGGCCGGTGTCCCAACGGTCATAAACAAATCCCAGGCTGTCCAAAGCGGCGGCAATCTCATCCGTTTGGTCGTACCATCGGTCGTCATCGACAAAGAGGATGCGCCCGGGGGTTTTGTGCAGCACGAGCAGTTGGGCAGTGGTGGCGGGGTTGTTGCTGGAAACGGCCGTAATTTGCAAGCTATCCACGCTGTCAGGCGGTAAATCAGGCGGCACGTCAATCGTTAACACCATTTGCCCAATTTGGCACGGCCCCAGGGTCATCGTTTTTGTGAGTAGACTGCTGGCCCAACTGGCACCAGAAAGTGAAAGCTGGAAGGTGTCGGTCAGCAGTTCGCTTTGGTTGAGAACCGTAACGGTGTAAACCATTTGTTCATTCGGAATGCCAATCTCATCAATAGAATCTGGAGAAAAGCGAACGCCAAACTGTCGCCGAGGCTGAGCAAAATAGGTGAAGCTGCGCTCTAAAATGGCGGCACGGTCGGCGGCTTCTGCCACACCCTCTAGGCCAAAACCAAGATAAACCATGCGAAATGGGGTGCAAACGCCCGCTGTGAGTCCGGCAGAACGGCCGTCTGGAAATTCAAAGGCGGGTTCGCTGAAATTATCAGCTCTGGGGGCTGTCACGTCAGGGGCGGTTTGATTATTGCTGCTGCTGCCTCCGTTGAGGCTGAACGTCAGCCCCGCAAATAGCGAGTCCCCACTGCCAGAAATAGTGTCGGAAACGGCCGTTTTGCCCAAAAGATTCGCCGCCAAATCCCGATACCACCACAGTTGGGTAAAAACGCCAACCCCATCTAAGCTGCCCAAATGTTGTCCGCTAATAAACAGCTGTCCGCCCAGCCCCAAATAATCGGTAATCACGTCGTTGACGCCCAAAAAGCCTGGCGAATCCAGCGGATTTGACCAAATCACGGTGTCGTAAGCTGCCAAATCATCCAGCATGGGCACATCCTCAATAGGATGGCGAATTGTCCAGATGTCAAAGCTGTAGTTGAGCGTCGTCAACGCCTCGGCGTAGGGTGCTTCTTGGCTGCTAAAATACCATTGGCCGCCGTCTACCAGCAAAATAGTGGGCGCATCGGTCAAAAAGAAATATTGCACAACGGCCGTATTCGCCACAATCAACAGCTCCGCCCGCTGCCGCTCATACCCCGTTTTTGTCACAACAAGCTCATAACTGCCTTCCGGCAAGGTCAAATTAAATGTACCCGACCCATCTGTCAAAACCTGAACGGGCGTGTTGACAACCTCAACCAGCGCGTTGGGCAGCGGTGCGTAGCTGTTGGCTACCCGCACAATGCCCTGCACCTGGCCGTTGGGCAGCAAAGTGAGGGCAATATTTTCTGTTGTGGTTTGCCCAGCCGTGACGCCCAGCCCGCTGGCTGACGATTGCGTGTAGCCAAACGGTTGGCTGCTGACGCTGTAGCTGCCGCTTTGCAGCGTTGCTGCGTAACGGCCGTTCACATCCGTCACAAAAGGCAGCATCCCGCCTGACGGGGTGGTGATGGTCACAACCACGTTTGGCAGCGGCTGTCCGCCCGATGTCACCTGCCCAGCCAGCCAGCCAACGGCCGTTTGCCCACTCACCGCTGCGTAGGCATCCAGCCGCCCCCAGCCGCTGTCGTAGTTGGGGTGGGTGGTGGAAATGGGAACGGCCGTTTCTGCCAAAATTTGGTTAATCTCACCGCGTGTTAGGCTGGGGTTGGCGTCCAGCAGCAGCCCAATTGTGCCCACCACATGGGGTGCTGCCATCGACGTGCCGTTGAACAAACCGTACTCACCGTCGGGCAACGAAGACAAAATTTGCGTCCCGGGCGCCACAATCCACGGCTTTGGCTCCTCCGTTTGTGCCGATGGGCCGCGAGAGGAAAACCAGGCCACTTCGTCAAGCTCATCGCTTGCGCCCACCGCCAGCACCTCAGGATACCCCCCAGGGTAGCCAATCGTTGCGGGGAAAGGGCCGCTGTTGCCCGCAGAAAAGACCACCATGATGTTGGCAGCTTGTAGGGCGATGATGTCTTCGGCAAAAATATCGCTGGAGAGAGTGCTGCCCCAGGAATTATTGACCACGTCTGGCGCCAGCGACACGTCTCCATTGGGCGCCAGCAGCCATTCAAACCCAGCATGAACGTCGCTTTCAAAAATAAAGCCCAGCGGATCGGCGACGTTGACGCCAATCCATTGGGCGCCGGGCGCCACGCCAATGCCATTATGCCCAACGGCCGTTCCCGCTACGTGCGTGCCGTGTCCAATATTATCAATAGGGATGGTGTCGGTGGGAAAGACAGCGTTGTACCAATTCCCGCTGTGGTCTACCAAGCCGCCTCCCAAATTACCGCGATAATTTTCGGCTAAATCTGGATGCTGCCAATCCACCCCCGTGTCCATGATGGCGACGGTGACGCCCCCACCGTCGATGCCCAGCCCGTGCCAGACGCTCGGGGCGTTAATTTGCTGGATGCCCCAACTGGCAACGGGGCCAGTAACCACGGCAACGGTGGGAGCTAAAAGCGTGGCGGTGGGGCTGCTGCTGGGGTTGATTATGTCCACAACGATGTCCAAACGAACTTGGCGAACCCCCGACGTGTTGGCGATGGCAAGAACGGCGGTTAAGTTGCCGCTGGCGGCGATGCTGTTGACAATCCACAGGGGGCGAACGGCCGTTACCGCACCCGCCTTGGCTAAATTGTTGAAGGCGTTGAGCGGTGCGGCTTGACTGGAAACGGCCGTTTGCTGCAGTGTATCTAAAACGGCGGTGTGTTCTCCAGTAGGGACGGTGGCAATTTTGCTCAAATCGGCCGTGGTTGCCATGTCGGCAATAAACCGCACGGCGGCTCCATCGGCCAACGCTTCTAGCAACTCTGGGGCAATGATGGCTTCTGGCTGTGCTGCCTGAATGGGAGAGAATTGGGCTGCATTAAAGATGACGAGGGCTGCCAGACCAATCGCCACGACTAAACTGAGAAGAATAAAGCTAAGACGCCGCTGCATGAATTTAATTATACCCATAAAGAGCAAGATTGAGCGGATTGGTACATTATGCCTATCGATTTGCCACAGCCCCTTGTGGTAAGCCTTGATGTAAGCGCATTTGGGTACTGTTTTTGGGGCGCACCGGAGCTTAAAACGTGCCTCTAGCCCATTTGCAACATAAGAATTGAATCGGATACCTTTATGAATTTAGGAATTACTGTCATCATTCCAACTTATAATAATGGAGGATATATTGAGCAAGCGATAGACTCCGTGTTGGCTCAGCAATATTCTCCATGCCAACTCATTGTGGTTGATGATGGTTCGACAGATGGAACAAAAGCAATCTTGGAACCCTATGGGGACAAGATTGAAACGATTTGGCAGGCTAACGCTGGCTCGGCAGCGGCGCGTAATCGGGGTTTGCTGGCGGCAAAGCATGAGTTGATTCTATTTTTGGATGCGGATGATCTGATGTTGCCCGGTAAACTTCGGCAGCAGGCGGCTTTTTTGCAGTTACGGCCCTCTTTGGGCTACATTTCCAGCGGATGGCAGAAGATTGATGAGCAGGGGAAGCTGTTGCAAACTGTGGAGCCGTGGCAGGTTGCCCCTCAGCTAGATTTGGATTCTTGGCTACAGTACAAACCGATACAGCTTGGCGCTGTGCTGTTTCGTCGTATTTGGCTAGACAGCGTCGGGGGATTAGACGCAACTTTGCGTCAATCGCATGATGTTGATTTGATGCTGCGTTTGAGTCTGGCAGGATGTGATGGCGCATGGTTGTATAAGCCGACCCTTCAATATCGGCAGCATAAGAACAGTACGATGCACCGGAATGTGGCGGTGCAGGCGGAATCGGTAATCGCACTGCTCGACAAGTTTTTTGCACGTCCAGATATACCACTTGAACTGCGTACAGATCAGAATAAGACCTATTTTCATACGACGCTGTGGTTGGGATGGTATGCTTTTATAAATGATGATGAGGAAACGGCCGTTGCCTGTTTACGTCAAAATTTAACGGTTGCGCCCACAAACAATAAGGTTCATACAGTTGTGGAATGGTTATACCATTTCATAAACTGGGATCGAGAAAATAACCGTTCCCATGCGCCTATGGATGATATGACCATTGTTTTCCAACAGGCAGTTTCAGAAATAGATGATTGGACGGAGTTAGAGCGGCTTGCTGAATGGTGGCAGGCTGAGCAGCCAACGGCCGTTCGGCAAGCCTATACCCCCTTTGATCTGTGGCGTATTTTTCAATCTGGGCTTGATTGGGAGCGGGGTTACTCTCAGCTAACGGCAGAAATGATACTGTCCTGGTGGGCACTCATTTGGCGGCCTTATGTGGAACGGCGGTACGCTGATGCCCCATTGGGCTGGAAACATTTCCCCAATTTGGATCAATTCCGCTTTTTGTACCTTGTGCAAATGGGTTTGGCTGCAGAGCCAAATTTGGTAAACAGTACACAGCTAAGTTTGCTGTGGCAGGATGCAACTGCACACGGGCTCCTGTTAGAACCTGATTTTGATGAGATCGCTTTTTTTGGCAGCTTGCCAAATATACGCCTGCCCCACGTTAGCGTGATTGTGCCAGTCTATAATGGCACCTTACACATTGTGGAAACGATTGAAGCCGTTTTTGAGCAAACATACAGTGATTTTGAGCTATTGGTTATAGATGATGGTTCAACCGACGGCATCGCTGATTTGTTACGGCCGTATCAGGGAAGAATTCGGCTAATTCAACAAAAAAATCAAGGCGTTTCTGCGGCACGCAATCGGGGGTTGGCTCTTGCTCTGGGTGAATTCATCCTCTTTTTGGATGGTGATGATTTGCCTCGACGAGACAAATTAACACAACAAGTTGCTTGCTTAGAAGAAGACCCTCTTCTTGGGGCGGTTCACAGTGGCTGGCGGCTAGTAGATGCGTACGGCCGTCCGCTGCGTGATATATTGCCTTGGCAACAAGTTCCAGAGCTCACCTTGCCCGGCTGGCTTAAATGGAAGCCCGTATTTTTGGGGGCCATGCTGTTTCGACGCAGTTGGCTACAGCGTATTGATGGGTTTCGTACTGATTTACGTCAGGCAGAAGATACCGACTTTTTGTTTCGCCTTGCCTTGGCTGGTTGCCCTATGCGCTGGTTGAAATCAGTCACCATTGATTATCGTCAGCATGTTGCGGGTGTTACCCAGAACGGCCGTCAACAGGCTGTTGATATGAGTACCGTGTTGGACGACCTTTTTAGTAATGAAGCATTGCCAAAACAAATAAAGTTATTAGAGCCAATCGTTCGGCAATATACGCTGACCTGGTTAGTCTGGCAGCTATATCGCACTGGCTACACGGATGATATTGTCACCTATTTACGACAGGCTGTTGCTGTCGTTGAGCCGCAACCCTCCGCAATTATGGCACAAAAGTGGCTTGTGCAATTTGCTACTTACGCCCAGAACGAGGGGCTAAATTTGGCTGAATTGCAGATGATCTATCCCTATATTCAGGCGGCATTGCAGGTTGAGGATAGCGATTGGCTTGCTATTGAGGAGATGCTGAATTGGTGGCTGACCCATTGGCAATTTTTACATATGGGTCAAATGGGGGCTTTACCCGATGTGCAGCAAATTGTATATTCAGCTATCTATTTAGAAGAGGCAGATCATATTCGCTCTTCCGTGGAGTGGGTCGAATGGTGGCTCAAGGTGTGGCGCTTCTTTTTGCCGCATGAAAATTGCGGCAATGGTCATGAAATGGCCGCTTTTTTGGAAAAAACGGCCGTTGAAGTGGTGTATTTGGTACAGGGGTCTATTTTGTATGCGCCCCATGCCGTTGAGGCGTGGCAAATAAAGGTTTTCTGGTATCGAGCGCAAGAGTGTGGGTTGATACGGCCGTTAGACAAACATTATGTAATCGGCCTTTACCTCACCTTTTTTGGACAAGCCTTCCTGGGTAAACAGTGGCGACGTGCAAGCCAGGGGCTGTGGCTGGCGATTCGCTTTAGTTTTCAGCCACACGCTTTAGCAGCTTGGCGAGAATTTATTCAACTCGGCATCCAATATTGGCGCAGTCGTTAGCGATTGCCCCAATCATTAGTATCTTATAAATAAGTCATATTCTCGTACAGTAAGCGAGAATATCATCAAAGATTACGCAGATTTACCCGATTTTTTTTAATCTTTTCAATCTGCGTAATCTTTGATAAATACTTTTTTGGTTCTGGCTTGTCCAGGTTAGGGAGTTAAATTTGACAGAAGATTCAAAAATATCGGCAACCAAGATTAGCTTACTGCTTAAGTCGGCCCATTGGGCGATGGGCCTTGCTTGGAATATCCATAAAAAATTATTGCTCGCTTTGAGCGGCATTACCCTATTGCACAGTCTGGTTCCAGCCGCATTGGCCTTTGCCGTGCGTGAGCTTGTAAACGCTGCGGCCGATTTGGTAAACGGTTCTGCTACTGGAAACGATCAAATTCTATTTTGGCTTTCAATTAGTTTTGCCATCACTCTGCTAGAAACATTAGGAGATTTTGCCGTAAAATATTTCCATCATCGTCTGCATGACGAGCTAAATTTGCATATTACGAGTGATGTGCTAACCCACGCTACGACGCTGGACATGGCTCATTTTGAAGATGTGCGCTTCCAAGATATGTTGGAGCGTACCCAGCAGGGTGTGGCCCAGCGGTTCTCCTTATTTATCAGTAAAATTCTCAATATTGCGGCCAGCGTCGTACAAATGGTCTCTTTAGTTATTATTTTAGCGGCGATTGAACCACTGATCATTCTGGTACTCATACTGATTGCCATTCCTTATCTGTTTTTTCAGTGGCGACTGGCTAAAGAGCGGTATCAGATGGAGTTTGGCCGGATCACAAAGCAACGTTGGACGCGCTATTTTGTGATGCGTTTGACGGGGCAAGATTTTGTGCCGGAAGTAAAGTTGCTTCGGTTGGCACCGCTGCTCATTAGTAAGTTTCGGGCGTTGATGGCAGAGTTTCGGGATCATAATCAGCGGGTGAATAAGCGTATTTTTTGGGGGAGTACACTGTATGCTACGGTGGCAGCATTGGGGTTTTATTTTACATTTGCTCGGGTAGCATTGCGGGTCGTGAGTCGTAATTTGACGATTGGTGATGTTGCTATATATGGTGGGGCGATGGCTAGGCTGCGGCAAGCTTTGGAGCGCGCAATTTTAGCAACGACAGAGGCATTAGAGCATACGCTGTATATTGCTAATTTGCAGGAGTTTTTTGCTTTGAAGCCGACGTTGCATCATGGGCTAGAGGTTGAGGGTGTATTGACTGAATGTCAGGGGGCAGTGACGTTGGATGAGGTTGTATTTACTTATCCCGGATCAAATAAGCCGACATTAAATGGGATTTCTTTGCACATTGAGCCGGGGGAAACGGTGGCTATTGTAGGGCGCAATGGCGTGGGTAAAACGACGTTGGTGAAGCTGATAGCTCGTTTGTATGATCCAACAAGTGGCAGCGTTTTATTGGATGGCACGGATATTCGGGAGCTTTCGCTGGATAGCTTGCATAAGGAGATTTCCTTTGTGTTTCAACATTACGGCCGTTACGAAGCGACCGTAGCACATAACATTGCTTATGGCGATTGGCAAAACTTGCTCAATGACCAAGCAAGGATAGAGGAGATTGCCCATTTGGCTGATGCGCATCAGATGATTGAAGCGATGCCGCAAGGTTATGACACACAGCTAGGGCGGATGTTTGGACAGCACACCTTGTCTGGCGGCCAATGGCAAAAAATAGCAATTGCTCGCGCTTTTGCCCGTGAAGCGTCGTTGCTTATTTTGGATGAGCCAACCTCAAACCTAGACCCACGCACGGAGTTTCGTATCTTTTCTAACTTTCAGAAGTTAGCCCAGGGGCGCACCACCATCTTGATCTCACACCGTTTTTCGACGGTGAGTATGGCAGACCGCATTATGGTGATGGATAAGGGGCGGATTATAGAAAATGGTTCGCATAGCGAGTTGATGGCTCGAAAAGGTGAGTATGCTCAACTATATACCTTGCATCAACGACGGCTGGAACGGTTGAGAGGGTAGTATGCCGCTCATTATTTCTGGACATCAGCGATCTGGCACAACATTGCTGCGCCGCCTCTGTGATGCACATCCTCAAATGAAGGTGGCTAATGAGTTTGGCTGCTTTGCCGATGTGGGACATTCTGTGGGCCATGCCTTGAAGGCTCGTTTAGGTCAGTGGCGATTGGTAAACGGCCGTTGGGCCTTCGATTCTCGATTTGCCAACCAGCCTCGGCGACATGGATATAATTTGCGCTTTACGTTGAGCTATTGGCGACATTTGCTTCGATTTTCTCAGGGTGATGTCACGATAACGGCCGTTACGCAGGCACTTCAGGCACAGTTGGGGGAAACGGCCGTTATTGGAGACAAGCTGCCGCAATACTTGCCGCTGTTGCCTTCATTTTTGTCCAATGATTCAGTAAAAGTAATAATAATTTATCGAGATTGCCGCGACGTGACCAGCTCGTTTTTGGAAAAAGTTCGTACCGTCTGGCGCACGCGCCCCTGGGCTGGGGATGTCGATACGGCAGAAAAAATTGCTTACAAATGGGTGGAAAGTATCGAACTAATGGAGCGTCTATCTGACCAGATTTACATTATCCAATATGAAAAATTGGTAAATCAACCGGCAAGCAGGCTGGCTGATTTGGGTGCTTGGCTAAGAATCGATCCAGCTGGCTTTAATCCACATTCGGTTAAGGCAACAAAAGTTGGCAAACATCAGCAAGGATTGACAAAAGAAGAATTGGCGGATGTTTGGACAGTTGCTGGTTCTACAATGACCCGGTTAGGGTACGAATAAGTTTGGAGTCGATAAAAAATGACCGTTTTGATGATTGCTGGGCATCCCCGTTCTGGGACAACATTACTACAAACTTTGTGCGATTTGCATCCAGAGATGGCTGTTACTAATGAATTTGGTTGCTTTGCCTTTTTAGGAAATCGATATTTACCCTATGCGCGTCAAATAGTTGATCGCTGGCAGCGGGTGAAGAACAAATGGGCATTTGATATTGCTTATGCTGATGATCATGAAAATCTAAGTAAAAATAATCTGCGGTTCGCATTGCGCCATTTATACCATTTTCGTAAGCAGTATCGGGGGCAGGTTACGGCAGTTTCTCTTGAAGCGACCTATCGCGCTATGTTTCCCTACGCCAAAGTTGTGGGGGATAAATGGCCTCATTACTTGTTTCGTATGGAAGAATTTGCCCAGGAAAAGGATTTGACCCGATTGGTTATTTACCGCGACTGCCGAGATGTGACCAGCTCTTTTTTGCAGCAGGCACGGACAAATTGGTCTGACGCCAACTGGATTCATAAGGTAGATAACGCGGAAAAGGTTGCCGCTCGCTGGGTGCGAGGCATCGAGATAATGGAGGCCCATGCTGACAAGATTATCGTTTTGCAATATGAAACATTGATGTATCAGCCAAAGCAAGAGCTCCAGCGGGTTAGTCAGGCGCTGGGGCTTGATTTGGCAGGTTTTCCTACCGACATGATTAACCCAAGCAGCATTGGCAAATACAAAAAGGGATTGACGCCAGAAGAACTGGATACAGTAATGGCGGTTGCTGGTTCAACAATGGAACGGCTGGGGTATGCGCTTTAATGCGGTTTAGCGTCATTATTCCCACTCGCAACCGACCCGAGGCGTTGGCACACTGTTTGGACAGTTTTGCCGCGCTGCAATATCCGGCTGACCGTTGGGAATTGATTGTGGTGAATGATGGGGGCGGGGAAAGCTTTACGGCCGTTACTCCCCAACACCACGCCACCCTGCCGCTTAAATTGCTAGAAATCCCCCCCTCTGGCCCAGCAGTTGCCCGCAATCGGGGTGCGACTGAAGCTCAATTTGAATATTTGGCCTTTACGGACGATGATTGCCGCGTTTTGCCCGATTGGCTGGCGCAGTTTGACACTGGCTTTGCTCAAACGGGTTGTGACGGGCTGGGTGGCAGCACACAAAACCCTCAGCCAGGCAATGTAGCGATGCGAGCTTCTCAATTTCTTGTTGAATTTATGTATCGGTTTATGCGGGATGATACCAATAATAATTTGATGCTGGTTTCTAACAATGTGGCGTATAAAAAGGATGCGTTTACGGCCGTTCACGGCTTTAACGAATCCTTCCCGCTGGCGGCTGGGGAGGATATGGAGCTAGGGTTTCGCTTGGTTGCCAACGGGTTTCGGCAGCAATATTGGCCTGCGGCCGAGGTGGCCCATCATCACAATCTGAGCCGCTGGGGGCACGTGCAGCAGCAGTTTCGCTATGGGCGCGGGGGACACTTTTTCTTACAGGCGATTGCGGTGCAAGTTAAAGGCGGTAGCCAAATTCAACCAGACTCGGCGCAAAACTTTTACCACGCTTTGTGGCAGGCGCTTAAGCAGCAAAACGCACCTTTTTCGCTGACGGCATTGGTCGCCGTGGCGCAGGCGGCGTACCGTTTCGGGCAATTTTATCAAAGACAATTATGCCGCTTTCACCTTTTTTTAATAGGACGCAGATCACCCTGATTTTCCTGATTTTCACGATCAGGAAAATAGACGTTCCTTTTTATTTTTACGATCATTTATGAGCGAAATGCCGTTTTTCTCCATTATTGTGCCGACCTACAACCGTCCTCGCCGCTTGGCAAGCTGTTTACGGGCGTTGGCTGACTTAGATTATCCGCGCGATCAGTATGAAGTGATTGTGGTGGATGATGGCAGCGTGCAGAGTTCTGAGGAAATGGTGGCAAGCTTTGCGGATAAAATCTGTGTGCAATATGTCTATCAAGAGAATCAGGGGCCAGCGGTGGCAAGAAATAATGGGGCGAGAATGGCAAACGGCCGTTTCCTAGCCTTCACCGACGACGATTGCGTCCCCTCTGCTTCTTGGCTGCATCAGTTAGCTTCCCAACTGATCAGCGAGCCGCAAAAAATGGTGGGCGGCTATACTCGGAATGCACTGTCGCGCAATCCATTTTCAATTACAAGCCAGCTGCTCATCGACTATTTATACCATCATTTTAATCGCACCGAATCACGGGCGCGTTTTTTTACCTCTAACAATTTCGTTGTATCTGCCGACCTGTTCTGGCAGGTCGGAGGTTTCGATGAGACGATGCCACTAGCCGCTGGAGAAGACCGCGAATTTTGTGATCGCTGGTTGGAAAGTGGTTTTGGCATGATCTATTTGCCTCGCGCCGTTATCTTTCATGCTCATAAGTTGGGAATACGTTCGTTTTGGCGGCAACATTTCAATTATGGACGTGGGGCGTGGCACTATCGCGCTTTGCGTAGCCAGCGCACAGCAACGGCCGTTCAGCTAGAATCTCCGAAATT
>UOEU01000218.1_pt1 | contig 13883 bp, 14 predicted proteins | sample 1989311 | NCBI WGS metagenome assembly UOEU01 (sample SAMEA4712195, study PRJEB27164) | hydrothermal vent metagenome | biome: marine basaltic hydrothermal vent biome; feature: marine hydrothermal vent; material: mineral | place: Pacific Ocean | collected 2011-06-14/2011-07-23 | depth 1719 m | reverse complement strand
AATAAACTCATCAATGAGCGGAGTGAGGCGTTGCGCCACGAGCAACATTTACGAAGCGAACTGACGCAGCTCATTGTGCATGATCTCAAAAGCCCTCTGACCGTCCTGCTCAGTGGCATGAATTTACTCGGCAAAGAAAGCTTGGGAAGCCTCACAGAAACGCAAAAGCGGCTCATTACCAATCTTGAAAAGTCTGGCAGCAATATCTTAAATATGATCAACGACTTATTGGATGTAGAGCGGCTAGAAGCAGGCGCACTCAGGCTACAAACATCACTTACGGATACGGCCGTTTTGCTGCAAAAGCAAGTTGAAGAAATTAAAATCTTAGCAAGCACCAACAAGCAGACGCTTACTTTCTCCCATGACCGAAATTTGCCCCAAATTCGGGTTGATAAAGGGTTGGTTACCCGGGTTTTTGCTAATTTATTGAGCAACGCCCTCAAGTTCACGCCAGAAAGCGGCATCGTTTCGGTGCATCTTTCCCGACAGGGAAAGCAAATGATTGTAGAAATAGCGGACAGTGGCCCCGGCGTACCGCTTAATGAACGGGAGCGCATTTTTGAGAAGTTTGCCCAGGTAAAAGGGAGCGAACGGCGTGGCGCAGGGCTGGGGCTTACCTTTTGCAAGATGGTCACAGAAGCGCATGAAGGCAGCCTGACAATTGGTGAAAGCAGTTTAGGCGGCGCACTCTTCCGGCTGACGCTTCCTATTGTGGAGGAGGTCGTTTTAACTGAACAAGTTACCTCGTCAGAATCTGGCTATACCGATTGGCAGTTTGATACGCCTCAGCCAAATGCCTAGGTGTAGTGTGAACTTGGCTTCTTAGGCGCAATCCGAAAAATAATCAGGGTGAAATTATATTATTTTTCGGATTGCGCTTGAGGCAGTTTCGGGTTGAACACTTATTTATTTTTCCGAAACTGCCTTAAGCTCTTCGTCATGCTGAGAGCCTGTGCTGAGGTTGCCGAAGTATCTTCCGAAGCATCCCTATCGCGCAAAAATAGTAGTTGCCTTAATTAGTGAGCCAAGATTTTGCCTGATATAGTTTAGAGGGATTCTTCGCTCCGCTCAGAATGACAGGCAAAAGATATACGTAACATTAGCCGCCTGTAAACTTTGTTTTGAACCTTTGTTTTTGCAGCAGTGCGGCAATTTTCTCGCGGTGATCCCCCTGAATTTCGATAATGCCATCCGGCTTGACCGTGCCGCCGCTGCCGCACCCTTTTTTTAGCCGTTTGCCCAGCTTTTCTAAATCCTTGTCGGCTAACTGGAACCCACGCATGACGGTCACTTGTTTACCGCCCCGCCCCTTTTTTTCGCGCTGAATGGAGATGGTTTGTTCATTGGGAGGTAGAACGTAGGAAACGCTTGGTACTGAGCCTGCCGAAGTGGCCGTTCCCCCCACATGCTTAACCATCCCCCGCCTCCTAAAATCATCATCCATGGATGAATACACCTTGCTTCGCTTACGTCGGCTCATCTTAACCTCTGTTTTCTCCTAAAGCCCTATTGAATAAATGTCTAAGGCGCAATCCGAAAAATAATCAGGGTGAAATTATATTATTTTTCGGATTGCGCTTGAGGCAGTTTCGGGTTGAACACTTATTTATTTTTCCGAAACTGCCTAAGCTATTCATCTTACGATAGTTTACACCTATTGCCCATGACAGTCTGGATAATGGGAGTAGGAATATGTTGTTAGGTATTTCCACATCAACATCAACAATTTTTTGTCGATAGAAATTTTATTGGACATTGATACGGATAAGCTGTGATGAAAAACTAAATTTAATCAGCGTTCCCCCGTATTACTGTCCATTGCCCCACACTTTGCAGCATCTAAGGCGCAATCCGAAAAATAATTAAGGTGAAATTATATTATTTTTCGGATTGCGCTTGAGGCAGTTTCGGGTTGAACACTTATTTATTTTTCCGAAACTGCCTAACAACATTTTAGTGCGCCCCTGGATAATTTTCTCTTGAACCCAATGACATTCGACTTTTCATGTTTGTTCAATCATACTAATGATCATAAGTGTTAACTTAACGATTTGTCATACCTGCGAAGGCAGGTATCCATCTTCATCAACAGAGTGGATTCCCGCCTCCGCGGGAATGACAGCACGGGATAACTTTCTTAAGTTAACAGTTATGTACTAATGATATATCCTTAAATTTTATTAAGGAACAATGCTAAACCCAGCTCCAAATCGGACGCTACAGAAAGTTGGATTTGAATTGTTGAAAACTTACAAAACAACACCAAGTTGAATAAATTTTCATCAGCTGGGCAACCTTTGGGTGCTGGATAAAGCACGATTCAATACAATTAGCCATTGAAAATATGGTTTTGCTTATTGGAAATTAGATGAATAAACAGCTAAAACATGATCAGGACAACCAGCAGCAGTTATTGACAACGGCCGTTCAAGCCGCTACTCATTTTCTGTCTAGTTTAGACAGCCGCAAAGCGGCCGTTTTGCCAAATGCCCGCTCCCCACTTACAGAGTTACCAGAAATAGGCTTGGGTGCAAAAGCGGCCGTTTCTCAATTCCAAAAACGGTACGAGGCAGGGCTATCTGGCAGTGCCGGACCACGCTATTTTGGCTTTGTCACGGGAGGCAGCACCCCAGCGGCACTCGTTGGAGATTGGTTGGCTTCGGCATACGATCAAAACCCAACGGCAGATGTAGATTCCGTTGCTCCGCAGGTAGAGCAAGAAGCGATTCACTGGCTGCGGCAGCTTTTTGGCTTGCCAGAAGCGTTTGTCGGCACGTTTGTTAGCGGTGCTACAATGAGCAATTTTGCGGGATTGGCGCAGGCGCGGCAGTGGATTGGGCGGCAGCAAGGGATTGATGTAGCGGAAGAAGGGGTGTGGGGATTACGGCCGTTTCCCATTCTCAGCGCCACGCCCCATGCCAGCAGCAAAAAGTCGCTGGCAATGCTGGGGCTAGGGCGGCAAGCAATCACTACCATCCCCACGCTGCCCAATCGGGAAGCGATAGACGTTTCTGCGCTGGCAGCCAAATTAGCCGAGCTGGATCAGCCAGCGGTGGTTATCGCCAGCGGCGGCACGGTCAACAGTGCTGATTTTGATGATTTGCTGGCGATTGCCGCCCTCAAAGAAAAGTTCAATTTTTGGCTACATCTGGACGCTGCATTTGGCGGATTTGCCGCCTGTTCTCCCCGATTTTCTCATTTTCTAGCTGGGCAGGCTGTGGCCGATTCAATTACCATTGACGCTCACAAATGGCTCAACGTGCCGTATGATTCGGCCATGTGCTTTAGCCGTCACCCTGATTTGCAGTTGGCAGTGTTTCAAAATTCGGCCGTTTATTTGGGCGGCGTTGGGGAACATCCCAGCCCGGTGCATTGGACGCCGCAAAATTCACACCGCTTTCGCGCCCTGCCCGCCTGGATGACGCTGCTGGCTTACGGCCGTTCCGGCTATCAAGACATTGTGGAGCGTAACTGCGCCCAAGCAAGCTGGCTGGGCGAGCAGGTTAAGCAATCTGCCAAATTTCGGCTGCTGGCACCGGTGCGGCTCAACTGTGTCTGCTTCACCTTGTCCAAGACACCCAGCCTGCCCCAAATTGAGGATTTCTTGGCAGCGGTGCGGGATGACGGCCGTATTTTTCTAACGCCAACGGTGTACAAAGGGCAGCCCGCTATTCGCGCTGCATTTTCTAATTGGCAAACAACAGAGCGGGATTTGGAAATTTGTTGGCAGGCGTTGGTTGAGCTTTAAGTGCCAGGCACTGGCCGTTAGCGTCAAAAAGGGCCGGTCCTTAAGGCCAGTGCCTGGCACTTCTACAAATTAGTTATGTTAAGTAAAGCAAGAAGTGAAAACGGCCGTTCCCCAGCCAAAACCGCGCTATGGAACGGCATCAAAGCAGAAATGCCTATTGTCATTGGAGTCGTGCCGTTTGGCATGATTTATGGCGTACTGGGGTTGGCCGCTGGGCTTACCCCGCTGCAGGCGCAGGCAATGTCATCCATAGTTTTTGCAGGCTCTGCCCAATTTTTGGCCTCGCAGCTAATCAGTGCAGGCTCACCGCTGCCCATTTTGTGGCTCACAACCGCTATTGTCAATCTGCGTCATGCACTGTACAGCACCGCTCTTGGCCCAGATTTGCAGCATCTAACCCGTCGCTGGCGCTGGCTGCTGGCTTATTTGCTAACTGATGAGGCGTATGCGGCAACGGCCGTTCATTACAACAACAAACAAATTCCTCTGGCACATAAACATTACTTCTTTTTGGGAGCAGGGTTTACCCTGTGGGGCAGTTGGCAACTGAGTACGGCCGTTGGCATTTTGCTAGGCACACAAATCCCGCCCAATTGGGGATTGGATTTCACATTGGCCCTCACCTTTATTGCCATCGTCGTCCCCACTCTAAAAGACCGACCGAACGCAATGGCGGCACTCAGCGCAGGGGTCGTTGCCGTTCTAACATTTAGCTGGCCGTACAAACTTGGCCTTATGACAGCGGCACTCGTCGGCATTGGCGTTGGCATCTGGCTAGAAAATCGTCAATCCAAAATCGTCAATCGTAAATTGGACACATTATGAATCTTTGGTTTGCAATTATCGGCATGGGTGTGATCACTTACGCGATTCGGTTGATACCGATTTGGCTGTTGGAACGCGCCACAATAAGCGATAGTTGGCGGCAAATTTTTCGCTTTGTGCCAGCGGCCGTACTTTCCGCTATCATCCTGCCAGAATTACTGATGCCAAGCGGCACATTGGATTTTTCATTGGGCAATGAACGCCTGCTGGCTGGGGTGCTTGCTATTTTAGTTGCTTGGCGCACAAAAAATATTTTGGCAACGCTAGGCGTAGGGATGGGGTTGCTTTGGCTTTTGCAGTGAGCGAGTGGCGAGTGGCGAGTGGCGAGTGGCGAGTGGCGAGTAAATGGTAAACAATTTTGGCTCTTTAGGAACTCAGGGGGAGTGGAGGCTTTAGCCGGAACATGTGCCGCGAGACCCGGCTGAAGCCTCTACTCCTAATCCAGATATGGGGTTCACCCCATGATATCCCAAAGAGCCACAATTACCTGCACACTTGCACACTTGCACACTTGCACACTTTTTAATGAGGTAAAAATGATTGAAGAATTTGTAGAAGTTGGCGTTGTGAAAGAGTTATATCGCTTTCCTGTGAAGTCGATGCGTGGGGAGGCGATTGAGGCAGCAAATGTTTATTGGCACGGGTTGGATGGCGACCGACGGTATGCCTTTGTACGTTCAGACAATCGCTCTGGCTTTCCTTGGCTTACGGGGCGGCAAGTGCCACAGCTATTGCAATATTCACCCCGTTTCACAAACGATGATGATATTGATAATTCGCCTGTGACGGTTGAACTGCCAGACGGCCGTTTCTACCCCATCGATGCTCCAGAGCTAAATCAAGAGCTGGCAGAAGCGTACGGCAAGCCAGTTAGCCTGATTAAAATTGGGCGCGGGGCATTCGACAGCCAGGTTGTCTCCGTCATGAGCAGTACGACAGTGGCTGCGCTAAGTGAGAGCATTGGAACGGCCGTTACCTCCTTACGCTTTCGGCAAAACATCATCATCGAACCATTTGACGAGCAGCCTTTTGTAGAAGAGCGCTGGCTAGACAGCAGTCTCACCTTTGGCAATGCGCCAGACGGCCTGCGCCTACGGCTCAATCGGCGCATCCAGCGCTGCGTAATGATCAATATTGACCCCAAAACGTCTAAAAAGGAAACGGCCGTTCTCAAAACCGTCGCCCAAACGCGCCAAAATTGTGCTGGGGTTTATGCCAGCACAGAACGACCCGGCACGGTACAGGTAGGAGACATCGTTAAATTGGTCAGAATTTAGGAGAAAAGAATGAAAGATTACACCAAATTACCCAAAACTGAAATGCGCCGCAGCGACCGTGCTGTAGAAGATGAAGGTTGGATCCGTCACTTTCTACACAGAGCGGCCGTTGGCATTTTAGCCACAGCGCAAGATGGACAACCATTTCTCAACAGCAATTTATTCGTTTATGACGAGGCTGCTCACGTTATCTATATGCACACGGCGCGGGTCGGGCGCACGCCAGCGTTGTTGGCAGTAGAAGCTAAAGTTTGCTTTACCATTTTTGAAATGGGTCGCTTGCTGCCAGCAGATGAAGCCCTAGAGTTTAGCGTCGAGTACAGCGGCGTGACGGTTTTTGGAACGGCCGTTACCATCCAAGAGCCAACCGAAGCCAAACATGGACTACAGCTATTGTTGGACAAATACGCACCCCATTTGAAACCCGATGTCGATTATCGGGGCATCGTCCCAGAAGAGTTAAAGCGAACGGCCGTTTTCCGCATCAACATTAGCGAGTGGGGCGGCAAGAAAAAGGAAGTGGCTTCCGACTTCCCAGGAGCTTTTACCTACACACCTGCCATCGGGTAATTATTGTCGCAAATTTTTTTCGGCTCTCTGAGCTATTGTGGGGTTTTGTAGGGACGACCCTTGTGGTCACCCTTGACTGGGCGGGCACAAGGCCACGCCCCCACCCCACAATTCATCAAAGAACCCACTTTCCCTTTGGCGGGCTTTGTGGTTCAACAAGGATATAAAATTTGATGAAGAAACGGTTTCAGGCAAAGGTATTGGTAGCAGGGGAAGCGGTCGGTGAAGCACTGCTGTTGGCGGAACCATTGAGCTTATGGGGTGGCTTAAATCCAGAAACGGGTGAAATCATCGACCAGCGACATCCCAATGTAGGTGAGATTGTGACGGGGCGCGTACTGCTAATGCCTGCGGGACGGGGCTCCAGCAGTGCCAGCAGCATCTTGTTGGAAGCGGTAAAGCAAGGCACAGCGCCTGCGGCCATCATAACGGCCGTTACCGACGCCATCTTAGCCTTGGGAGCGGCCGTTGCCCACGAAATGTACAATCAAGCACCGCCCATTCTCGTGCTGTCAGCTAAAGATTATGCTCAAATTAAATCTGGGCAGCAGCTTACAATTGCCGCTGATGGATTAGTGACACTTTCCACTTCATAAAACGGCCCATCCTCAAATTCGCCAATGGATAATTGGCTGATATAATTCCCTTTCTGTTTTCAAATGAATAGGAAGAAAGAGGAGCAAGGTTGGATGATCATTCATAAATGGTTACCCAACCTTTCATGCGTATGAAATTATCGGTCATTATTTGTTGCTACAATGAAATTGCAACGATAGAGGAAGTGATTGCCAACACGCAGGCGGTCAAATTAGGCAACGGCTGGGAACGGGAAATTGTCATTATAGACAATTTTTCTAGCGACGGAAGTCGCCAACTTCTGCAAAAAATAGACGATCCCGAAATAAAGGTCTTTTACCATGAGCGCAATATGGGCAAAGGGATGTCCATTCGCACGGGTATCGACAACATCAGCGGCGACTACCTCATTATTCAGGATGCCGACAAGGAGTATGACCCGGCCGAACATCCTAAATTTTGCAGGAAGGTGGAGGAGAGTGGGGCAACGGCCGTTTACGGCTCTCGTATTTTAGGCGGTGATGTGAAGTATGAATATGCCCACGCTTATTTAGGCGTGCGCGTCTGGACATTTTTGACCAACCTACTCTTTGGCAGCAAGCTCACCGACGTAGGAACCGGCACAAAAATGGTCAAATCCGACGTCGCCAAATCGCTCCATCTCACCATGACGGGCTTCAATTTAGAGTTCGAGCTAACCAACAAAGTGCTGCTTAGCGGCCACAACATCGTCGAAGTCCCCATCGACTACGATCCACGCACCTACGCCGAAGGCAAAAAAATCACCATTGCCGATGGCTTCAAAATAATCATAACCATGCTGCGCGACCGCTTGGGACTTAGCCCCACATTAAAAAAAGCCTTAGAGAACACAGAGGTCAGCAAAAAACTAAGAGAAAAATCTGCGAAATCTGCGTAATCTGCGGATGAACAATGTAAAACTGTGACAAAATTAATATGAAAATAGTAGTAACTGGCTCCATTGCCTACGATTATCTCATGTCTTTCCCCGGCAAATTTACAGATTCGCTGGTGGCCGATCAGCTACACACCATTAGCCTCAGCTTTTTGGTAGATTCGCTCAATAAGCAGCGAGGCGGCACGGCCCCCAATATTGCCTACACCTTGGCATTGCTGGGCGGCAAACCGGCCGTGATGGCGACCGTCGGCCAAGATTTTGGCGATTATCGCACCTGGCTGGAAAGCCACGGCATCGACACGTCAGCCATCATCGAAATTGAAGACGATTTTTGCGCCTCCTTTTTTGTCAATACCGATCAAGAACAAAACCAAATTGCCAGTTTTTACACGGGAGCGATGTCCCACGCCAGCAGCCTCAGCTTTGCCCAGTACGCCACCGACACCGATTTAGCCATCATTTCCCCCAATGCACCAGACGCCATGAGCCAATATGCCGAAGAGTGCCGTCAGCTAAACATCCCCTTCATTTATGATCCCAGCCAGCAAGCGGCTCGTTTTAATGGTGAAGAGTTGTTGTATGGTCTGGATGGTGCCAAAATGCTCACCGTCAATGAGTATGAACATCAGCTCATTCAGGAAAAAACGGGACTGAGTGAAGCACAGATTTTGCAGCGGGTGGATATTTTGCTGGTTACTTTGGCGGCTGATGGGGCGCGACTGGTTGTTGCGGGCGAAGAAATTCATATTCCGGCCGTTTCGCCCAGCACCCTTGTCGATCCAACAGGGGCTGGGGATGCTTTTCGGGCTGGGATGATGCGCGGTATGCAGCTTGGTCTCCCTTGGGAGATTGCCGGACGGATGGGGTCATTGGCAGCCACTTATGTACTGGAACAATTAGGCACACAAAACCATTATTACTCAACAGAAGATTTTATCGCCCGTTTTCGCCAACATTTTGACGACGATGGAGCGTTGGATAGTTTATTAACAGATTAATTACCTATAGTTAGAGGTTGTCTTTCCCGCCCCCACCTTCGTGAGGGTAGACTACGGCGGGAATCCACGCCTCCCAAAAGATGGATACCTGCCTTCGCAGGTATGACAAACTGTATTTAAGGAGTGTTTTACAAATGGAATTTGATATTAAGAATCCTGACCTTGCACCGGGTGGACGGCTGCGGGTTGAATGGGCATCCCAAGAAATGCCCGTATTGAAGGGTGTGTATGATAACTTTGCTGCGGAACGGCCGTTTGCCGGACTGCGGATCAGCGGCTGTATGCACGTCACAACAGAAACAGCCAACCTGATGGTTGCCCTGCAAGCAGGGGGTGCCGACGTGATGCTTTGCGCCAGCAACCCACTCAGCACCCAAGATGACGTGGCCGCTACCCTCGTTTCCCATTACGAAATTCCCGTCTTTGCCATCAAAGGGGAAGATGATGAAACGTATCGCAAGCACATTCAGGCTGTCTTAGACCACAAGCCCAACATTATTATGGATGACGGCTCTGACGTAACCAGCACTATCCACAAAGATCGGCGGGACCTGATGTCCCACGTTATTGGCGGCACGGAAGAGACAACCACCGGGATTATTCGCTTACGGGCGATGGCCGCTGATGGTGCCTTGGAGTTCCCCATGATGGCCGTTAACGATGCGATGACCAAGCATCTCTTTGACAATCGGTACGGCACGGGACAATCAACAATGGACGGCATTGTTCGCGCCACAAACTACCTGATTGCTGGCAAAGCGGTGGTTGTAGCAGGGTACGGCTGGTGCAGTCGGGGCATCGCCATGCGGGCAAGCGGCCTAGGTGGCAACGTCATCGTTACCGAAATTGACCCGCTGAAGGCTTTGGAAGCAGTCATGGACGGCTTCCGCGTCATGCCGATGCTGGATGCCGCAAAAGTGGGCGATATTTTTGTGAGCGCCACGGGCAACATTCATGTCTTCGACCGCCATCATTTTGAAGTGATGAAGGATGGCGTACTGCTGGCAAACTCCGGTCACTTTGATGTGGAGGTAAATAAGGAAGCGTTGCGCGACTTAGCGACGGGAGAACCAAAACGGGTACGGCCGTTTGTCGATCAGTACACAATGAAAGACGGCCGTAAGCTCAATCTGCTCGGCGAAGGCCGCCTCATCAACCTCGCCGCCGCCGAAGGACATCCTGCCTCCGTGATGGACATGAGCTTTGCCGGACAGGCCCTCGCCGCCAAATATCTAAGCGACAATAAAGGCAAATTGGCAAACAAAGTCCATACCGTCCCTGCCGAGATTGATCAATACATTGCCAAGATCAAAATCGAAGCAATGGGCGTACACATCGACACTCTCACCGAGCGCCAAACGGAATATCTCAACACCTGGGAAGAAGGCACGTAATGGTGAAAGGGTGACGACCTTCGGTCGCGGGTGAAGAGGTGAAAGGGTGACTCACCCCTTCACCCCCTCACCCGTTCACCCCCTCATCCCTTCAATGAAAAAACTCCCCCCGCTCGATCAACTCGCGCAAAATCGAACCGGCGTGGTTAAAGCCGCCCGCATCTTCTCCAATGTTATCAGTCCGCCGGTGATGTTTGCTGTGGTGGGGCTGACTTTTGGTCTTGCGGCACTGCCCAATTGGCTTGGCTTCTTTTGGGCGGCGGTTTACGGGCTGCTCACCTCCCTTGCCCCCATTTTGGTGGTGCTTTATCTGCTCAAAACGGGTCGCATTACGGAACTGCACATGAGCAACACCCGCGAACGCAATATCCCTTACTTGTCTGGCATTCTTTTTTCCGCTATCGCCTACGGCCTCATCGCTGGCTTCGACGGCCCAGAACTGCTGCGCTGTCTGGCACTGTTTAACGTCATCGAGCTAACTGCGTTACTTGTTATTAACCAATTTTGGTTGATTAGTTTACATTCTACGGGGGCGGCGGCAACGGCCGTTCTCGTCGGTCTTATATTTGGCTGGCCGACGAGCCTGTTGCTGGCTGGACCCATGGTCATTTCCGTTTGCTGGGTGCGGCTGTTCCTCAAGCGACACACACCAGCCCAGGTAGTGGCGGGGCTTGCCCTCGGCACGGTAGTTGTCCTAGCACTCACCCCTTTCGGCTGTTTTATTACCTAGAAAACCTACTTAGGGCTGACGATTAAATAACTTATGTAATTGCATCGTCAGCTTGAAGGAGCGGTAAGGAAACAACTTCGTTGTCTTAGGCGCAATCCGAAAAATAATCAGGGTGAAATTATATTATTTTTCGGATTGCGCTTGAGGCAGTTTCGGGTTGAACACTTATTTATTTTTCCGAAACTGTTTTATTTAATTTCCGCTCCTTAAAGTGCTGACCTATTGACGGGCGCACTAAAATGTTGTTAGATGTTGCAAAGTGTAGGGCAATTGACACTGATACGGGGGAACGTTGATTAAATTTAGTTTTTCATCACAGCTTATCCGTATCAATGTCCAATAAAATTTCTATCGACAAAAAATTGTTGATGTTGATGTGGAAATACCTAACAACATTTTCCTACTCCCCCTATTGACAAAGTCATTGACGAGTTAAACCGATAATGCTATACTGTGCATGGCTCCCCCCCCAGAGGTGGATGAACTAACGCCCGTTAGTTCACCACCTCCTTTTTTTTGTCATTTTGTAAATAGGGATCGCTTTGTTCTTAGGGCTGACAATTAAATAACTTATGGAATTGCATCGTCAGCTTGAAGGAGCGGTAAGGAAACAACTTCGTTGTCTTATTTAATTTCCGCTCCTTAGGAAACAGTCATGAGTAACCAAAAACCAATTTTAGTAGACAGCGAAACGGCCGTTTTACCTCATCGCGTCTTGCAGCCAAAAACGGCCGGCCCACACCCCACTGTACTCATGATTCACGGCCGTTGGGGGACAGAAGATGTCATGTCGATTTTTCGGCAAACAATCCCTGAAGAGTGGCTCATTGTGGCGCCTAGGGGCATTGTGCAGGAGGAAAACGGCCGTTTTAGTTGGCATCCCCGGCAACAAGATGAATGGCCCACTTTGGCAATGTTTGAAACGGCCGTTGCCACGATCATCCAATTTATCTATTCATTGCCCAGCTTGTACAATGCCGATCTCAACCAAATATATTTGATGGGATTTAGCCAAGGCGCAGCGACATCTTTAGCCACAGCTATTCACGATCCTGAATTAGTCAAAGGGATTGCCAGCCTCGTCGGCTTTATGCCGCGTGAAGCAGCGGTTGCCATTGAAACGGCACGTCTAGCCGAATTGCCCGTTTTTATGGCGGCTGGCACAAAGGATGAGCGCATTCCCTTATCCATTGCCCGAGAAAGCGGCAAAGCAGTACGCGCCGCAGGTGCTTTTTTAGAATACCGCGAATATGAGACAGGACACAAGCTGAATGGTGCCGGCATGCGTGATCTCAAACAGTGGTGGGGTGAGCGGGCCACAGATTAAGGTTTGGTAACGTTTTGCCCGCGCAACTGTTGCTGTAAAGCCGCCGTTACCGCCAAAAACGCTTTCGCCTGTGGGGCATCTGGGTTATTGTGCATGAGTGGATTTGCCTGATTGATGCCTTGGGAAACGGCCGTTGTCAACGGAATTTGACCTAAAAGCGGCACGTCTGCCAAAGCAGAAGGTCGCCATTGTGCCGAGCGTTGAAAAATCTCATGCTTCTCATCACAGTTTGGGCAAATAAAGTAACTCATATTCTCCACAATCCCCAAAATTGGCACATCTGCCTCTTGGAACATCAACAAAGAACGTGACGCATCCAGCAGACTTAAATCTTGCGGCGTTGTCACAATGACCACCCCCTGCAAAGGAACCCGCGCCAGCAGCGATGCCTGCGGCTGTCCCGCCGACGGCGGCAAATCAATCAGCAAATAGTCAAGCGACCCCCACAGAACATCCTTCAAAGTTTGCACAACCAATTGACCCACAGCGTCGGGGCTGCGTGCTGGGTCAATAACCTGATTTTCTGCCACCAACAAGCCAATAGACATGATTTTTAACCCAAAACGGGAAAGCGGCTCAATATAAGCCGCCGCATCGGCACGACGGGCAACAGGCATAAATCCTTTGGCAGCCTTGCGCCGATGAATCCCCAGCATGATTGGCACGTTTGGCCCATATACGTCGGCATCAAAAATGCCCACCCGTGCGCCCTGCTGCTGCAACGCCAATGCCAAATTCACCGTAACGGTGGTTTTACCCACGCCCCCCTTGCCGCTGGCAATAGCTATAATGTTTTTGATTTTTGGCAGGTTAATTTTTGAAATCATAGATTCACACTTCGATTTTTACCGCAGAGATCGCGGGGGGCGCAGAGGTTTTCCTTTGTTTTCCTCTGCGGTTAGACAAGTTTTGTCGGTCAATCAAGTCCATATTGTGTAAGAATTTGGTAATGAGCGCAAATGATCATTGTAACCTATGCTAACATTCTGCGTCTGAAGAAAAGGAGCGTATAAAATGAAAAAACAGCCGTGGTGGAAAGGATCAAAAGGTGAATGGTACGTCATCATTCAGTTCGTTTTGTTTGGACTGGTCGCCTTTGGGCCATCAACATTGCCCGGCTTGCCTGCTTTGGGTGCGCCTTGGGTCACGATTCGGCAAGGTGCTGGATTGATTTTTGGTGTAGCGGGCGGACTGCTAGCATTTGCCGGCGTGTTTAATTTGGGCAGTAATTTAACGGCCGTTCCCCATCCCAAAGAAAATGCCCACATGGTCGAGCACGGTGCTTACCGCTGGGTACGCCATCCCATTTATAGCGGGCTTATTTTTGGCGCATTTGGGCTTGCCCTGCTGCGCGGCGGTACATTAAGTCTGCTGTACGCACTCATTCTATTCATCTTTTTTGATATTAAATCTAGGAAGGAAGAAAGTTGGCTACGCGAGAAATATGCCGATTATACCGCTTATCAACAGCGCGTTCGCAAGCTCATTCCTTTTATTTACTAATTTATTTACATTT
>UOEU01000275.1_pt1 | contig 13895 bp, 12 predicted proteins | sample 1989311 | NCBI WGS metagenome assembly UOEU01 (sample SAMEA4712195, study PRJEB27164) | hydrothermal vent metagenome | biome: marine basaltic hydrothermal vent biome; feature: marine hydrothermal vent; material: mineral | place: Pacific Ocean | collected 2011-06-14/2011-07-23 | depth 1719 m | reverse complement strand
CATCGGTGGCGTTTCCTTACCTTACGCAAATGGAACAGTCCTGCAAGATTTACTGGGCAGCGGCAAAAGCTGCACGGTAAGCGCTGGTCAATGTTCCTTTACGCTAGACAACAATGATCCTGGCGTTGTCTTGGCTCCACAAAGCGGCAATGTGGTTGTCACCTTTACGGTGAATGGTTACACCACGCAATGGGGGCAAGATATGTATGTTGTGGGCAACGTTCCGGAGCTGGGCAATTGGAATTCAGCCAATGCAGTTAAGCTGAACTGGGTAGACAGTGACACATGGAGCGGACCAGTAACGTTTACCAGCAGCGTAGGACAAGTGATTCAGTTCAAGTTCATCGCCCGTCAGGGTGCAACAACAACTTGGGAGGGGGGCGGAAACCGAAGCTATACAGTTCCTTCTAGCGGTACAGGAAGCTATTCGGGCTGGTGGCAGTAAGGCTGCACCACTCTTTAACCTAGCTTGAAAATAAAACAGCCCGATCCAGAAATTTGGATCGGGCTGTTTGGGTCTACAGATAACTTGCTAGAAAAAGACACAGTATAGCATTAAGAATTGTAGGCGAGAAAGTAGCCGCTTGCCTCATCATGAACAAGCAATGCCCAAATAGTGTAACCTCCCAGCAATGTTCCCAACGGGATGTTCATCAGGCTCAAAAAGCCAATGATTAAGGCCAAAATTCGCGCCCATGATTTACGCTTCAGCAATCCCCAACCCGTAATGATGCTAGGAACAGAAATTACAACGATCAGGCCCAACATAAGTATTCCCATAATGGCTAAAATGCCCATTGCTTCACTGTCGGCAGAAAGCAACCCTGCCCCAAGCAGAACGAAAAAACCAATGATGCCCATGAAGAGCGTAAATATGCTAAAGCCAATGTGAAGCCAACCTAAGATGGTGATATGCTTATCTAGTTCTTGAAAATCTGTTTTGTTCATTTTTACCTCCATATTTTCTAATTATTTTGCTCATCAATACGTAAAATCATTGAGCGGGTTGTAGAAAAGCGTCGGTGTCGCAGGGGAGAAATGGAACGATTTGAGGAAACGGCCGTTTCTCCTCCCCCATCCATCATCAATTTGCTGCCAACTTCCGCTGCAAACGCTATAATCAGCCTATGATTGTAAATTACCCCGATAGAAAACCGCTTGCCCATCTACCCACTCCCCTAGAAAAGCTGGAACGCCTCAGCAAACATCTAGGTGGGCCAGAAATCTATATCAAACGAGATGACCAAACCGGTTTAGCCACAGGCGGCAACAAAACCCGCAAGCTAGAATTTTTGCTGGCCGACGCCCTAGCACAAGGCTGCGATCATCTCATTACCACCGGTGCGCCCCAAAGTAACCATTGCCGACAAACGGCCGCTGCCGCAGCACATTTCGGGTTGGGGTGCAGTCTCGTTTTGAGTGGCGAGGAACCAGCACAATTACAGGGAAACTTATTGCTAGACAAGCTGCTTGGCGCACACCTGTATTGGGCTGGGGATACTACGCCCCGCAAGGAAATAATGGCCGAAGTTGCCAACGAGCAGCGGGTCATGGGACACACACCTTATATCATTCCACTGGGTGGCTCCAACGTCATAGGCGCCACCAGCTACGTCTTAGCTATGCAAGAATTGATGGCACAGCTAACCACCAGCAACATCAATGTTGACTTTATTCTGTTTGCCAGCAGCAGTGGCGGTACACAGGCAGGCATCGTCTTAGGCGCAGAATTATACGGCTTCCATGGGCATATTCTGGGTATCAGCGTTGATCATTCTGCTGACGACCTAAAAATGCAGGTTTCAGCCCTAGCAACGGCAACCGCAACCCATTTAGGCGTAGGTACTGTCTCCATCGCCGACAAAGTAGAAGTCAACGATGATTATATTGGGGATGGATACGCTATCGTCGGTGAAACTGAACGGGAAGCAATCAAGATAGTAGCTCAATTCGAAGGCATTTTACTAGACCCTGTTTATACGGGTCGAGCAATGGGTGGCTTGATTGATCTAATTCGCTGGGGAGCTTTTACGCGAGGGCAAAGCGTGCTTTTTTGGCACACAGGTGGCGCAGCCGCCTTACCAGCCTTCTGGGACAAATTGCTTTAAGGGAACATTGGGTAATTGGATAATTTATCACTCTGTCAATTACCAATTACTTGCGGACGGTTACTGATTGGCTTCCGGCTTATCCAAATCAGGATTGATGCGGTATTCTGCTTTTGCTTCGGCAACGGCCGTTACCAACACATCATCCCTCACCCCCTGCCGCCGCAAGCTATCAAACAGGTAAGAAAGTTCCGTTTCTTGCGCCAAACGCTCTGAATCAGCCCGTAACCCTTGCCCAATATAGGTTCGCATCAGCGGCTGATAGCCTGAAAAGCCCAACAGTGGCGCAATCTGCTTCAACTCTTCAATCACATCTTGCGGCATACGAATACTTACCATCACTTTTTTGCGGTTTGGTTGCAATCGTTGCTTCAATTTATCCACGTTCATACCGTTTCCTCTCAATATTTGTAGCAATTCTGGCTGAAATCAAACGAATCGTTTCGCCTCGCCAAACGAATGCCACAAACATAATTTGCCAATTTTTAGTGATACCAATGACATGATGACGCCTCTCACCTTCTACAAACCAATCTTCATCTGTCATTAAAAATGGATCAAAAAACAGATCACAAGCAGAGCGAAACTGAACCCCATGCTTCTTTTGATTATGGTAATCCTTTTCAGCATCCCATTCAAAATTGATGCCTTGATAATGATATATTTCGTTCATTTTACATCTTTGTATTGACATTGTCAATACGTAAAGTATTTTATTCTGAAACGGTAATAAAACCTAACGAGTAGGCTCCAATTTTGCCGTCAGGTAGGCGAATAGACAATCGATTATCAGCATTTGCGACCTCATACAATCCCACCTGTAGTTGATATTCCCCGGGCGGCAAATCGCTAGGGATAAGCAGTCCATGATTGTCGATGACCACCTGCCCAGGCTGCCAAGTGGTGGTCAGTGCCAGTCCACCGCCCGGCTCACTGTCCCGCTGAGTGACGATGTTGCCGTCGGCATCGAGCAGGTGTAGGAAAATTTTGTAGCGTTGCTCCAGGGGAACGGCCGTTTGCCAAAACAGCGTCACTTCCAAAATATCCCCCGGTTGGCGAGTCGTCTCACCCAATGTGTACCCGTCTAGGTTGATAATGTCGCCAAAAGAAAGGTTTACGGCCGTTTCCATCTCAGTCGCCGCCGCAGAGGGAACGGCATAGGTTACAAAACGCACATCCCCCACCCAACTGTCCGTCGCTTTGAAAGCATGGGCATCCAGCCACCGTTCAATAAGCCGCTCTGGGTCACGCTGCGCTTCCCCCCAAAAAAGCACGTAAATACGCTCGTGCTGGGCAGCAATTTTGCTCAAAGCAGCATCAATCGCTTCTGCTGTGGGGCGGCTGCGCCCAGCGGGCAGCGGATAGACGTTGCCCTCGTCGGGAAAGTAGTAGGTGAATGCTTCCCACTGGTTCGGGGCGTTCAAAATCACGCCACCGTTTGGATGCGCCTCCGCAACAATGCGCTGCGCCATGCTGCGATAATCGGCACGGGCATAGGCGGGATCGCTGTACATATTTTGAAGAGATTGCCCCATCCCCCAAGACAAGAGTAGCAAACCAACAGCCAACAACCAGCCCCATTTGCCTGCTTTAGCAGCGGCGACCGTTAGCAAAATCAACCAAAACGGCACGGCAACAACTAAAAATTTATAAAACTCTGACCCCGCCGTGCCTGTAGCAAACATCATCCCCAGTGGCAGCAACACGCCCAAAATGGGTAAAACAAGCTGGGAACGGCCGTAAATCAGCCCCAAAAGCAACAATCCAGCCACCAGCCACAAAAAACCAGCCCCTAATTCAATCGTTGCCCCAAAAGTGAGCGTGGCTCCAAAAGTGAGCCAGTGGGTAACGGCCGTTACAAACTCCCAAATCGGCGGGCGGTTAATGGGATCACCGCTAAACTGCTGCAAAAAGATGGGCAGCCAAGGGGCGTAAAGGAGAAGGGTGGCGAGCATGAGGGTTGCCCAGCGGGTGGCGATGTGAAAGGAGGAATAGTTAATTGTTAATTGTAAATGGTAAATGGTTAATGGGTGACGGGTGGTTTGGATAATTTTGTAGAGGATGAAGATATTGTGAGTGAGAAGGACGGCGGGGAAAAAATAATGAGTGTAAAGCCCTGCTGCTGCACACAGCACATACGCCCCGCCCAAAATCCAATCTTGTTTACTAAGTACTGAATACTGATTACTGACTACTGAAACCCAGCGCAGCAGCAAAACCGTCGCTAACACCGCCCACAGCCCCAAAAGCGCATACATTCGTGCTTCCTGACTATAGTAAACCATGCCAGGGTTGATGGCTAAAAGAGTAGCGGCTAAAAATCCAAGAAAAAAACCTCTGTTTTCCCTCCGTGTAACTCTGCGCCTCCTCTGCGAATCTCTGCGTCCCGTATTTTTAAAAACCATCCTCCCCAAAACAAAAGTCAGCGGCACGGTAAGCAGCCCAGCAAACAGCGACAGCGAACGCAGCCCAAATTCACTGTCTCCCACCAGCTTGCGCCACTGATTCAGCAACAGATAGTAAAGTGGCGGATGAACGTCGCTGGCCGTCCCTTCAATAATTAGGGAAATAGATCGCTCGCTCAATCGCGCACTGTTCCCCTCATCGTTCCAAAAAGATTGCACTTCTAGGTTACGCACCCGCAGCCCAAACGCCAGCAGCAACACAGCGACCAGCAACCATTGTTGTTTTTTTGCCACAGAGGACACAGAGAGAAAAGAGTTTTTTGTTTTTCTTTGCGATCTCTGCGTCTCTGCGGTTAGTTTTTCAGACATCATTTTCATCAGGGGCTAACCAGCAAAGAAGGGCAAAAAAGAGGATCGTCGTGGAGATGATGAAGAAATACGGCCGTAACTGCATCCAATCATAAACCCAAGCGGGCTGTGGGAAAACAGCCTGCTGATCCTTCGCCTCAAGCAACGCATCATACACCGGCTGCGACCCGAAATCAGAGTCTAACAGCCGAAAATAGTAAAACGCCGTATCCTGCTCCGACATATCTTTTCGCTTGAGAAACCAGTAATTGATTACCCCTACCCAAGGCCACTCCGACTGCGCCCGCTGGTACGCCTCCACAGCAAAACGGGCCTGCTGCTCCGGCGTCACTCGGCCAAAACGGGCATCCATCCCCTCCGGCACCACATTCCAGCCCATCTCAGAAATCCAGATAGGCTTGTTGGCGTCCCCACGGCGCACCATCACGTCACGCAAATACAAATTGTGCGGATAGTTCATCACAGTAGGCCGCAGCCGCTGGTCCAACGCCCCCGACCACAAACCGTACCCTTGCGCCGACATCACGTCGAAACATTCCCCCGCCCCAGCGGCATACATCCGCTCCAAAAAGATGAGGTCGTTCATGTTGCTATCGTTGATGGCAACGGTTGGCGTGAGCGCCCCAGCCAGCACCACCGCGCTAGGATCGACCGCCTTGATGCGGCGGTAGGCGTTGCAAAGTAGGTCGGTGTATTGCTCTGGGCTGACGGGCTGATTTTTGCCCCACTCCTCGTTGCCGTTTGGTTCGTTCCACAGTTGGTAGTAGCGAATACGGCCGTTATACCGTTCCGCCACCGCTGCGGCAAAGTCGCCAAAATCATCATAATTATCCGGCGGAGCAACAGAGCCAGTGACATCAACCGACAATTTACGGCTCCAGGCAGGCGGGTTACTCAATCGAGCAATGATTTCAATGTCATAAGATTCTGCCAAATCAACAATATTGTCATACTTCTCCCAGGCAGAGCGGGCCGGTTCGTGGCGACGATCTTCAAAATCCCCCTTGCCGTGAATCTCAATATCTTCCCAAACAAACTCCTGCCGGATAAATCGGAAGCCTGCCTGCTGCGCCATTTGCAAACTAATGGCCCGCTTTTCAATCTCTGCTTCCTGACCTAAAAAGGTGTTTACGCCAAAGGGGGAGACATTGGCAAGCTGAGGAACGGTGTCGGGGGCAAGCTGCGGTTGGGGGCGAACGGCCGTATTCAGCCAATGAATCACCCCCCGCAGCTGCGCCAAAGGGTTATCCTCCCCCGTCAATTCATACAAAGAACCCACCGGAGGCCAAACAGATACCAGCAAGGCAACAAGGCAAAACAACAACACAGCTTTCTTAATCATAGTGGCAGATTATATCTGAATTTACGATTGACGATTTTAGATTGACGATTGGTTTTCTTGTCAATCGTAAATCGTAAATCAAAAGCTTGTGCTGAGCGAAGTCGAAGTATCGTAAATTGCAGCGTCAACGGCCGTATGATAGACTTTTATCCACGCACCATTACCAATAAAATCAGAAGAGGGAGACCCATGTTATCACCCATTGAAAAGTCACTGTTTGCATTTTTACTGCTCATTTGCACCGTTGCCACCATCAACACCTTCGGCCAGATGGCAAAAATCATCAATCGCGGCCAGGGCAAGCTCAAATTAGACGAGCTGCCGCGCCGCGTGGTGACGGGACTCGTCGCCCTCTTTTCCCAGGGTGGCATCATCCGCCACCGCAAGCTCTCTTCAATTATCCACTACGGCGTCGCCTGGGGCTTCATCTTCTACGGCCTCGTCAACATCATCGATGTGGCCGAAGGGCTTATTACAGGCTTTGAATTCCTGCCCAACAACATTGTGGGGGATATTTACCGCTTAACGGCCGATATTTTTGGCGCCGTCGTCCTCGTCGGCGTCCTCTACTTCATTTTGCGCCGCTTCGCCTGGCAAGATGAGGTACTCACCAGCCGCGAAAACGTCACCCTCCACCCCAAAGCACGAGAAGGCGGCATTAGCAAAGATTCATTTGCCGTCGCTCTTTTCATTCTATTCCACGTCGGCTTCCGCATGATGGCCGCCGCTTTCCTCATTGCCCAGCACGGCCCCGACCCCTCCCAGCCCGTCGCCAATCTTATTGCCCAAACATTTTTGGTGGGCGGCACCGAGTTGGCCCTTAGTTTTGGCTGGCACTTTAGCTGGTGGGTGGCTGTGGGGCTGGTCGTCATGTTCCTACCCTACTTCCCCTACACCAAACACGCCCACCTCTTTATGGGGCCGCTCAACTTCATGACCCAACCCGACCGCACCTATTTGGGGCAGCCATTCACCCTCGATTTTGAAGACGAATCCATCGAGCAGTTTGGCGCAGCCACCCTTTTTGATTTGGAGCAGACCCAAATCATTGATGCCTTCGCCTGCATCATGTGTAACCGTTGCCAAGAAGTATGCCCCGCCTACGTCACTGGCAAAGAGCTGTCCCCAGCGGCTATCGAAATTAACAAGCGGTACCACATCCGCGAAAATATGTTTGATTTTACCAACGGCGTCGCAGAAACCATTCCGCTGCTCGACTATGCCATCAGCGAAAGCGCCCTCTGGGCCTGCACCACCTGCGGCCACTGCATCGACGTCTGCCCCGTGGGCAACGCCCCCATGCTGGACATCATCGACATGCGCCGCGATCAGGTGCTGATGACTTCGACCTTCCCCAATGAGCTAAAAGGGGCCTTTGTGGGCATGGAGCGCATGGGGAATCCATGGCAGTCTACAGACGGCCGGTTGGAATGGGCCAAACCGCTCGACTTCCCCGTCCCCACCGTCGAAGAAAATCCCGATTACGACTATCTGCTCTGGGTTGGCTGCGCTGGGGCCTTCAACCCCGACGCCCAAGATGTAACCCGCGCCGTCGCCACCATCATGCAGCACGCAGGCATCAGCTTTGCCGTTTTGGGGGACGCCGAAACCTGCACAGGGGACTCCGCCCGTCGCGCTGGCAACGAATACCTCTACTTCGAGATGGCAACGGGCAACATCGAAACGCTCAACGCCGCCGGAGCCGACAAGAAGCGGATCGTCACCAGCTGCCCCCACTGCTTCACCACCATCGGCAAAGAGTACGGCGAACTGGGCGGCCATTATGACATCTTCCACCACACCCAGCTCATCGCCGATCTGGTTGGGCGGGGCAAATTAAAGCTGAATGGCAGCAAGCTGGAGCAAGTGACCTTCCACGACCCCTGCTACCTAGGGCGGCACAACGGCGTCCTCACAGAACCGCGTGAGGCACTGGCCCAGGCAGGCGTCACCCTGCTGGAAATGGATCGCAGCGGCAAAGATTCCTTCTGCTGCGGCGCAGGCGGGGCGCAATATTGGAAAGAGGAGGAGCACGGCACAGAAGCGGTGAGCATGAACCGCTTCAACGAAGCGCAAAGCACCGGGGCCAGCACCCTCGCCGTCGGCTGCCCCTTCTGCGCTACAATGATGAGCGATGCCAACCGCGAAAAGGGCGAACCCATGCAGGTAAAGGATGTGGCACAGGTTGTTTTAGAAGCGATGGGGTAATGATTTGTAGTAGTATCGCACCAACCCATTATACCATCCAAAATGATGTATGCTTCACAGGATTATTTGGGTTTGTACGAATAAAAAACGTTAGTTTAGGAGGTAAGTATTGTCCAATCTCACATCTGAAGACGAATTCATTTTAGGAAAAATCATAGAGTATCAGATGGGACTGATCTCACGTCGGTGGCAATATTTTGCCACTTACCTCGTCATAAATGGGATATTCTTTAATGTCACTGAATTGCGCTCTGGTAGAGATATATTAATCATATTGATGCCTGTTACCAACCTTATATCGGCTATTATATTCTTGCAACTCGTAAGCTTAGCTGCCCGAAGAATGGAAGAGAATCAAATAATTCTTCTGGATAAATTAAGCACTTCTATCTTCTCGTTGCCAGTAGATGGCAAATTCCGGTTTTCCAGCGTAACCATAATGATTTTCTTTGCAATCATTGCGATTTCAATTGGTTGGTTTTATATGTTATATCGAGCTAATTTCGTCGTTGGTATCGTGCTAACAATTATATTTTTGCTAAACCTTGGTGCTTTGAGGTGGAAACCACTAAACCACGATAATACAATATAGGCGAGACAACGCGGAACTATGGTAACACGGTGGGCAAAGGTGATCCCGCGTCGTCCCACCTTCTAAACACAGGTTTGGCAAAACGCATTTTTGGGCGGGACTTCCGCCCCAAAAGCAATGCCTAGCGCGTAACGGCCGTTGCGGATGTCTCGCCCAAAAGATGGCCTGGGGTAATGTTTGCCGCACGTTTGGCATGGGTAGGCTGGGCATTGGGCGAGACGACGCGGAATAATGGTTCACGGTGGGCAAAGGTGATCCCGCGTCGTCCCGTCCCAAAAGCAATGCCCGGCGCGTAACGGCCGTTGCGGATGTCTCGCCCAAGGTGATCGTTGCCACACGTTGGGTTTGGGGATGTTTGGGGGAACGATTGCTCCTGATACAATATCATGTAAAATCCATATCATTATGACAAAAGCAGAACTTTCCTCCCTTTCAATAGATAGATCAGCATTTTCCGTCAGACATTCATTTGATAACGCAGATGATAAACGGTACTGGTTAGCGCAAACGCCCTACGCCCGTTTGCGACATATTGAATATTTGAGACAAATAAATTATGGACGTCGCGCTACCGCCAGACTTCAAAGAGTTCTTGAAATTACTCAAGCAGAATGATGTTGAGTATTTGTTAATCGGTGGTTATGCTATTGGTTATCATGGTTATCCTCGCGCCACAAATGACCTAGATATTTGGGTCGCCATTCACCCTAGAAATGCCCAGAAAATCGTTTTGACCCTACGAGAATTTGGCTTCGACACAGTTGATCTTGCCAATGAGCTATTTTTGCAAGAAAAAAGCATTGTGCGAATGGGTGTGCCTCCCATGCGAATTGAAATTTTGACCACCATATCGGGCGTCACTTTTGCAGAATGCTTTCAAGCAAGAATTGAAACTGTTTTAGATGGTGTAGAAGTTAACCTAATCAACCTTCAGCATCTCAAACAAAATAAGAAAGCCAGCGGCCGTTTCAAAGATTTGGATGATTTAGAACATCTTCCTTGATGACAATATTACTCTGCTTCGGCACATCTTTTCTTTACAAATAGCCATGCGTGGGCAAAATGCCTCGTTGGAGCGGCTCATCCGCCCCAAAAACAATGCCCGGCACGTAACGGCCGTTGCGGATGTCTCGCCCAAAAGATGGCCTGGGGTAATCATTGCCGCACGTTTGGCGTGGGTTTGGCGGCGTTGATGTGTTTGTCCTAGCTGCAACACAATCTTAGACAGTGAAAGGCAAGAAAAAGGCGAACCAATGCAGGTAAAAGATGTGGCTCAGGTTATTTTGGCAGCAATAAGGTAAAGGTTATGAGTAACAAAAGAAAGCCTGATATCTATGATGATAATACGCATAGCCTAGAATTTAGCCTTCAGAATCTAATTTCTTTATACCGTGACGCAGGTGTGAGTAAAATTTTATTCAAACGGTTAGCACCTAACGATAATAGCAAAAATCAACCCTATGTCGGCTCACACCTTACTGATTTGGGTTTTCTCCCTACTGGTGCTGTAACGGCGTCCAAATCAATATCAACCAAAACAAAAAACCGTAAGCGGAAAGTAAAATATCAAGTACAGCTTGATTATTATTGGCTGTCATCTCAAGGGAAACAGTTTCATGCACCTAACGCCAAGCTAATTTACTATCCCCAATATCCAGAAGTAAGGCTTTCAGGATTTCTTAGCCAATGCTCTATCAATATTGGTAAATGGATGGATCCAAATAAATCTGGACGTGCAGAGGGAAGAATTCTGTTTTTGGGGATCAAAAAACCGGGTTCCATTATTGCTTGCCTTGCAACGCCAGAATCTCGCATTGCAAAAGAAATAGACGATGCAGAGACGATTCAGCTAAACACTGTTTTTGAAGAACTCCCCTTTTTAACGCCATCTAAATCTGCTGTTGAATCAAAAGCGATTCTTATTGATGAATTAAAGCGTATTCACCTTAAAGGCTGGATTGAAGGAAAACGATTAGATAAATATGGAAACAGCAAACCTTACGCCGCGCCAAATGGTGGGGGATACACGCTTGAGGCAGAGCTTGGAATAACGCCAAATGGCTATTCTGAACCAGATTATTTAGGATGGGAAGTCAAACAATTTGGTGTAAAGAAATTCCACCTCATTAATAGCAAAATCTTAACGTTAATGACACCTGAACCAGACAAGGGTTTTTATTTTGAAAGGGGGGTTGAAGCATTTGTACGCACATACGGGTATGAAAATAGTACGAGAAAAGCGGGGCGATTTGACTTTAACGGCCGTCATATTGTTGATCAACGATGTGATAAGACGGGGCTTACATTAATATTGCAAGGCTATGACCGCGCATCAGGACAATTGATTGATGCCTCTGGGTTCATTGGGCTGCAAGATAAAAATGGGATATTAGCTGCTGGATGGAGTTATACTAAAATCATCACGCTTTGGAAACGTAAGCACAATCGGGCTGTTTTTATCCCGTCCCTTTCACGTATTCTAGAAGGACATCCTCGATCATACCATTATGGCAATCAAGTTCGGCTATTTGAGGGGACAAGTATTCTTAATCTGCTTGGTTCCCTTGCTATTGGAACAACGTATTACGATCCTGGCATCAAGCTTGAAAATGCTCATACATCTTCCCCAAAAACCAAGCGGCGCAGCCAATTTCGAGCTAAATCATCTCATCTCCCAAACCTATATCATGAAGTAGCACAAATTGATGTACTTCAATGGCATCAATAGGTTTTCTAACAAAGTAGTTGTTCATTTTCCTCACCCTTTTGCAGACGATTGCAATTGATTTTGAATAATATTCCCCTTGTCATTATGGAACATTTGTCTTAAAATATGACAAATTGTCAAAAACATTCCCAGCGAGGTGTATTGTGCCCCAAGAGAACTATAAATTTTCAACTTTGCGTGAAAAAGCAGGTCTTTCTATTAGTGAGTTAGCAGAAAAAACAGGACGCAGCAAAAGAACTATTTATCGATGGGAAAATGGCGAGTCTCGTCCGGATAAAATGGCTAAAAAAATGCTTGTGCAGATTTGTGAATCGGCAGAAATTACTTATCAGACATCAAATGCAACATTTGATTTCATAGACTTGTTTGCCGGAATTGGAGGCATGAGACGAGGGTTTGAATCTGCTGGAGGTCGCTGCGTTTTTACAAGTGAATGGAATAAGTTTAGCAGACAGGCTTATACGGCAAATTTTGAGTGCGATCATGATATTGCAGGTGATATTACGCAAGTTGAAGCAGAAGATATTCCAAACCATGACGTGCTTTTGGCAGGATTTCCTTGCCAACCGTTTTCAATTGCAGGCGTATCAAAAAAGAACTCTTTGGGACGAGCACACGGTTTTGAGGATGAGACCCAAGGAACATTGTTTTTCGATATTGTTCGTATCCTAAAGTTTCATAAACCTAAAGCTTTTTTACTTGAAAACGTAAAAAACTTACGCAGTCATGACAAAGGGAAGACTTACAAAGTAATCACAAAGAAGCTTTGTGGGTTAGGCTATAATATTTCAATGCGGGTTATCAATGCTAAAGGGTATGTGCCTCAAAATCGTGAAAGGATTTTTATTGTTGGGTTTTTAGAGGATAACGGCTTCGATCTTAACATGCTCAATGTGCCAAATGCGAACAATGGCCCAAAGTTAAAAAGCATTCTTCATTCAGAAGATGGCATGGAAGAGGAGGAACCCCCATATACCGAAGGTGACCTCGCAGAAATTGGTGAAAAGTACACATTATCACCAAAATTATGGAGCTATTTACAGGCGTATGCACAGAAGCATAAAGCAAAAGGAAATGGCTTTGGGTACGGTCTCGTAGGTTCTGACGATACAGCACGCACACTTTCCGCTAGATATTTCAAAGATGGATCAGAAATCCTTATACGCCAAGAAAATAACCGTCCGCGTCGCCTGACGCCTCGTGAATGTGCTCGGCTTATGGGTTTTGATCAACCAAGCAAACCAAAATTTGAAATTCCTGTTTCGGATACACAAGCATATAAACAGTTTGGAAATGCTGTTGTTGTACCTGTCGTGGAAGCAATTGCCCAATTTATGGTTCCGTACTTGGAAAATGCAAGCATCGTGCAAGAAGGTCAACTGAAACTCCCTCTTTATGTATAAAGGGGCGAGACAACGCGGAATGATAAGGCAGTTTCGGAAAAATAAATAAGTGTTCAACCCGAAACTGCCTCAAGCGCAATCCGAAAAATAATATAATTTCACCCTAATTATTTTTCGGATTGCGCCTAACAGCATGATAGATACAGGTGCGGCCGCGTCGTCCCGCCCCAACCACTATCCAATTACTTTCTCCCCTTGACGCAAATGACAAAGCAGCATACGCTAGAACAGATGTTTGCTGAACTATTGATCAACATAGAAGCACCGCTAGAAGGCACGTTCCATTACGACGTTCCGACCGATTTGCGCCCAAAATTGCGGGTAGGCCATTTGGTAGAAGTGGAGTTTGGCCGACGGCTGGCGCAAGGTATCATCTTGCGCTTTGATGACGCTGCGCCTATTGAAAACACAAAGCCAATCATTGCCCTGATTGATGAGCAGCCGGTGGTTTATTGGTGGCAAATTGAGCTTGCTTACTGGCTCAGTAAAAGCTATTTAGCACCGCTCAACAGCAGCCTGCGGCTCATGCTGCCGCCCGGGCTTACCCGCTGGGCTGATGTGACCATAGACATCAATCCGTACTGGGACGGCAACGGCCGTTTAACCCCACTCCAACAACAAATCATCGACATCCTTAACGAGCGGGGTGACCTGCGAGGTAGGCAGCTACAGCCTGCCTTGCGAAAGCTAAACGGCAAGAGTAAGAAAAAGACAAACTGGAAAACGGCCGTAAACCAGCT
>UOEU01000459.1_pt1 | contig 13988 bp, 16 predicted proteins | sample 1989311 | NCBI WGS metagenome assembly UOEU01 (sample SAMEA4712195, study PRJEB27164) | hydrothermal vent metagenome | biome: marine basaltic hydrothermal vent biome; feature: marine hydrothermal vent; material: mineral | place: Pacific Ocean | collected 2011-06-14/2011-07-23 | depth 1719 m | reverse complement strand
TGAGGGGCGTTAAAAAGAACCGCATCCATCGGTAGGGAAGGTTCAGCCACGTCGGGACGCATAACGTTTTGTTGGGCAATGGCGTGGGCCGTGGGCGGAACGTCGGTGAGATCAAGCGTGTTGAGCCGCTCTGCGTACTGCAAGATGGCGGAAAGCTGCTCTAAATATTGCTGCTTTTCTGCCTTGGTTAGCTCCAATCGTGCCAGATCGGCTATTTTTTCTACGTCGGTGAGGGTTAGGGACATGGGAATCCTTTGCAAATAGTTAATGGTTATTTGTTAATGGTAAATGGTTAATCGACTATTAGCTATTTTTTTCGGGTTCAGGAACGGCCGTTTCTTCTTCAACACCTTCTTCTTCTTCTTCCATCTTCGCCTTCTGCATTTCATAATACGCCTCTTCAGTCCAGAGGTTTTCACGGGCGGTCAGCTTGTCGATAAAAAGAACGCCGTTTAGATGATCGATTTCATGCTGGAAGATGCGAGCAGTCCACCCCTTAAGCCGAAACTTTAATGGCTTGCCATGACGATCTTGGGCGCGTACACGTACAGAATACGGCCGTTCTACTTCACCCAGATAGCCTGGAATCGATAAACAGCCTTCGATGCCATCGACAACATCGTTTGATTCCCAAACAATGCGCGGATTGACAATGACAAACAGATCGCGAGAATCCTCTATCTCATTTTCCTCATCATCTGTTTTTGGCAATGATTCAATGATGGCTAACTGGCGGGATTGGCCTATTTGAGGTGCTGCCAGCCCCACACCATTCGCAACACGCATCGTTTCAATCATATCATCGATGAGCGTTTGCAACTCAGCGTCAAATTTAGTGACGGGGCGTGCTTTTTTACGCAGCCCCTCATCTGGTAACGTAACAATTTGTAATTCAGTCATAACTTATTGTCTGTTTTTTTACATTCGCGCCAATTGGGCATTTATTTCTTTCAAATCAAATTCTTCTGGATCGATCTCACCACCTAACCAATCCAGAAACTCTTCCCGCTCTGGATTGTCTTTGTCGGCCATCAATTTTAGCAAATCGGCATATCCCCACACCCCACCGCAATCCTCTGGTGGGCAGGCACGTTTTCCTTTTAAGCAGCGCGGGTAGTGGACGTTTGCTTCGACTGGTAAAATCTTTTCCAACAGTACGTCATGATCCCAACTATCGCCAAAATCATATTCGTAACGGAATTTGTGTTTTTCCTGTTTGATATATTTGTTTAGGCGTGCTTTTTGTTCGTCTTCACCATCGACCCATCCTTCAGCTAGCGTTTCTGCGTCGGTAATTTGCCAGCCGCCAAGATCAAAGGCGTGGAGATGGGCATTGTACCATCCCATCACCTCTTGCAAGATGTGATGGAATTCGTAAAAGGTAATGCTGTTGTAAACTTGAAATCGCCGCCAAATAGGTGGGCGCATTCCGCGCAAGGTTACTTTGAATTGATATATTTTTTTTGCCATTTTATCCTCCACTAAATGGGCGGCACTTCGCCGGGTGTACGATTTGGGATGCGATCTTGCTCTACCGTTTGCTTATACACGTCTAGCAAAAGGGCATACTCTTTGTGACGGGTTGAGCGCAGGCGACGCTGCTGCTGGTCGAGCATGTTTTCTAGGTGGGCAAAAATATCGCTTTGAATGACGCTGGGGTAGGGAATATCTTCAAAAACGAGATTGCTTTCGCCCCCGGCCGTTTCGATTTCTACGCTGCCAAAGTTGAAGATGGTGTGGATAAACCCCGGTGTAAAGGCGTTGACGTTTTGAATGTTGCTGAGTAATGCTTGCTTACGACTTTCACCAAAACCAAACGGCCGTCTGTCAATATCCACAATGAGCCGATCTGTTAGCTGAAACATATCGTTGCGCCAATCTTCCAACCGCCAAATCATCCACAAAAAATCAATAGAATAAATGAAAATGAGCACAGGTGCGAGCTGTCGAAGGGTAAAATTGAAGAAGCGAATGAGGATATAGGCAGTTAATGAGGTTAGGATACCCAAACCGATAGGAAACAGAGATTCCATTATCAATACGATAAAATGCTTACGATAAATGATGACGTTTTCTTCTTCAACGCGCCAATAGTAGCGTCGCTGTAGGCGCAGAAAAAAACTATCTTCTGTTCTTGGTTTGATTGGCTGTAGGGGTGTTGCCGTCTCTCCGATGGGTTCGTACTGCGGCTTCACGGCAAAATGTTCGCCAAAGGTTTGGCGCAGCAATGATTGCTCTTTGCTGGCATCTAATGATTTAACAAGCTGACTTTGATGATCCAACGTCTCTTTTACCAAGATGGGGTTGTCGATGTTGTCAAACAGGATGGTGCCGAAAGCGGAGGCTGTGGTGATCCGTGCCGTGCCAAAATTGAACAGGTTGGCCCAAAAAGTAGGTTTTGCAATCCCAACGCTTTGAACTTGGTCGATACGCGCTGTTTTTATGTCAACACGAAAGGTGCGTAAATCAAATTCACGATGCACCACCCGCTTGTTGGTGATGACAAAGTAGTCGTTGGACCAGTCGAGGATTTGAAAGAGGAGGACGGCCGTTAACAGAATAAAAAAGAAGCCTGGCACAGCAATACGCAGCCGATAAATAAAGGCATCTGGCGGTTGCCCAATGAAAAAGAAATAGAGCAAAGCAGGAATGGTCAGCAAGGCTAAAACTGGGAGTAATATCTGTACAAGAAGATAGAGACGACTGCGTCGCGCACTGTATTCTACGAGTTCATCTGGCAAAATGGAGATGGCGGTGCGCCGCCGTTTTGCTTTTGAGAACAGCTTTTGTGCTTCGGCGTAAGCAAATGGAGACAATCCAGCAACAATTTCTTCTCCACTTTCGCTTTCTTTTATTTCAGGTGCTAACAGGGGCAACGCATCTGGATATTGGTTAAGGAAACGGACAAAATTACCACTTTTAATAATGAGCAAAATAGCCGGACGCTCTCGGCTTGAAGTTGCTTTAACATTGGCTGGGTGAATATTTGGCTCTAGGAGCCACTCATCACCGAAGTAGTTTTGGGGTATGTAGTTTTTAGTTTCAATAACGTAAGAGCCGCTTTGAATATCATTTTGGCGCGTTTCTGCATACAAACGGCCGTTTTTAACAATATACAAACAGTCAGCCACGTCCCTTTGGAAAGCGACCATGGCACCGTTTTCGTACTGCACTTCATCTGTAATTTGCGCCAAAGCAGCAATATGCTCTTCATTTAGCTTCTTAAAAAGCTGATGCTGCTGTAAAAATTCAACCTTGTCTACCATACTTCATTCCCAAAGATATACATAATGATGGGAATCATTTTAACATAATATAAAGCATGTGGGAAGTCATCTGAGCTTTGCAGGTAGGGAGAAGGTGCCATCTGGGTTGGGGGGAAATGGGACAAAGCCCGTGACGGCATCTAAATTGAGTGGCCCGTAAATGTGGGGAAACTGGTGTCCGGTTTCGTAGCAATCTTCGTAGGTGAGTACGGCCGTTAATCGGCTAGGATCAATTTTCAGCAAGATTAGATCGGTTTGCCCTTTGTACATGGCGTTGGCAGGCATAAGCAGTTGGGCAACGGTTGAGCAATGAATGAACCCTTCGCTGGCTAATGAATCTGCGCGATACGCTCCGGCAGAAACGGCCGTTTGCCACGCTGCTTCTGTTGTGATGTGCAAAATAGTTGTCATGCCTCTATTTTAAGGAAACAATCGCCAATTTTCAATCATTGTCACTCGTTTGCCACCTCGTTGGATCGATGTGCCAGCCTGCAATACGGCCGTTTGGCTCAATTTCTAGCCAGTTTGTGTCCCCCCATTCGGCTGGATTTCCATTTGACACAACCTGATTTATCCAACATGATATACTTTAGACAATAGTCGTCCTTAAAACTCCATGTTTTTGGAAAAAGAGGTGTATGATGACAGCAACACAGACCATAACCATTGAATTGCCTAAGCCGTTATATAATCAATTGCAGCGTGCTGCTGAATTAGCTCGTCAACCTGTCGCTGATGTAATCCAAAAAAGCCTTTCCCACAGTTTGCCCCCCTTGTTAGAAGATATTCCAGCAGAATACCAAGCTGATGTGTATCCTATATTGCAAATGGATGTGGAGAATTTGCAACAAGAGGTTAGGCGCATCTTTCTTGCTGCTCGTTGGACGCGATACGAAGCATTATTGGAAAAGAAAAAACAAACGGCACTAACTGAAGCCGAGGAAGCTGAGTTAGAGGCTGTTCGACGGGAAGCAGATGTGTTGATGTTTCGTAAAGGCTACGCAGCAGTTTTGTTAAAACGACAAGGATATCGTCCCCCTTCACCAGATGAACTTCCCAAAATCCAGTGAGTCGTATAACTCGTAAAGTGCGCTCCCGCATTGCTGTTCAAGCCAATTATCAATGTGGCTATTGTCAGATGCAGGAAGTGGTTAGCGGTGTTCCTCTAACAATTGAACATATTCTGCCTATTGCACATGGTGGGGGAGATGACGAGGCCAATCTTTGGTTGTCCTGTCGTTTATGCAATGAGGCAAAAGGGGCACTTATCACAGCCATCGATCCCCAAACAGATCAATATGTTCCTTTATTTAATCCGCGTTCCCAAGTTTGGAAGGAATATTTTGCTTGGGATGAAGCAGGGACACACATTATTGGGCAGAATCGTATTGGCAGGGCAACAATTGCCGCCTTATCATTAAATAGTGACTTACGAGTTTGCTCTCGTGCGATTTGGGTAGAAGCAGGTTGGCATCCACCCAAGAATAAGTAGTTGATCTTTCCCCAAAAGGAGTGTCATCGTTGAAAGTTATTATCCCCCTTGCTGGATTTGGTACGCGAATGCGGCCACACACTTGGAGTCGTCCTAAACCGCTGCTGCACGTGGCGGGCAACACCGTCATCGGCCATTTGTTGAACCAGATGGCAACCATCACGACGGAAGAGGTTATTTTTGTGGTGGGGTACAAAGGTGACGTGATTGAGACTTGGATTCGGGAGCAATATCCCCATTTGAACGCCCATTTTGTGGTGCAGGAGGAGGCGTTGGGGCAGGCGCACGCCATTTGGCTCTGCCGCGACTTTATGGATGAGGGTGAACTGCTGATCGCTTTTGGGGATGGCATTGTTAAAGCAGCGTACAGTGACATTGGGGAGCCAATAGTGGACGGTGTCTGTTTGGTGCAGGCGGTGGAAGACCCACGCAAGTTTGGCGTGGTGGCGGTGGATGAGGCTGGTTTGATTGAGCAGTTCATTGAGAAGCCGCAGGGGATGGAACACAGACAGGCGATTGCGGGGATTTATTGGTTTAGAAACGGCCGTTTCCTACAAAACGCCCTCGATAAAGTAATCGCTGAAGATCGCAAAACAAAGGGTGAATATTATTTGGCCGACGCCTACCAGGTGATGCTAGAGCAAGGGGCAAAGCTGCTCACCAAGCCAACTGATTATTGGCTTGATGCGGGCAATCCAGAAAACATATTGCATACGAACCAAAAGCTGCTGGCGTTTGGCTTTGGCACCGCCGACGCCATTGAGCGCAGCTATGCCGAAGATTTTACGACAATGCCTCCGGTGTTTTTGCATGAAACGGCCGTTATCGATCAATCCGTCATTGGCCCATTCGTTAGCATTGGTGCGGGTGCGACGATTAAAAACAGCATCGTGCGCAACAGCATCATTGATGCCGGAGCGCACATTGAAAATTGTGTACTGGATGGGGCGTTGGTGGGTGAAAACGGCCGTGTCATCGGCCAGCCCAAAGCGATGTTTGTTGGCGATAATTCTACGATCAATCTTTAAGAACATTTGGCGTAATTGTGACCCACTTGCATAAATGTTATACTGTTCAGACCTTCGAGATGTCTGAAATCCCAAAGGATCTTATCTATATTTTATGAGTAGGTGATGAATCATGATAAATGCCACAATTACCGAAATTTTGGACGATTTACGAGCAGCCGATGAAACAACCCGTCGCTTTGAACGCCGTTACTGGCTGAGTTCGGCTGATTTCTATGAATTGTACCAGCAAGGACAATTAGATGACGGCGAAAATATGGAAGATTTTGCACTCTGGGCCGGTTTTTATCAAGTCAAACTTGACCGAGAGGCAGCATTGCAAACATTATCTCATAAACGATTACGTCAGTTGCAGGCTAGGAGTCAAGGGCAAACAATTTCTATTACCCCGTCAGAACCATCGCTTCCTGCCATTTAGCGCATTCGATGTCTATTCCAAACCGCCCAGAATATGAGCGCCTCGTATACAGCCTGGCAAATCACCCGCAAGTTCATACATCAACTTTACGTTTGTATAGTACCAGTGCTTTAACCGCGATAGTCCAAGGTGAACTGCATTTGCAAAATGGGCTAGCAGTGCGCGTTCTGGAAATCCTTGATTTTAGAGTGGGGAAAATTCAAAATTATAGCTATGCTATTTACCAAGAGGCTGAAAAAATTCGCTGGTATGATCCCCAACCGCATCCTGAAAACCCAGCTTTAGCCGCAACATTTCCCCACCATTATCATGAATCTCCCAACATCAAACACAATCGGCAAGCCGCCTCTGGGATTAGTTTTGATTCTCCCAACCTGCTGACACTCATTGCTGATTGTATTGAGCTAAATAACAGTTGAAGATAACAACGCCTTTCCGAGGAGACGACATGAGCGTTGGCTCAACACCATAAATGGAAATAGAACGCTGATTTGCCTGATTTACAAGATCAGGAAGATCAGGATAATCTGCGTCCTATTTACGAAGGAGTTTAACCATGCGTAACTTTATTTCTGACCGTGTTGCCGCTACGCCACCATCCGGCATCCGCAAATTTTTTGATATTGCTGCCAATATGAAGGATGTTATCTCTTTAGGGATTGGCGAGCCGGATTTTGTGACGCCAAAGCCGATTTTGCAGGCGGGCATTGCCAGCCTGCAGCGCGGGGAGACATCCTACACCTCCAATAGCGGCACGGTGGCCCTGCGTGACGCTCTCAGTCGGCACATCAAACGGCTGTACAAGGTGCATTATGACTCTGCCGAGGAGATTATCGTGACGGTGGGAGTGAGCGAGGCGTTGTATTTGGTGATGACGGCCGTTCTCAACCCAGGTGACGAGGTGATTATTCCCGAACCCAGCTTTGTCTCCTATGCCCCCGAAGTGAGTTTTGCCAGCGGTGTTCCCGTCGCTGTGCCCACCTACGTGAAGGATGATTTTCAGGTAACGGCTGAAACAATTGAAGCAGCCATTACGCCGAAAACGAAAGCGCTGTTGCTGGGCTACCCCAATAACCCCACTGGCGCGGTGATGACGAAAGAGGTCATGTTGCAGGTAACGGCCGTTGCCCAGCAGCACGATCTGCTCATCATTTCCGACGAAATTTATGACCGCTTAGTCTACGGCATTGAGCATGTTTGCGTCCCTGCCCTGCCGGGGATGCGTGAGCGCACTGTTTTGCTGGGCGGCTTTAGCAAAGATTACGCCATGACCGGCTGGCGCATCGGCTACGCCTGCGCCCCTGTCGAGATTTTGGCCGCCATGCGCAAAGTGCATCAATACACCATCATGTCTGCGCCGACAATGGGGCAAGCGGCCGCTTTGGCCGCCCTCACCAGCGAAGGCGACCGCTACGTGGAGGAGATGCGCCTAGAATACGACCGTCGCCGCCGCCTCATCGTCGATGGCTTCAACACCCTGGGGATGGACTGCTTTGAGCCACGCGGCGCCTTTTACGCCTTCCCCTCCATTGCCAAAACGGGCATGAGCAGCGATGACTTTGCCATGCGCCTGCTGGACGAGGAAGAGGTAGCGATGGTGCCAGGGGACGCCTTTGGCGTCAGCGGCGCAGGCTTTGTCCGCGCCAGCTACGCCACCGCCTACGAAAAAATCGAAGAAGCCCTCAACCGCCTAGAACGCTTCATGCGTCGTCATGGATAAAAATAGGTAACTATACAGGTATATTCCGAAGATTAGCTTCAAAAACGATTATCTTCAAAGGGATTGGCTATACATAGCGGCAAAAGCGGCTCGAAATGACAATTATAGGTAATTTGCTGAATTTTATCCGTTCTAGCAACCTTCAATTGTCATTTCGAGGTCCTCCGAGAAATCCCTCTGAGCTTAAATAACCAACATCTGTACAGCTTCAAAAATAGTTTATAATGAGGTTATAATTTTTGAGGGAAAGGTAGATTTACCGTGACTAGAATTGATTTAATACTTGAATTAGGCGCAATCCGAAAAATAATTAGGGTGAAATTATATTATTTTTCGGATTGCGCTTGAGGCAGTTTCGGGTTGAATACTTATTTATTTTTCCGAAACTGCCTTACCAGACAAGTTGGTGGCAAAGGCGGATGCTGCCAATTTATTGACGCCAGAGGCTATTTCCGCTTTGATACAGCAGGAATTGCAACGACAACGGGAGATAGCGGGGCTGTTTTTTGCTTTGGAACGGCTGGATGCCATTGATTTGCCTCAATTATCAGAAGCTGAAGTTGAAGCCGAGGTAAATGCAGCCCGCCATGCGCGTCGTTCTTGATACGAAACGGCCGTATCCCAGAACTCATCAATCTATTGCGTGAAAAACGGCCGAATTGGAACTGGTAGCCCAAAGTTTGCTACACTGTAGGTGAACGGTCGTTTATGGTTTGAAAAAGGAAAAGCATATGGACAACAAAAATGTAGTAGAGCGCATTGAAATGAATCCTAAAGTAATGCTGGGGAAACCAGTTATTAAAGGAACACGGATTCCGGTAGAACTGATTGTGCGTATGGTAGCGCAGGGTATTCCTGAAACAGATATTCTGAGCGAATATCCTCGTTTGGAGCTGGCTGATATTCGGGCTGCACTGTCGTATGCTGCTATGGTTGTCGCTCAAAAAGATGTATTTCCTTTGCTTCCTCAGACTGCATAGATGCGCTTTATTGTCGATGAATACGCTTTCGCTCTCAAAACAGTTGATTAAGATGAAAGAACAGATTATCCAAACAGTTTTGACCCATTATCCGCAGGTGCAGGCGGTGTATCTCTTTGGCTCGTATAGTGTGGGGGAGGAACGGCCGTCTAGCGACGTAGATATAGCAATCCTGCTGCCACCTGCTCTAGCCAAAGAAGTGGGTAGTTTGCTGCTGGGTGATTTGCACTTGGCACTGGCTGAATTGTTGGGTAAAGAAATAGATTTAGTCAACCTGCGTCAGGTTTCCACCGTATTTCAAAAAGAAATCACGATGTCTGGGCAGCAGATTTTTTGTGCGGATGCTTATGCAGCGGATGAGTTTGAGATGCTGGTTTTGTCTTTTTACCAAAAGCTGAATGAGGAGCGACGGGAGATTTTGGCAGCGTTTGCCGAAACCGGACGGGCTTACGAAGTATGAACGACATTGTAATCAACAAGATTCAAAGCATTCAACGCTGCATTGTCCGTGCTCGTGATGAGCTTGGTGCAGACCCGACTGGCTTTGCAGAAAATTATACACGGCAGGATGCGGCCGTTCTCAATGTGCTCCGTGCCTGTGAACAAAGCATCGATTTGGCGAACCATTTGATCAAAACCTACAAAATGGGCATTCCCACTGCCAGCGCCGATAGTTTTGCCTTGTTGCAGCAGCAAGGCGTGATTGATGACGATCTGCGACAAAAATTGGCGAGCATGGTGCATTTTCGCAATACGATCATTCATCAGTATCAACGCATGGATATAGCCATTGTGCAGGCTGTCATAAAGAGTGGATTGGATGATTTAATCCGCCTGGGCGACAATGTGATGGCCTGGTTGTCTGCCTAACCCTCGATATGCAATCCCAGTTTGTAGCCCAAATGCCAAAAATCATTGCCCAGAATGAACATTGTAGAGACGTTGCATTGCAACGTCTCTACCCATTACACGGGAGAAATAATGACAGTTCCAGCAAACTTGATTAAAAATGCTAAAACGGAGTTTGATTTGACGGAAACGGCCGATCAGCAAAGTCTGTACGTCTTGACTGAACAGTTACTAAATTTGCCGCTCGATGAAGTAAAAGCGGCGGCGCGTCAGGACGGTACGCCGCTGGCGTTCAAAATCGCGGCCAAGCTGGCCGATTCCCGCCAATTTATGCTGGCAAACCAGCAGCCGCTGAAGATTGGGGTTGTTTTTGCCATGTGGGGGGAGCAAAATCGGCTGCGTCCCAAATCGGGCGACAACCCAAATGGGGAAGATGCGCTGCGGGTGAAGCTGCAGCAGTTGGATTGGGTGACGGCGGGAACGGCCGTTACTTGGCAGCTTTATGCCGTAGATGATGGCGATCCCAACGACAGTGGCGCATTGGCGGCTGAAATTGCCGCCGCCCATCCGCTGGGCGACCGCGTCAAGGTGCTTTGGCTGGATCAAGCGTTGCCAGCCGACGAAGGGCCGCTGGCGAACCTCGCTTCCGCCAACGATTCGCGCAAGGGTGGGGCCGTCATTTACGGCTGTATGCAGGCGTTGGCCGATGGCGTGGACGCGGTGATTTACACCGATGCAGATAATTCGGTGCATTTGGGGCAGATTGGATTGTTGTTACGGCCGTTTCTGCAAGAGAACAGCCGCGTCGTTTTGGGCAATCGCAAACATCCCGATGCCGTTTTAGTCAAACAAGAAGGTCGCTGGGGCATCGGCATTAAAGTATTGCGCCACATGCAGCGGATGATTGGTCAGGCTATCTTTTTGCGGGACATTCGTGACACGCAGGCGGCCTTTAAGCTGTACGAAAGCAGCTTGTTGCGCCAAATCATTGCCAACCCCACTGTATACGACTTTTCTTTTGACACCGACTGGATTTTGGCGACGATTGCCATGGAAGAGCCGTTCGTGAAAGTGCCATTTGCCTTTATTGATTCGGCCGCTGAGTCGGCTTCTATTACGCAGGGGCCGATGACCACTTGGGAAACGCTGCTTTTGGGCTTGCGAAAAGCGGTTGCTGCCCGTGGCGTGCCGACCAATGAAGCCATGGTGCGCGTTCTCGATGAGGAAATTTATGATTACCGTGATTTGGAGCTGCTGATCAACCATCTGCCCCCAGAATTGGAAAATGCAACCGATAAAGATTTTGGCGATCCGGCGGTGATGTCACCAGCCGCTTTACAGGCCTGGATTCGTGAACGGAAGGGTGGTGAGCGGTAACTGGTGGTCGCTGTTTGACAAGAGGGTTGTGTAAGGGCGAGCTCCGCCCCGCCGTAAACGACGGGTCTAGTAAATGAAGCCCCTTCGGGGCTAGGTTTTATAGCCTGTTGCTTCAGGGCGAGGTGGTTGGGTTTTTAGTGGAAAATATGGCAAAGATGGGCAAATGGGGTGCTGGGATTGTTATCGCTTTGCTGTTGGGCGGCGTACTGTTTTTTACAGCTTGCCGGACATCTTCCCAGCCTGTTGAACCAGAACCAGATGCCGAGCCGCTGGTAAATGTGCCATTTGTTTATTTGCAGGAGCCTTTTCCCCCGCTAAATGTACCGGAAGACAATCCCACGACGCCAGAGAAGGTGGCGTTGGGGCGGCTGCTCTTTTTTGACTCGGTTTTGTCGGAAAACAATGATGTGGCTTGTGCCACTTGCCATCAGCCAAGTTTGGGTTTGAGTGACGGCCGTTCCACGTCTATCGGCACAAGCGGCATCCCCGTGACGCGCAACGCGCCCACCTTGTGGAATGTGGGGTATGTGCAGAACCTGTTTTGGGACGGCCGTATCCAATCCCTCGAAGCGCAAGCCGTGTTCCCGCTCACCAATCCCGATGAAATGGGCGTCCGCGATCTGGATGCACTCATTGCCGAATTGTTGAGCTACCCCGAATATGTAGAGCTGTTTGCCGCCGCCTTCCCTGATGAGACAATTGGCCTAGCGCAGGTGGAAAAAGCGTTGGCTGCTTATCAGCGCACCTTCATCAGCAATAACAGCCCGTTTGACAGATTTGTAGCGGGGGAAGCAGGGGCGTTGACGGCAGCGCAGCAGCGCGGCCTTGATTTGTTTCGCTCGACCAAGACGCGCTGTGTTGAATGTCACACCTTTCCTACTTTTTCTAGCGAATCTTTTCGGGTGATTGGGGTGGAAAGTGATGATCTGGGCAGAGCGGCCGTATTTGATGGTGGTCTGTTTGGCTCTTTCAAGGTACCAACTTTGCGAAATGTTGCTTTAACTGCGCCGTACATGCACAATAGTTCGATGACGACATTGGCAGAAGTGGTCAATTTTTATGCCGATGGCGGGGGACGGGTGCGTGGTGTGGAAAATATGGATGGATTGGTGCAGCCCATTGATTTAAGTGCAGAGGAGCGGGCTGTTTTGCATGATGGCAGCCGATTAGAACTGCGAGACTATTTGTTTGGTGATGGCAGTCGCAAGTATGCTTATCAATGGATGGAGTCTAACGGGACGCTTCGGCAACGTTGGGATAATGCACCCCATTGGTCAGAGATAGCTACGAAACCGCATCATACGCATTTGCCAAATCAGGAAGTGCCTAAACCCTCAACGATTACAAATGTGGAAGATTTACTCGGCTTTTTACGAAAATGGTTTGAACAGCAAGCCTAAAAGTTTACAGATCACGGACTATGATTTATGACTGAATATGAACCCGTCATCGGCTTGGAAATCCATGCTGAATTGATGACTGAATCGAAGATGTTTTCTAAGGCAAGGGTAGTGGACAGTGTGGAAGCTGCGCCAAATACGGCCGTTTCCCCACTTTGTCTTGGGATGCCCGGTACGCTGCCCGTGATCAACCAAAAAGCGGTTGAATACGCCTTGCGCGTCGCTTTAGCTTTGAATTGCGAGATCAACAACCACAACATCTTTGCCCGCAAAAATTACTTTTACCCCGATCTGCCCAAAGGGTATCAAATTAGCCAGTATGAACTGCCGCTGGGGGTTAATGGTTGGCTAGATATCGAGTTGGATTCAGGTGAAATGAAGCGCATTTGTATTCGTCGCGTTCATATGGAAGAGGATACCGGCAAGCTGACGCACCAGGAGGACGGCACGTCGCTAGTGGATTACAACAGGGCGGGCGTGCCGCTGCTGGAAATTGTCACGGAGCCAGACATTCGCTCTGGAGAGGAGGCGCGAATCTATGCGATGAAGATTCGTCAGATTTTGCGCTATTTGGGGGTTAATTCTGGCGACATGGAGAAGGGTGTTTTGCGGGTGGAGCCAAACATTAGTATTCGGCCTGTGGGTAGCAATGAACTTGGCACGCGCACGGAGCTAAAGAACCTGAACAGCTTTCGCATATTGTCCGACGGCACGGCGTATGAGATTAAAAGGCAAACGGCCGTTCTCGATGCAGGTAACAAAGTGAAACAAGAGACTCGTGGCTGGCACGAAGGTCGCCGCGAAACGTTTAGCCAGCGCAGTAAAGAAGAAGCCGAAGATTATCGCTATTTGCCGGAGCCTGATTTGCCGCCGCTCCATCTGGATGATGACTGGATTGATGAAGTCCGTGCCAGCTTGCCAGAGTTGCCGGACGCGAAAATTTCTCGTTATCAAACAGCGTTTGGGCTTTCAGCTTATGATGCCCAGGTGTTGGCAGAGGAACGAGCGGTGGGGGAATGGTTTGAAACGGCCGTTGGTGGCGGAAATTCCGCTGGCAGTACGCCTAAAACCATTGCCAACTGGATGATTAACGAACTGTTTCGCCTGATGAATGAAGCTAAAGTAAGTATTGCGGAGATCAAGGTGATGCCTGTCACCTTGGTAGAGCTTATTCGTTTAGTGGAAAAGCAAACGATCAACAACAATACGGCCAAAGATGTGTTGGCGGAGATGTTTGCCAGCGGCGCAGCCCCCGCCAAGATTGTAGCCGACAAAGGGTTGGCTCAAATTTCGGATGATGTGGCGATTACGGCCGTTATCCAGCAAATCCTCAACGATAGCTCCGAGCAGTTGACACAATACTTGAATGGACAAGAGAAGCTGCGCGGCTGGTTTGTGGGGCAGGTGATGCGCCAAACCAAAGGCAAGGCCAACCCCAGTCTGGTTAACAAATTGCTC
>UOEU01000075.1_pt1 | contig 14031 bp, 10 predicted proteins | sample 1989311 | NCBI WGS metagenome assembly UOEU01 (sample SAMEA4712195, study PRJEB27164) | hydrothermal vent metagenome | biome: marine basaltic hydrothermal vent biome; feature: marine hydrothermal vent; material: mineral | place: Pacific Ocean | collected 2011-06-14/2011-07-23 | depth 1719 m | reverse complement strand
CAGATTCGATAAATTTCAGATATAGGATATTGATCACCAAAATTCTTCTCGTTTATTGAGATGAAATTTTCTGCTCGTTTTTCATAAAATACTCGCAAAACAATTTCTCGAACTTCACTATCACTCACAAAATATTTCTCCCATAACACACTTCATCGAATATCCCTCAAGCAGCCTAACGTGATCTTAGGCGATTAACGAAGTCGGATAAAATCACTTATCTTAAATTAGTTTACATAACTGCAATTGATTGTGTATCTTCTTGAGAATACCAAACGTTTGCTATTTTGCTTCATTGAATGATAGGCGACAAGGTGGGTGCTTGTCCACTATTTCGCCGTAAGGGAGTGGCCGGATCATTTGTTGACGCACCAGATTACAAAAGTCTCTCAGACTTTTGTAATCTCCTCCTTGTATCAATAAGAAATCCGCGCACCCGCCGTAAGAGATAGGATGATTCCAAAGTCAGGTGGTGTGGGGGCGGGACGAGCGGAAAACAGCTTTGCCATGCAGAAGGGACATTTCTCCGCTCGTCTCGCTATTTACGGCCGTATTCAGGGCAAGACGGCGCGAGAAACCGTTGTTTTGTTTGTTCAGAACAATACCGCGCTGTCCTGCCCCTACGGGTTTTGGCCGTAAGGGAGAAATATTTACCTCAGAACCTATGCCATGCCACTGGCAATTTCTGCGGATGGTTCGCCCAAAACGGCGGCCGTAGGTGAAAAGAATACAAAAGTTTTGGAAACTTTTGTATTCTTTCCATTTTCTTTGTGCCCTTTTGTGCGGATGCAGGTCTAAAAAATCGTAACCTCTTTGTTGGGAAGGGTTTACACTTTCGAGAAAGGTTGTTGAAGAAGTTTGTTTTTATTTTTGATGCGTTAAGGAGGAAAAAGAAGGATGAATATAAAGAATCTTGTTGTTGAGTTTATTGGTACATTTCTGTTTTTGGTTGTTATTGCAGCGGCCGTTAATCAGGCAGGCGACTTTGCCCCCATCGCCATTGGCGTTATGCTGATGGTGATGGTTTATGCTGGGGGACATTTGTCCGGCGGCCATTTTAACCCCGCCGTGACCTTGGGCGCGGTGATCCGTGGTGCAGCTCCGGCAAGCGATTTGCTGCCTTATTGGGTGGCGCAGGTTGTTGGTGGCGTGCTGGGTGCATTTGTGGGCAACTACATCGCAGGTGCTGGCGGCGGACTGAATACGGGTGCTGCAATGGACTTTGGGCCTGGCATTTTGGCAGAACTGATTGGCACGTTTGCCCTTGTTTACGTCGTTCTCAACGTCGCTACCGCCAAGAATAATGAGGGGAACTCTTTTTACGGTTTGGCGATTGGGTTTACCGTGATGGCTTTTGCTTTTGCTGTGGGTGGTGTTTCTGGCGGCGCATTTAACCCCGCTGTGGGTACAGGCATCACGCTTGCGGGCATCGCGCCCATTGGCAACCTCGCATTTTACTGGATTGCTAACCTTATCGGCGGTGCATTGGCGGCTTTGGCCTTCAACTATGTAAATCAAGATAAGTAGAAAGACCAGACAGGTTTTTAAAACCTGTCTGGTCTCCTCAACAACCTTATAGAATCAGGTAAAATGAAACGGCCGTAAACGTTACGGCCGTTTTCTATTTGCAACCCGTCCCCCAAAAGGAGAAACTATTTTTGATGAATACAAAAGCGTTGGTAGCAGAATTTATTGGCACGTTTGCCCTCATTTTTATTGGTGCTGGGGCTGGTGCTTTAGGCGTTGGCGGACTGGTTGGAGTCGCTTTGGCACATGGCTTTGTGGTGCTCGGTTTTGCCTATGCTTACGGCCATATTTCAGGCACGCACATCAACCCAGCCGTCACCTTCGCCATGCTGGTGGGCAAGCAGATTGATGGCGTAACGGCCGTTGGCTACTGGGTTGTTCAATTTTTGGGCGGCATTGTGGGTGCATTTTTACTCCGCTTTGTGTTGGGCGGGGCGGATTCTGGTCTGGGAGCCACGCTGTTGGCGGACGGGGTTTCCCCTTTGCAGGGGGTTGTTTTAGAAGCAATTCTTACCTTTTTCTTGGTGAACGCCATCTTTCATACGGCCGTTTCTGGCAAGGCAGGCAACTTAGCCCCTGTCGCTATTAGTTTGACCCTCATTTTTGCCATTCTAATGGGCGGCCCACTAACTGGTGCTTCCCTCAACCCCGCTCGCACATTGGGCCCAGCGATTGCTTCTGGTAACTTTGCCGACATTTGGCTCTACTTTGTGGGGCCATTGGCAGGTGCCGCGGCGGCAGTCTTACTCTACACAGGCTTTCTTAAACCAGAAAATTAGGCACTTATGCGCCAAGATCGACAAAAAATTGTCACTAGAAATTTTTAGACACAGATACAGATAAATAATGATGAAAAACCAATTTTATCAGCGGCCACCCGTATCAGTGTCCCTAAAGGCTTGTACTTGTTGGCGTACGCCTTTTTTGTACCCGCATCGTCTAGCACAAGAGATAGTATCTTAAAGTGACAATCATCACCGTTGGAGGAAAATATGTCTCGCTATGTTGCAGCCATTGACCAAGGAACCACCAGCACCCGCTGTATGATCTTCAACCACAGCGGCGAACCAATTGCTATGCAGCAAATGGAGCATCAACAAATTTATCCGCAGGCAGGCTGGGTTGAGCATGATCCGCTGGAAATCTGGACCTGTACCCAAGACGTAATCAAAGGAGCTTTGACTAAGAGCGGCGTGACCGCCAACGATTTAGCCGCCATTGGCATTACCAATCAGCGAGAAACGGCCGTCATCTGGAACAAAAACACAGGCGTGCCATACCACAACGCCCTCGTCTGGATGGACACCCGCAACGCCGACATCGTAGCAGAAATGGCACAAGACGGGGGGCAAGACCGCTTTCGGGCGCAGGTTGGCCTGCCCCTCGCCACCTACTTTTCTGGCCTCAAGCTGAAGTGGCTGCTCGACAACGTGCCAGAAATAAGAGCCGCAGCCGATGCAGGGGAAGCCATCTTTGGCAACATGGACACATGGCTCATTTGGAACCTGACGGGCGGGTCTAACGGCGGCCAGCACGTCACAGACGTGACCAACGCCTCGCGCACCATGCTCATGAATCTGGACACGCTTAGCTGGAACGCCGACATCGCCGCCGAGATGGGAATTCCCATGCGTATGCTGCCTGAAATTAAATCCTCCTCCGAAATTTATGGCTATACGTTAGAAGAGGGGCCGTTTAACGGCCGTATTCCCATCGCTGGCGACTTGGGCGACCAGCAGGCGGCAACCGTGGGGCAGGCTTGCTTCCGTCCTGGTGAAGCTAAAAACACCTACGGCACCGGCTGTTTTATGATTCTCAACACAGGCAATGAAATTGTGGCTTCTAAAAATGGATTGCTGACGACACTTTGCTATAAATTTGGGGATCAGCCAGCGGTATATGCCCTAGAAGGCTCCATCGCCATTGCGGGTGCGCTCGTGCAGTGGCTGCGCGACAATTTGCAAATGATTAGCTCCGCTTCTGAAATAGAAGCATTAGCCAAAACGGTTGACGACAACGGCGGCATCTACTTTGTCCCCGCCTTTTCAGGGCTGTACGCACCGTATTGGAAAGATGATGCGCGTGGAATCATCGCCGGACTAACCCGTTATGTAGACCGAGGCCATTTTGCCCGCGCCGCTTTAGAAGCAACAGCGTACCAAACCCGCGAGGTGCTAGACGCGATGGAAGCAGATTCCGGCGTTGCCCTAACGGCTCTTAAAGTAGATGGGGGCATGGTCTTTAATGATCTGCTGATGCAGTTTCAGGCAGATGTATTGAGCGTGCCTGTGATTCGGCCAAAGGTGGCAGAAACCACCGCGTTGGGGGCAGCGTATGCCGCCGGTTTGGCCGTTGGCTTTTGGCAAAACACGGATGAAATGCGGGTCAATTGGGGGATGGATAAAACGTGGGAACCCAACAAAGAGAGCGAAGCCAGCACCACGCTCTTCAAAATGTGGAAAAAAGCCGTAACCCGCACCTTTGATTGGGTAGAGTAAATTGATACGATTTTTTTGATTAGTCCGCAGATTACACAGATTTCCGCAGATTTTTTTTGGGAGGAACGCTTAGATTCTGAATTTAGACGTTTTACTGCAAAGGGCGCAGCGTTTTTTCTCTGCGCTCTTTGCGTCCTTTGCGGTAAATCTCTTCATTTTTTACCAATTGTGTAGAAGTTCTTCACAATTTCTGAACAAGTTGTTGCTAATCTTGGTTTATTAGCGAACAGAAACGCTAAATTTTATCAAGAAAATAACAAAATGTTTGGAGGCAAACAAATGAACAAGCGTAAATTTGTAAAAATAGGTGGTATTTTAATAGTCTTGCTGGCTTTGGCCGCTTTGGTAGGTAGCTCACTCACCTTTGCCCAAGATGGCCCAGCGCCGGATGACACGGCGACGATTCCTGAAAGTGGGCCAAACGGCCGTTTTGGCAAAGATGGTCCTCGCGGCAATCGTCAGCATCTGATTGACCGTGAAGCAGCACGCGAACTGCTGGCCGCAGAGCTAGGCGTGACGGTAGAAGAGTTGGATGCTGCACGTGAAGCCGCACGTGAAGCTGTTCAGGCAGACGGTGGAGCACGCCCAGACCGTGATGAAATGCAAGCTGTTGTTGCTGCTGAGTTGGGCGTGTCTGTAGAAGAACTGGATGCTGCAAAAACGGCCGTTCGGGAAGCAATGCTTGCCCAATTGGTTGAAGATGGCGTCATTACCCAAGAGCAGCTTGATGAGATGTTGGCAATGAAAGAACTACGTGGCGTTGCCAAAGATATTTTTGGCCGCGAAGATGCCCAAGCCGTCATTGCCGATACGCTTGGTCTAACGGTTGAAGAGCTGTCCGCAGCCCGTGAAGTGGGTACACGTCTACCAGAATTGGTAGAAGCGCAAGGTGGTGATATGGAGACGGTGATAACGGCCGTAACCGACGCCCGCACCGCCGCTATTAACCAAGCTGTCGCAGATGGCACCATCACCCAAGAGCAAGCAGACCTGCTGTTGAGCCAAGAAGGCCCTAAATTTGGTGGCCCCCGTGGACACGGGGGCCCACGAGGTGGCGGTCAACATGGCGGCGGTCAATTTGGCCCCAGCAACGGCAATAGCAACTTTGCCCCCGGCAATGCACCTGACTTTGGAGCATAAAGCGAACAGATGAAGCTGTCGCAAAGATAGCTTCACACCCCCTTAACCACAGCGTGTCATCTCTGGATAGTTTCCAGCAGATGACACGCTTTTTGCAATGGGGTATAGTGGTAAAAATTACAGTAACTATACAGCCGTCATGCTGAACGGAGTGAAGCATCCCTTTGAAGTACAAATTGTTCGGAATTTAAGTTTGAGCAGTAGGCAAACTTTAGGGCAGATAAAGGTTTCAGGGATTCTTCGTTTCACTCAGACTTGTGCTGAGTTCACCGAAGTAATGACAGTTCAAGGTAAACTTGCTATTTGTCAAGTAAATAGCAAGCCACCTGAATAGTTATAAATGACAAAAATAATGCGTTTGGAGTTGAGAAATGTTGTCTGTTGTGATTGTTGCTTTTTATAAATTTGTAGAACTGCCTGACTACCGTGACCGAAAACGGCCGTTGCGTGATCTTTGTCAGCAACAGCAGGTACAAGGCTCCATTTTGCTAGCGGCCGAGGGCATTAACGGCACCATTGCCGGCACAAGGCAAGGCATAGATACAATATTGGCTTTTTTGCGGCAAGATGTAGCCCTTGCAGATTTGACCCACAAAGAATCCTTGGCCGATTTTATGCCATTTACCCGTATGAAAGTACGCCTAAAACGAGAGATTGTTAATTTAGGCATGCCCGACATTACCCCGCACAAGCAGGTGGGGCAATATGTGCCGTCGGATGAATGGAACGCCCTCATCAGCGACCCGGACGTGTTGCTCATCGACACGCGCAACGATTTTGAAGTGGAATTGGGGACGTTCAAAGGGGCAATCAATCCCAAAATAATCTCCTTTAACCAGTTCCCTGACTTTGTCGGCCAAAATTTAGACCCCACTCGCCATAAAAAGATCGCCATGTTTTGCACCGGCGGCATTCGCTGCGAAAAAGCAACCGCCTACATGCTGGAACAGGGATTTGAAGAAGTGTACCATCTTAAAGATGGCATCCTGAAATATTTGGAAGATACGCTAGAAGAAGACAGTTTATGGCAGGGAGGCTGCTTTGTGTTTGACGGCCGTATTACTGTTGAGCATCAGTTACAGCCAGTGCCAATAGAACTGTGTCCCATGTGCCATCTGGCTATTCAACCCGCCCATCGCACGTCGCCAAAATATGAATTGGGCGTTTCTTGCCCCAATTGTGCCGACGATCTCACCTTGGAACGGGTTGAACGCGCCCGAGACAGGCAGAAGCATCGGGCGCAGCAGGCAATCCAGCGGGGCTTGCCCAGCCCGCAGGATATGCAGCCGTCATGAGCAAGACGATATTAGTGGTTGATGATGAACCCCGCCTTGTCGCGTTGGTGAAAGCGTATTTAGAACAGGGCGGGTATCAGGTGGTGGCGGCAAATAACGGCCGTGATGCCCTTTTTGTTGCTCGTCAGGAAAAACCAGACCTTATTTTGCTAGATATCATGATGCCCGAGATGGATGGTCACGAATTTATGCGCGTCCACCGCCAAGAGCAAGCGACCCCCATTATTTTACTCACCGCAAAAGTAGAAGAAGATGACAAAATCATAGGCTTGGAATTAGGTGCAGATGATTACGTCACGAAGCCGTTTAGCCCGCGTGAACTGTTGGCGCGGGTACGTGCGGTGCTGCGTCGGGGTATGCAAACGGCCGTTAAAAGCAATCGCCTGCGCGTTGCCGACGTTTTGCTCGATTTTGACCATTATTTGGTCGAGGTAGCTGGCAAACGCATTGATTTAACCCGCTCCGAATTTGATTTATTAGCCATTTTAATGGGGGCACCAGGACGCGCTTATTCTCGCTTTGATCTGCTGGACAAGCTGCAAGGCACGACGTTTGTAGGCTCTGCTCGCACGGTGGACGTTCACATTAAAAATTTGCGCGGCAAAATTGAACCCAATCCGCGCCAGCCACGCTATGTAGAAACGGTTTACGGCGTGGGCTATCGCTTTGCCGTGGAGTAATGCTGTCTTATAAAAACGCCACGCTGCCATTCTCGCGTAGGCGGGAATCCACTTTGTTAATGTAGATGGATACCTGCCTTCGCAGGTATGACAATCTTATTTTGGAACATCTCTCGTGAGTAAATGATGCGTTCGTTAGTTGTCAAGCTAAGTTTGGCCTTTTTACTGGTAAGCCTGATCGGCATCGCGCTGGTGGCTCTGTTTGCTGGCCGGGTATCGACCAATGAGTTCGGCAAATTTTTTGACGCTCAGGAAGATAGTGTGCTGGTTCAGCAGCTGGCTAACTTTTATGAAGTAAATGATGGCTGGCAAGGTTTGGAGCGGGTGGGGATTGGCAGGGAGCGGCGCATTGAAGGGCAAACACGGCCGTTTGCCGTCATAGACGATCAGGGGCAGGTGGTGCTGGATGGATTGGGCCACAGTTTGGGCAGCCGCGCACCGCGTAGCTGGCTAAATCGTGGCATTCCCATCAGCTTGGAAAATGGGCAAGCGGTTGGACGGCTTATTTTTGCAGAAGGTATTGTTCGTCGATTGCCACCGCCACGGAATGGTTTTGAAAATCGGGTGAATCGCGCCATATTTTTAGCGGCAGTGGGAGCAACGGCCGTTTCCCTCATTTTAGGCGTCATTTTAGCCCGCAGCCTTACCCGACCCATTCAGGAATTGACCCAAGCAACTCAGGCTGTGGCCCAGGGGGATTTAAGCCAGCAACTCCCTATCCGTTCTGAGGATGAGTTGGGCAAACTGGCCGCCTCCTTTAACCAAATGAGTGCCGATTTAACAAAATCTCGTGATTTGCGGCGGCAAATGACGGCCGATATTGCTCACGACTTACGCACCCCGCTCAGCCTTATTTTAGGACATGCTGAAGCTCTCAGTGAAGGTGTGTTGCCCCCCAAACCAGAAACGTTTGAGGTCATTCATGACGAAGCGCAGCGGCTCAATCGGCTGGTGGAAGATTTGCGCCTGCTGTCGTTGGCGGAGGCTGGCGAGTTGTCGCTAACAACCCAATTGGTGTCGCCGCGCAGCTTGCTGGAACGGGCAGTGGCGGCACATGCCCCTGCGGCGCAGCAAAAGCAGATCGAACTGCTGCTGAATATCTCTCCAAATTTGCCGGAAATTTTAGTAGACCCGGATCGCATGGCGCAAGTGCTGGATAATTTGTTGAGCAATGGGTTGCGCTACACGCCGGAAAACGGCCGTATTCAGCTAACCGCCCGCCAAACGCCCACCGCTATTCTTCTGACGGTGCAAGACAGCGGCCCTGGCCTAGACAAAACGGAACTGACCCATCTATTTGATCGCTTTTACCGCGCCGATAAGTCGCGCCAGCGGCATGAAGGTGGCTCCGGGTTGGGACTAGCCATTGCCAAGTCGATTGTAGAAAATCATAACGGCCGTATTTGGGTGGAAAGCGAACTGGGGCAGGGCGCTACCTTCATTATTGAATTGCCATCTAGCAAAGCAAACTTGCCAAATTAAAACAAGTCAACATAATATAAAAGGTATAGGGGTATGTAATTTATATACCCCAGCGAACCTTCCTTATCGAATTGCCACTGCCAACTCTGTCTGGCGAATAATCCCAATAAATAACCAAACCAAATCAAACAGTGATAAAATGGCACAATATGTGCCATTTTTTGCTGTGGGAATCTTTTATAATTGCCACAAGGTGAGGTTTAGATGTCCCAACAACCCCCTTTTTCTGAACTTTTAGATCGATTTTGTCGGCGAGACGGCCGTCATGTACGGCAGCTTTCACAAGCTATCACTAATCGGTTTGGTGCCGATCAGTGTGTGCCGCACAACAGCATTAGCCGCTGGCGGCGCGGGGTAACTGGCAAAGTACAAAGCTGGAAAAATCTGGTCAAGCTGGCTGCGATACTGCGCCTAAACCATACTGAACTGGATGATTTCCTGGGCGCAAGTGGGCATCCGACCCGAGCAGAGCTGATCAAAACGGCGGATAACAAAAAATGGTTTGTGGATTGGGAAACGGCCGTAACCATCCACAAAGCCCCATTCCAAGCCCCGCCGCTCAACATTCCTTTTGTAGGGCGCGAAGATCAGTTCAGCCAGATCGGCCGTTTTTTGAGGAGCCAGGTGACGTTTCGGGTCTGCGTCCTGATGGGATTGCCTGGTGTGGGCAAAACAGCCTTGGCAATTTTTTTGGCGCATCAGCTCAAGCCAATGTTTCCAGGTGGCGTTATTTGGCTACAGTTGGATGAAGCTGTGCCAACGGCCGCATTGCAGACCATTGCCGCAGCTTACCAAATTGATTTGTCACCTTATCCAGAAGTGAGCAGTCAAATTGCCAGGATACGTCAGTTGCTTGCAGAAAAGCGAATGTTGCTTATTGCCGACAACGCCACATCCGAGGCGCAACTGAACGCCATCTTGCCGCCAACGGGGACGGCGGCGGTTGTTGTAACCACACAGCGGCAAGATTTAGCCATTTTAGACAGCGGATATCGCCTGACGCTGCCCCCTTTTCGGGCAGATGGCAAGGATAGTTTGGCACTTTTCGGGGCGATTTTGGGCAAAACGGCCGTTCGCCAACAGGCAGAACCGTTGCGCCAAATTGCCCACTTTGTGGGGCATCTGCCATTGGCATTGGCAATTGTTGGGCAACGGCTACAGCATGAGCCGGGCTGGTCGGCTGAACATTTTTTACACCGATTGCAAACTGAATCTGCCCCGTTGAGCTTGTTGAAGCGCGGAGAAAAATCAGTAGAAGCAATGCTAGCTCAAAGCGTTCAGCAGCTAGCTAAAGATGATCGGCCGTTATTAACCAGCCTGGCACTTTTTGGCACAGATCATTTTAGCGTCCGGGCGGCTGCTGCCGTGGCTGGGCTGGTATTGGCAGCAGCAGAAGATGGGCTTCGTCGTTTACATGCAGGATCACTGATTTTAGTAGCTTCGGCAGATCGATATGTCTTGCAACCACTGATCCATCTTTACTGCAAGGCAATATTGTCTGGCAGCAAGCAGGTAAAGCGGTTTGTAGACTATTTTCTAGACTACATTGTCACCCATCAGGCTGATTTTACACTATTGGCAGCCGAAGATACTCATCTGTTATCGGCACTTGATCAGGCTGAGGATGCAGACTTTGTTGAGGCAGTTGTGTTGCTGTGCCCTTACTGGCACAGCAATAGCCAAAACGATCTGGCCGCACATTATTTGCTGAAGGCGGCGGCAGTTGCCAAAAAAGTGCCAGGGACAGAGGCACAATTAACGATTTTACATAATCTTGGGTACACGGCAATGAAACAAGGGAACATTTCAGAAGCAGCAGAATATTATCAGGAAGCGTTGTCGCTGGCGCATGAGGCGAATGATCCGAGGCAGGAGTGTGAACTTTTGCTGAAGTTGGGGGCGTTGGCCCATCGGCGGGGTCAATTTGAGGAGGCGCTGCTGTTTTATCAGGATGGGCTGCCGCTGGCTGAAGCGGCGAGAAACAGTCAGCAAAGAGCCTCGCTGCTGGCTAATATTGGATTACTGTCTGCTATTCAAGGGGCGCATGAAACGGCCGTTTCTCACTACGAACAGGCATTGCCTTTGGCTCGTGATCTGCCAGAACCCTTTGTTTTAATCAGCATTTTGCAAAATTACGGTGATTTAGTGGAATCGATGGGAAATTATGCCCAAGCGCGTGATCTGTATCAGGAGGGATTAAAGTTGGCCGAGACAAGCGGCGATCCCGATCTACGAAGTCAGATACTGGGCAATTTGGGCTTGATAGCAGCACATTTGGGCAACTATTCCCAAGCATTGGCAACCTTTCGCAGTGGCCTGGCTTTGGCAGAAAAAAATGGGTTAAAAATCCAGATTTGCCGACAGCAATCCAACTTGGGTTACGTAACCATGCTGCAAGATAGACAGAAGGATGCTACCTACCATTATAAAGAAGCATTGATCATTGCCCGATCACTCGATTTTCCAGAAGAATTAAGCGTAATCTTGAATCAGATGGGGAACAACTACTTAAAGGAGAGGCTTTTTGATGAGGCAGTAGCGGTCTTTGAAGAAGCGAGAACCATCGCTCAGGAAGCTAATATTTTGCGCGAGGTAGCCTTTAGCCAGTATGGTTTAGCAAAAATTGCGGCGCGGCGGGGCAATGTAGCCCAAGCTCACCAGCTAGGGGGGGCTAGTCGAGCAATTTTGGTTGACATTAAGCATCAAAAATCTAATGAGGTTTGGTGGTGGCTACGTGAACTACCAGGCACATTGGATAACAGTTAGTCGCCTGCCAACGACGGAGGATGTAGATGGTGGGCTATAAGCTCACCATCTACACTTTTTCTAGGCGTTAGCCGCCGATGGGGTTAGTCCAGCCGTCTCCGGAAGGGACGGTGGGCGTAGGGACGGTGAAATCGGCCGAGATACTGGCAGCGGGTTGGCTGCTGCCCAATACCATTGTCAGCAAGGACAACAGGAGTAGCGTGCCGAGAATGAAAAGTTTTGTGCGTGAAACCAACTGTTTTGTCAACATCGTTAACCTCCGTTAACTGAGTGCGATTTATCAGATGACAAACCGCAATGATTAAGTTGATTTCAGAGTAGCTGGCAGGGAAAGGGAACAGTTCCCGATTTTTGGGAGGTTGTTCCTGAACAAATGCAGTAAGCTGTGATTTGGATACAGACGTGTGTGTAAAGGAGAATTTATCATGAGCTATGATTTGACGAAACGGCCGTTTGTCTTTGTAGCGACCTTGGGCAATGCTGCCCCTGTGATCACATTGGCATTAGACCAACTAATTCAGAAACATCCCTTTGTCGAAGTTTGCATCATCCATACCGACGATACCCCCGACCCAGAACGTGCCGCCAAAGGGCTGGCTACCATGCACGGCACAATCGAGCAGCTTGATCAGGAATTTATCAACCGTCGAGAAGTAGAATCTTTATCCGGTGAGAAAAAGTGGGAAGCGGATTATAAGGTAGGAAACGGCCGTCATCGTCTCACCTACCGTCGCGTTCTCATCCGCCGCGAAATTCAGATAGCTGGCAAATTACCCAGCTACGCAGCCGTGCGCGACGTAGAAACGGAAGAAAATGCCAAAGCCACCTTTCGCACCATCTACCGTGTACTGCGTCAATACAAAGAACAGCGTGCCATTATTCATTTGAGTATTGCAGGCGGCCGCAAAAGTATGTCTGTTTTTGGCATGTCCTCTGCCCAACTGCTCTTTTGGCCGGAAGACAAGGTGTGGCACGTTGTCTCGCGGGATGAATTTATGAGCAGCCGCGCCATGCACGACACAACCGGGCAAAGCCTGCTCGTGCCCATCCCCGTCATCCGGCTCAGTGCCGCCAGCCCAATGCTGGGCATGTTGCTCACCAGCAGCGACCCGTATGATGCCCTAGCTGCCCAGGAAAACTTTATGCAGCTGCTGGATATACGTCGTAAAGAGAGCCTGCTGGCTCAACTGGATGCAGACGAGCGGCAAATATTGGTAGGCGTTGCCCAGGGTTTGAGCAATGAAGCGATTGGGCAGCGGTTAGACAAACCGCTCAAACCGAAAACGGTTGCCAACAAGCTAACGTTGATTTACGCACAATATATTGCTTCGGATATTCCCACCGACATTAAACAGGCCGCAAACGAAGAAAATGTACGCGCCTATTTAGCGGCCGAATTTGGCGCCTACTTTCAGCAAAAAGGAGAACGAATATGATTGACGATTTGCGATTGACGATTAACGATTGTGTGCCGTTAATCGTCAAACTCAAGACGACGACATGAGCGCAGGCTCAACACCATAAATGAAAAGTGTGTGTTTCAAATGCTTTAAGCTATCAGCCACATTCTAAAGCAAATAAAACACACCTACTAAATGAAAATAGAACGCTGATTGGCCTGATTTACAAGATCAGGCAGATCAGGATAATCTGCGTCCTATTTTCAGAGGAGAGCTTATGAAACATCTATTACAAATTCATGTTGGGCCGATGCAGACATTCATTGCAGCTGCCCGCCGTACCCGTGACCTCTGGTTTGGCTCTTGGTTGATGAGTGAACTGAGCAAGGCGGTGGCGCGGGGCATAGCAGAACAAAACATAGCAGAACAAAACAAGGAGAATCAGTTAATTTTTCCCGCACCTGGAAAGACAAACGATTTGAAAGAAGGTACCCTTTTGGGTGTCTCCAACAAAATTGTTGCCCTAGTGGCCGATCCTGAAAGCGCGGCCCAGGCGGCAAAATATGCGTTCGATAAGCGGTTCGATGATCTGATTACAGCGGCCAAGTTGCAAAGCAAATTGGACGAGGCAGTCTGGCCGAGAGCCAACAAGCAGCTGCACAGCCTTCTCGAATTTTACTGGGTTTCTTACCCAATAAATGGCAACTATCCACGCGCCCGTGCTTATGCTGACGCGCTATTGGCGTCCCGTAAAAACTGTCGGGATTTTAAGCCAGTTAGCTGGGATGGCGCGGGATTGCCTAAATCTTCACTGGACGGCCGTATGGAAACCGTCATCCCTAAAAATGCCTCTGGCAATGCCCGAAAAATGTACAAACGATACAAAGCCAAAGCGGGCGAGCAGCTTTCCGGCGTAGACCTGCTCAAACGGTTGGGTGAGGCGGAAGATAAGGAAAAATCCCGCTTCCCCAGCACCTCCCACATGGCGGCAATGCCCTTGAAAGCGAAGCTGCAAGCCAAAGCGGATGATCTGGATGTGCAGGCGGCGTGGCAAGCCTATTTGCAAACGCTGCCGCCAGAAGTCAAACAGTATGAAATAGTCCATCACCAATCTCGCTTGCCAGTTTTGGATAATTTGGACGGGGGGCTACTTTTTGAGTCTCGTTTGCTCGATTTTATGGAGAAGGGGGAAACGGCCGTTCCTAAAAAAGCACTCAAAAAATTCCTGAAAGCCGTCGGCATT
>UOEU01000107.1_pt1 | contig 14054 bp, 10 predicted proteins | sample 1989311 | NCBI WGS metagenome assembly UOEU01 (sample SAMEA4712195, study PRJEB27164) | hydrothermal vent metagenome | biome: marine basaltic hydrothermal vent biome; feature: marine hydrothermal vent; material: mineral | place: Pacific Ocean | collected 2011-06-14/2011-07-23 | depth 1719 m | reverse complement strand
TGGGGGCTGATGGGGTGATTCCGGCCGTTTTTTCACAAGCTGCACCCCCTACCGATAAGCAAATTGGGGATCAAATTCAATACATCGTTGGCACAGAACGGGTCACGTTTGAAGTGCGGGGGATTATTCGTGGCTTTCCCATGCTGGGCGACCGCTTTTTCATCGCCAATTTGGCAGCAATTGAGCAGGCGGTGAATTTACCTCGATTAAGTCCGCCCTGGATTGGGCAGCGGCAGGCGTGGCTCGCCGTCAAACCCGCGCAGCATGACGCCATCATCGCCCAAATCGCCGATGGCGCAGGCCCATTTGGCAGCGCGGTATTGGCGGATGCCCAAGCAACACAGGCCGCTTTGCAGGCCAATTTAGTAGCGCAGGAAACGCTGGGCGCATTTGAGCTAAACGCCATCACCCTGACAGGTCTGAGCGTCGCGCTCTTTTTGCTCGTTCACTTTTTTGCCGCCCAGCAGCGGCTGTACGAATTTAGCCTACTGCGGGCGACGGGCATGTCTACAAAACAACTGCTGGGCTTGCTGACGCTGGAAGGGATGGTGATGATGCTGTTGGGGCTGCTGGCGGGCAGCGGTATTGGCGCAGGCTTGGCGATAATTATGCGGCCGTTTTTGTCGAGAGTGTTGGAAACGGCCGTTGGCGGCGACGCTATCCATCAAATTATCATCAACTGGCCGCAAATTTTTGCCCTGTACGGTCTGCTGATTGGCTTTTACGGTCTGGCGCTCCTGCTGCTGCTCTTCTTTCTACTGCGGGCGGGCATCCATCGCGCCCTGCGTATTGGCGAGGAGTAATTGCGGGACACAGAGCTTAGGGAGAAGCCACAGAGCGCACAGAGGAAAATGAGGTTTTCTCAAAAATCTCTGTGATCTCTACATTCTCTGCTATCTCTGTGTCCAGATTGAATATTAAATGAGGCGTTTATGTCAATTGATTCATTTATTTATTGCGATAATTTAGTCAAGATTTACAAGGTGGCTGATTTAGAAGTGGTTGCCCTGCAGGGGCTGGATTTAGCCGTGGCGCAGGGCGAAATGATAGCCTTGGTGGGTGCGTCTGGCTCTGGAAAATCAACGCTGCTCAACGTCATTGGTGGGCTGGATGAGCCGAGCGCGGGCAAAATTGGGGTCAACGGCCAAGACTTGCTGAAAATTTCGGCCGCAGAGCGCGTTTTGTACAAGCGGAACGTGGTTGGTTTTGTTTGGCAGCAGCCAGCGCGGAACTTGCTGCCATACCTGACGGCGCGGGAAAATGTGGAGCTGCCGATGATGCTCACGAAGGGAAGTGGACAACAGCGGCGGCAGCGTGCGCTTGATCTGCTGGAAATGGTCGATCTGTCTGATCGAGCCGATTTCCGACCGGATCGGCTGTCTGGGGGGCAGCAGCAGCGGGTGGCTTTAGCGATTGCTCTGGCGAACAATCCGCCGCTTCTGCTGGCCGATGAGCCAACGGGTCAGGTGGATTCGGCCTCAGCGGACTCGATTTTTGCTGCGCTGCGCCAAATTAGCGAAGCGTTTGGCACAACGATTGTCGTTGTTACCCACGATCAGTGGGTGGCAAACAGGGTGGATCGGGTGGTGGGGATTCGGGACGGCCGTATTAGTACAGAAATTCGGCGGGAGCGCGATTTAGCCAGTGGTGAACTGCAAGAAGAGGAGTGGGTGATTTTAGATCGGGCGGGGCGTTTGCAACTGCCGCAACCGTACCTTGAAAATCTGGAGATGAAAAGCCGGGTCAAAGTGCGGCTGGAAGAGGCGCACCTTTCGGTTTGGCCGGAACTGAACAAGGCGTTGGCCGCTGCACAGGATGGCGATGAAAGCGGCGGCGTCTGGCAACCGCCTCGGCTAGGTGATGAGCCAGCATTGAGCGACCAGTCGCCAACAACAAGCCATCATCCACTTGCCCGACGAAAAACGGCCGTTTCTATCCAAAACCTGACGCGCATCTACAAAGTAGGCGCGGAAAATGTGATTGCCCTGCAAAACGTCAGCCTAAACATTCCGCGCGGGGTGATGGCGACGGTGAAGGGGCCGTCTGGCTCTGGCAAGACGACGCTGCTCAACCACATTGCGGGGCTGGATGAACCTACGGAGGGGGAGATTGTCATTGCGGAACGGCCGTTGTCCCAAATGTCCGAGCGGGAACGAATCGACCTGCGCCGCCACAAAATCGGCTTTGTTTTCCAGACCTTTGGCTTGCTGCCCTTTTTGAGCGCACGGGAAAATATTGAAGCGCCGCTGCGGCTGGTGAGGGCCACGGCCAAAGAGCGCAAACGTCGCGTCGATGAAGTGCTGGCGTTGGTCGGACTGATGGAGCGTGCCAAGCACCGCACTTATGAACTGTCTGGCGGGGAGCAGCAGCGCATCGCCTTGGCGAGGGCGTTAGCCAACAAGCCGTCGCTCATCTTGGCGGATGAACCGACGGGGCAGCTAGACACGGCAACGGGGTATGCGATCATCGCCCTGCTGCGCGACATCGTGACGGAAACAGGTGTCACCGTGCTCATTGCCAGCCACGATCCGAAAGTGATTGAGGCGGTGGATTTGGTGTATGTGTTGGAAGACGGCCGTTTGCTGAAGACGATTGAGCAGGTTGGGGGAACGGCCGTTTGATTGGCAAGGTCTTGACTCAGCCAACCTTATAGGGATTTCTCCCCAAAAAGCGGGTCGAAATGACAGGTGAAGATAGTTTTGTCATTTCGAGTGCCTGTGCTGAGACTGCCGAAGTATCCTCCGAGAAATCCCTTTGAATTAGGTGGGGAACGGCCGTTTGATTGACATGCAAATAACAAGATGCTAATGTTGGCGCATGTCAACAAAGCGTGTTTATTTAGATGTTTGCGTTTTGTGTCGTCCCTTTGATGATCAACAACAGGCACGAATTCGTCTAGAGACAGAAGCATTAGCATTAATCTTGGCACATATTCGTGAATCTGGCTGCAATTTAATGATTTCACCAGTGCATCATGCAGAAATCGGCGCAATCCATCAGCCGGAAGAACGCCAGCATTTGCAGCTTCTATTGGAGCATCTTGGAACGCACACTTCCTATAACTTGTCTGCTACGCGGCAACGTGCAGAAGCTTTGGCAAAAATGGGTATGGGTGTTGCAGATGCGGCACATATTGCTTTTGCAGAGCATGCAAAGGCTGAATTTATTACAGTTGATGACAAGTTATTGAAACAATGTACAAAGTGGGTGACAACTATTTGGTTTGGCTCGCCACTGGCATATTGTGAGAAGGAAAATTTACGATGACAGTTGACGTAATTCGTTATTTGCCAGAAGAGAAATTAGTGCAAAAAGCACTGGAAGCATTGATGGCAGCTCTAGGACCAGTGGAAGCTACACGCTTTCTCACGCTTTCCCGCGAAGGGCGACTAGAATCGGTTGCCCGCCATCACCAATGGCAAGCAACGCTAGATCAAGAAGCTTTTTTTAATGAAGTTTTTAAGGAGAACGCACCTGATTAGTCTCGGCCGTTTGCCAATTGCATCTCTGTTTTGCCGAATCTCGGCATGGTTCTTTACAATAGGATCGTGTAGGGGCGAAGCGATTGGGTGACAGGCTGGGCAAATGATGCAATCATTTCTCCAATCGCTTCGCCCACTACTGCAAACATCATCATTGTAGGCATGGGGGCGAGGCAAAGCGAGAAAACGTGTTATGTTGTGGTAAGGTTAGATCGCTTTGCCTAGCCCCTAACGGCCGTTTGGTTGGCAAGGTTTTGAGTTAGCCAACGTTATAGGGATTTCTCCCCAAAAAGCGGGTCGAAATGACAAGTGAAGGATGCTTGTTTGGCTTTGCTCTTCCAAACTATGTTTGCCGGTCATTCTGAACGAAGTGAAGAATCCCTTTGATGGTTGCCGTCCTTGAGCCTAAACAGGTGTTTTAGGGATGCTTCGTTTCACTCAGCATGACAAGTTGACTGGAAAGTGTGCCGCTTTTCGCTCATATTGTAAGGACTTCCTCTATTTGGGGCTTGGGTGGTTTAGTAAGGTTTTAAGTCGGTTAAGGTTTCAGGGATTCCTCGGAGGACCTCGGAATGACGGCAAAGGGTTGCTTGTTTTAGGTTAGCAATACTTAATTTTTAAGCGGCTGGGGGAAACCCCCAGACCCCCCAGAAAAGCAGAAGACAGAAAAACAGGAATCAGAAATGGAGAGATGTTCGGCAACCCGGAACCCGACATCGTAGTTCCTGTAGTGCGGGAAGTAGAGGTTGCGGTACGCGGCGCGGCTGTACCTCTGAAAGTAGAAGAACGCGCCGCCGCGCAAGCTCCGATACTTTTCTTTTTCATCGTACCAACTGTTTGTCCATTCCCATACGTTGCCGCTCATATCGACGCAGCCGTAAGGGCTGTCGCCAAATGGCGAATAGTAACCCACTGGCGTTGTTGTACCTATGCCAGCTTCGTGGGTGTTGCAGTATGGTTTCCACTCGTTGCCCCAAGGGTATTCGCGGCCGTCGTCGCCTCGTGCTGCCTTTTCCCATTCCTGTTCAGTAGGCAGTTGCAATCCTGCCCATTGGGCATACGCCGTTGCGTCATGCCAAGAAACCTCCACAACCGAGTGGTCAGTCAACGCTTTTGGGCATTGTCCATCTTTCCAATAGCTGGGTGGTTTGTGTCCTGTATCTTGTACAAATTTAGCGTAGTGGGTGTTTGTCACGGGCGTTTTTGCCATCCAAAAGTCGGGTAAGAAGGCGGGCTGCTTCTTTTCGCCAAATAGAAATGGGCCTGCGGGAATGTGCAGCATTTCTAGGCCGCTTTTCTCGTGAATAAAGCTCTTTGGCTTTGTTTGGGTGGTGGGCTGTTCTTTCTCTGGCGCAGGTTTTTTGGCCGCAAACATCGGCCAAGCAACGGTGGGCCGCTGTTCGCTGACTTCTGCCAGCAGCTTGGGCAGTTCGCCGCGCCGTTGTAGATATTCAATGAGGCCGTGCATTTTAGTCGTGAGCGTGTTGCCAGGCAGTTCTTCATATTCCAGCCCCATGTCAAAGCAAAGCACGCGCAGTTCGTCCAGGCTAAAATGCGAGATCAGCAGCTTACGCAGTTGGGTTAATTGTTGGCGGGTGGGGTCTTCAGGGGGCAAAATCAATTCTCCGGCGTGGCTTACTTAATAGAATATGGATCATCATCAAATAGCGCACCTACCGCCCTGATCCGCCCGAAGCTGAAGCAACGGGCTATAAAACGAAGCCCCTTCGGGGCTAGGTTTAGCCCCGGAGGGGCTTCATCTACTAGACCCGTCGTTTACGGCGGGGCGATGTCTTGCAAATAAACAAGCGTATCACGCGGCATGAACGCCCTCTCGTTCAATTTTAGGCATGATGTGCGGACGCACGGCTCCTTTTGTGACTAAATCAACTGAACATTGCAGCAAATCTTCTAAATGAAACTTTAGATTCATGTATTGGTCAAAGGTTGCTGGTTCAGCGAAAGTCACGAACAAATCAACATTGCTGGTTGGATTTGCGGTGGAACGTGCCACAGAGCCAAAAAGAATTAACGATTGAACACCATATACCTGCCGCAAAGCTTCACGATGTTCTTGTAGTTTTTGCAAAACCGCTTTTTTGAACATATCGGACATAATGGACATTTTAACACAAAGTCTGCTCGCTCAGAGGATAAAGCCAGTTTTCTGTTATTTAGGGATACTTTTTACGGGAGAAACGGCCGTTTCTCACATCACCCCTTGAGCATTGATATATTCCAATGATTGATGGCGGAAATAAGTGTTGTACAGTTCGGCATAACGGCCGCTTTCGGCCATCAGGCCATCGTGGGAGCCTTCTTCAATTTCAATACGGCCGTTTCCCCGCCACATCTTCCCCAGCCGCAATCTGTTTCAGGGCGTGAATAATTTCTTTGACGGTTGTTTTTACATTTTGGCGAGGAACACCGATCCAATTCCAATCCTCATTCTGAATGGGAATGAGCAATTTTCGTGCCGGACTGTTGGCAACGGCCGTTGCCACATCCGTCCCCACCTCTTTTTCTACCGCCATCGTCCACGGACCAATGATGACGTCGGCTTGAGCTAAGGCATCAATCAAGGGTGGTTGTGCTTCAGCTTCGGTTGGCTGCGGCGTCATTAAATTGGCTTGTTGTAAATTGACTTGAAGCAGTTCACGACTCAGTTCGTCGCGGACAATCGCCCCCCACCCATTATCGCCGTTATCCAAAACAACGACGTGCAGCGTTTTTAGTTTTTGCGATTCGGCTTCCTGAAGGAAACGGCCGTCTTGCCGCAAAGTTGTCCAATGAACCATCCAAACCCCCACCGCGATGAGCGTAAAGGCGATGGCATGGCCTAAATCAGTGAGCAAATTGGCGGCGTCGCGCACCCCCAGCAGCAATTCGACCAACTGCGACACAATATAGATGGCGCTGGCAAGCATCGTCATTGCTGCGACAAAGAGGTAGAAATAGAGATAAATGCGGCGTACCAGCGATTGGCGTTCGTCAACACTAGTCGGTTTGCTAACGGCAGCGGCTTGCACTTTTTGCCAGGGAATGAGCCACACGGGCAGCCCCGCAATCAACGCCGCTGTAAACCAGGCCAGCCCTTCACGCAGGTCGTTGACAATGGTCGTTCCTTCAGCCAGTGAGCGGATTAGGACGCTGATTTCGCCAGCTAAACCGATGAGGAGAGCGGCCAATCCCACGCCGGCTACCAAATATAGGTATAAGCGACGTATCCCTGCCTGACGCGGATGCTCGGTAGCGGCAGAGGCATCCTCTTGGAGTGCGTAAGCGTGAAAAACCCACAGGATAAGGGCTCCCACAATGATAGACAATGGGTCACGGATATCGCCAGAGGTTGTTAAACCGAGCAGCCCGCGCAGCCATGCGGCAAATAAAATGGTGGTAGTGGTAACGGCCGTCATCACCCCCATAAATACCGCCAGATACAAATATGCTTTTCGCAGCACTGATTCTTGTTCAACCCTGTCTGGCCCATGAAATAGCCGCTGTCCCTGACGCCAGAAAATAATCCAGAGCGGAATACCAAGCAGCAATTGCGTAACAGTTGTCGGCAGACCTGATTTACTGGGAACGCTGTCTCCAAACTGGAATAGCAACCAGTTCAACAAACTAGAAAATCCGATGATGGTCAACGTCAAACCTACAGCACTAAACCCATAAATGTAGAGCCGTCGATCCGTTGCACGACTGTCTGTTTGGGGGGCAGATTCAGATGAGACCAGACGATAATGATAAAACCAGAATGATGCCAATACAACCAGTGCCACAAGATGGTATAAAATCGTCACCGAGGGCGATAACTTGGGATAGTAGTATCCACGCCGTTCCACGCCCAGGATTTGTCGCACCAGCTCGACTATCAGACCAAAAGCATTGTTGGCAAAGGGAGCCAGAAAACTGACCATCATGCCGTAAAGGTAAAAGGAGCGTAAATCAGAATGGCGCTCCTCATCATCCTTTTCGGCCAAACGCTGTGCCCACAGCCAATGAACCAAATAAAAGGGCAGCCCAATGATGATGATGGCGATTCCAAGCGCGATTTGTGTTTTAGAGGTGTTAAGTCCCCGTATAAATAAATTTCTTAGTAAAGCGATGATGCCCCAGACTACGATATTCAAGCTAATGGCAGTGACAAAGAATATATACCAACGACGAATTTTAATCATAGCAATCTCCTCAATTTATGAGCAGCCGTCTTTCCTTTCCCAACACGAATTCCAATAATAGTCCGCGTTAATAATCTTCCACGTCCCATTGCTGCGGCGTAGCCTTACATTGAAATTGCGAACCGATTGATTGCTCCCAAACAAGCTCCTTAATAAGTCGTAGTTGTAATATCGAGTTTCTTTCACTCTCACTGTTGCTGTCTGATCGTTAACGCTTGCTGAGCTAATAGCTAACGACACGTCTTCATTTTGGCGAAAGCGCCAACTGCGTTTTTCAATATCCAGAATGAATTGGTCGAGGTCGCTCGGATAGCCGGAAAGTGTGGGCGAGAGGTTGCCATAGGCGCGTTCATAGTCGTTTTGTCGCAGAGCCAATAGGTAATTGTAAGCGATGCTGTCGGGCATCGTTTCGTCCTGGTAGCTGGGCAGGGACTGGCCTAAAGTGACGATAAAGGCAATGATAACCAGTAAAATTACGCCCGCGACAATGCCGATGAGTATTTTGTTTGTGCTTTTCATCGTTTATCCTTTTTGGTAACGGCCGTTTCTCACATTTCTCCCTGTGCATTGATATATTCTAGCGATTGATGGCGAAAATAGGTGTTGTACAGTTCAGCATAATGACCGCTGGCGGCCATCAGGCCGTCGTGGGAGCCTTCTTCAATAATACGGCCGTTTCCCATCACAATAATCCGGTCTGCATTTTTAACTGTGCTCAGCCGATGGGCAATGACAATCGCGGTGCGCTCGCGCATCACCTCATCCAGCCCTTCCTGAATTTGCGTTTCGGTGAATGGGTCAATGCTGGCAGTGGCCTCATCCAAAATGAAGATGGCGGGGTCTTTGAGCAGCACCCGGGCCATCGCTACCAACTGTCGCTGTCCCATCGACAAATTGCTGCCCCGTTCGCCCACGTCGGTATCTAGCCCATGTGCCAGCCCGTGCAGCCATTCGCCATCGCTAATTCGGTTGGTGGCCGCAATCACCTGTTCGTCGCTGGCATCAGGACGGCCGTAACGCACGTTGTCTCGAATGGTGCCAGAAAAGAGGAATGGCTCCTGTGGAACCAGCCCAATTTGCTGCCGATACGCTCCCAAGTCTAGCGAACGAATATCGTAGCCGTCTACCAAAATACGGCCGTCTTGAAATTCATAAAAGCGGTTGAGTAGCTTGGCGATGGAGCTTTTGCCTGCGCCCGTATGTCCGACCAAGGCTACCGTCTCCCCTGGCGCAATCGTTAGCGAGAAATCGGGCAGCACTGTTTCCTTGTCGGTGTAGCTAAACTGCACATTTTCAAACCGTATCTCTCCGCGCAATGCACCATCCAGCAGTTGCGCCGCCGACTGCTTCACTTTTGGCTGCAAATCAATCAGGGCAAAGACCCTCTCCGAGGCCGACAAACCATCTTGAAACTGGCTCCAAAAGGAGGCGATGCTGGTCATGGGGAACCAGTAAAAACCGACGGCCTGCATGTACAAATACCAATCCCCCGGCGACAGACCCGCCACGCCACCCAAAAAACTTTCGGGCAAGGTTGCCAAGCCGCCGCTGTAAAGGAGAACGGCCGTTCCCAGTCCAGAAGCTATCACCATGATGGGGAAGATCGACATCAGCACCAGCCCGCGCCGCCAGCCAACATCGTATCCTTGCTTATTATTTGCCCGAAACGTTGCGTAAATGGCCGCTTCCTGACGAAATCCTTTAGCAACAATAATGCCACTGACCGATTCTTGAATCTGGGCGTTAATTTTGGCCGTCACCCGACGCGCATTTCGGGTCACGCGGCGGGCTATTGTGCGGAAGCTGAGAGCAATCAGAATTGCCAGCGGCGTCATGCCAATGAGAATCAGAGTGAGCCAAACGTTGATGCTAAACAGCCAGCCCGTCAAAATGAGCACAAGCAGCACCTGACTGAGCAAATTGAGCGATAAATCGACAACGGCCGCAAAATCCTGCGTGTCAGAAGTGACGCGGCTGACCACTTTGCCAGAGGGATGCTCATCGTAAAAGGACAGGTCGTGGTTGATAGTTGCCCCAAACACATCTTGGCGCAGCTGTAGCACAACGTTCCCCACAATTCGGGCTGAAAAGTATTGGCGAATGAAGTTGAACACCCAAGCAAACACCCCCATCAATGAAACGCCCCCCGCCAGCAACAGCATGGTGCGCGTGGTGGGATCGGCCGTTATCAGATCAATCGCTTTGGCAATAATAATGGGAGCGGCCGTTCCCGCCACAGAATTCAGGGTAATCATCACCGCCACCAGCACCATCTGGCGTGAATACGGCCGAAAATACCCCGAGATTCGGTCTAATAACTCCCAGTCACTATAACTCCGATCATAATCTTCACTGTCTAAACCATCTAAAACAAAACCCATAAAACACCTTTTTTAGCCACAGAGGGCATAAAGATAAGAGAGAATTTATTAGAGAAAAAGTATCTGTACAGGTGGCAAATATAGTTCATTTTGACCCTGATTTTAAGCAAACCTAACAGAAATTATTTAAGTTGTTGAATTTTTAAGCTTAGCGGGATTTCTCGGAGGACCTCGAAGTGACAATTTAAGGTTGCTAGAACGGATAAAATTCAACAAATTATCCGAAATTGTCATTTCGAGCCGCTTTTGCGAGAAATCCCTTTGAAGATCATCGTTTTTAAAGCTAATCTTCGGGATATACCTACTAAGAAATAAATTTTATGTCAATTTTTCTTTCGGCGTGTAGGCTCTTTTTACGTCCCAAGGATTCGCTGTCTGGTTACGAGAAAAATACGCTTTACGCCATCTTGTTATTGAGTAAGTTGGTCAATTGTTTTGAAAATTTCGTTAGCAACAATAGCTACAAGCTTATCAATTTGTTCTGCGGAGTAAGATTTGCCATAAGCATCTCTAATAACGACATGATATTCCTCAGAATTCACCCAGAAAATAATTTCAAATTCTTCATCACTTAAAGAAATTCCAATGTTGAGCCACAAATTGAATCCTTTATTTGTCTTGAATTCTTCCCAGTAATATCGAACCTCAAGTGGTGTCAATTTTCCAATCAACATCGAAAGATGATTAATTAACTGTTCTGTATATTCGTCGGAAAACTTAACATCAAAACTTCCATCTGAAGAAAGGCAAAAATTCGTTTCAAAGAAACGATCAAATTTAGCGAGTTGATATGATAATCGAGAGAAGAATGGGGCTAGAAAATTTTCCAGTAATTTTTCTCTTTGTTCTTTTTGCGAAATTCGTTTGGTTTTCAATTCCGCTTCATTTGCTTCAATTTTTTTCTCTAACAATGTGATTTTCTTATCAAAATCTCCAACTTCTTCTATTTCTTCACCTTTTGCACCACGAAGAAACAGATCGAGTGCGTTCAATAATTCATTTCCAATATGAACAATGAATGGTTCCAAATCGCCTGTATCAGCCTGCTCCAGGGCAAGTAGGTAATTGTTTTTGTCTTCTGTGCGAACGATCACTGGGGGGAAGCCCATTTGCATGAAGATGAGGTTCATGAGGAGGCGAGCCATACGGCCGTTTCCATCATCAAATGGATGGATCCTTACGAACTCATAATGAAATGTGCCCGCCAAAGTCAAAGGATGCAATTTTTCTTTTTCCAGTTCTCGCCGATACCAAGCCATCAGGTCAGCCATTTTGGCGGGCGTTTCTTCTGGCGTGGCGTAAAAGTGCATTTCACCCGTGCTGGTTTCCACATGGTTTGGCACTGTTTTATATTGGCCCGGCTGAATGGTTCGTTTGGTGGAACGGCCGTCCGAAGTACGTGCGTCTACCTCATAAGGTTCAACCAGAATCACCTTGTGCAACTCCCGTACATCAGCTTCGGTTAAAGATTTCTGCTGTCGCACAATACCCAACAGATAATCAATGGCCTCATGATGCCCTTTAATGTCCAGATAATCACGAAACGGTTTTCCCTGGGCGGTAATACCATGCAATAAAAAGGCTTTGGTTTCACCAAAAGTTAATTGATTACCTTCAATCGCATTTGAATGAAATGTCCAATCCAGGCGGAATTTTTGCATAATGCGCCGCTCTTGGACAGCATCAATCGGTCGCAACCCTTCAATCTCTGCTTTTAATTGGTCAACCTGTTGCAAAAGCTCATTAAGTTCCATCTCTAATCTCCAAACTTGGGCAAGCCAGAATCAAAAAGACTTGAATCAACAGATTACGCAGATTTAACAGATTGGTTTGTAAAAATCTTTGTAATCTGCGTAATCTTTGATGTTTTTCTTGTTTTCCGTACAGGCATTTGATTGTAAAGATATTAATCATAACGGGCAAAGATGCGCTGGTAGGCAGGGCTGCGCTCTAACAGCTCTTCGTGCGTGCCTTGGTCTGTGAGACGGCCGTTACTCAACACCAAAATCTTGTCTGCCCAGCGAATCTGCGACAGGCGGTGGGTGATGAGGAAAGTGGTGCGCTGGCGGCTAATGCGGCGCATTGCCTGCTGAATTTGGTCTTCTGTGGCGCTGTCGATGGCACTGGTGCTGTCATCCAAAACAAGGATGCGCGGATTGGTGAGGAAGGCGCGGGCAATGGCAATGCGCTGTCGCTGCCCACCAGAAAGGGTCACGCCCCGCTCACCAATTTCTGTTTCGTAGCCATCATTGAAGCTCATAATAAAATCATGCGCCTGCGCCTCTTTTGCCGCCTGCTCAATATCAGCCTGGGTGGCATCCGGCACGCCAAAGGCGATATTTTCTGCCAAGCTGCGCGAAAAAAGGAAAATGTCTTGCTCGATGGTAGAAATTTGGGAACGAAGCGACTCCAAACTCCAGTCGCGCACGTCCCGGCCGTCTACGAGAATACGGCCGTTTTCTGCATCAAAAATTCGGTTAATCAGCCGCGTCAGCGTCGTCTTGCCAGAGCCAGTCTGCCCCACAATCGCCACCGTTTGCCCCGGTTCGGCCGAAAAAGTAATGTCTTCCAGCACCGCTTGACCATCATAGCCAAACTGCACATTTTCAAAGGCCACCTGCCCCTGAATGGTCGCCTGATGCCCTGCCTCATTTTCATCCAAATCCGTCTCATCATTGATCAACTCCAAAATACGGTGGGCGCTGGCGATGCCCAGCTGCACCAAGTTAAAAGAAAAGATAGAAATGAAGGTTGGGAAGCGCAAAATGCCAAACAGCCCCATAAATGTGACAACTTCTCCCAACGTCAGAGACCCAGCGCGCCAGAGCCACATCGCATGAAAAAAGCCAGCGCCCAAGCAGATGCTATAGACCAGCAGCGGCAAGTAGCGTGCTTGAATAATGCCCTGTCGCACAAATTCATCCCGATAACGGCCAGCGTTCTTTACAAAATTTTGGATTTCTTGGGTTTCCTGGGCATTCCCCTTTACCACCTCAATGCCGCCAACCGCCTCAGCCAAACCAGCATTCATCATACCAAACTGCTCTCGCAAAGCGAGGCTCACCGGATTTAGCTGACGCGCATAACCTGACACTGTCATTACAAACAGCACCAGGAAGATGGCTGGCACCAGCAGCAGTTCCAGCCGTAGCGTCGCCATCAGGACGATGGGCACTACAAGACCCATTAAACCATCTATCAACAGCATGATGCCTGGGCTAAACATAATATTAAGTGCCCGTACATCATTGGTTGCCCGCGCCATGATGTCTCCTATGCGCTGCCGCCCGTGAAAGGTTTGGCTTTTGCCCAACAGGCTAATGTATAGCTCATCCCGACTGTCCCGTTCAATCAGTTGGGCAATAAATTCGTTGGTGTAGTTGCGGGTGAGCCCCAATACGCTTTGCCCTACCACAACGCCAAAGACGGCAAGTGCCAACGCCAGCAAAGCGGATGTCGTCCAGCCGGGGGTGCTAATTAGGTCAAAAGAACGGCCGATAAATATCTGCACGTAACTAGCCGCCACATTATTGATGATGGAAGCGACCGTTACTAACAGCGGCAACCAAGGATAGCGCAACAGATGGGATGCGATCCAGCGGATGGGACTGCTGTGATTGTAAGAATATTCATCTTCAACGCGAAACTCTTTTTTACTCAAGGAATCCTCTTTTAGGCACGGTATGCACCAGAAAATCAAGCCACCAATATGACAATTATAGCTGAGTTAGAACTATTGTGCGTCAATGAACAGGAAGTTGGGTGCGCGGCAATCTTGTTGATGGGACAATAGGAGAGAAAAAAGAAAGGAAGCGGACAGAAATGAATGAGCGAACAAAGTGGCAGGAAATGTTTCGGCAAACAAGTAACGAAATTAGCGAGTGGCGAGCAGAGCATCCACAAGCAAGCTTTACGAATATCGAGAATGTGGTGGATGAGAAACTGGCTAAAATAAGAGTATGCATGATTCAGGAGTTAGCAATGGAAAGTGAGCTAACCGATATCAAACG
>UOEU01000028.1_pt1 | contig 14149 bp, 15 predicted proteins | sample 1989311 | NCBI WGS metagenome assembly UOEU01 (sample SAMEA4712195, study PRJEB27164) | hydrothermal vent metagenome | biome: marine basaltic hydrothermal vent biome; feature: marine hydrothermal vent; material: mineral | place: Pacific Ocean | collected 2011-06-14/2011-07-23 | depth 1719 m | reverse complement strand
GCAATGGGCGCATTAAATGTGGCAGAAATGCCCGCCGCCGCGCCACAGGCCACTAATATACGAATCCGCTCTACAGAAAAATGCAGAAGCTGTCCTAACGTTGAGCCAAGTGCCGACCCCACCTGCACAATAGGTCCTTCACGTCCGGCAGAACCGCCTGTACCAATTGTTAATGACGAAGCAAGCACCTTAATTGCCGCGACGCGGGGTCGGATACGCGCACCGTGCAGAGCCAAAGATTCCATCACCTCAGGGACACCGTGCCCTTTGGCTTCTTTAGCCCAATGATCAACCATAAAGCCAACCACAATTCCTGCGCCTCCCATCACCAATGCTAACCCCACAATATTACTACCTGTCCATAATATTACCTGCGCCGTTAACTGTTCAATTTGCCCCAACAACCAGATGAAAACAACAGCCCCAAACCCTGTCCCTACGCCCACAACGAGAGCGACAGTTACCATGGTTAAAGAATCTGGCGGCTGGATATGATCGATAGCTTGACGCAATTTTTTTCCGCTGCGCCAAATGAGATCGGAGGTTGACTTAAAACGGCCGTTTGCCATACTGACATCCTTCCTAAAATGAAAATTTACACAACACTGTATTGTATCGAGTTTAAGAAAATGAGCATTGACAAACGGCCGTTCTATTTGCTATCATCTTCGCCCACAGAAGCCTACAGGTTTTTGTGACAACCAAATAGCCAAAGGCAAAGATAGGGACATATTGTTGAGTCACTTTGCTGTCCAGAGAATGAAGCAACTGCTGCAAGCTTCATCAGCAAACCTACACAATGACACCCATGAGCCGAACGGTGAACAGTTTTCAGTAATCGGTAAACAGTGAACGGTAATCGGAAAAAACCGAATACCGACCACCGATTACGGACAACCAAGTAGTCAATTCCGGGTACGCCCGTTACAGCGTCCAGGCTTAGAGCAATCTGTTTAAGCAGATTGTCAGCCGCAAGAGGTTAGCGTTCAAATAAAATCTGAACGCTGGCAAATTGGTGGTGGTACCACGAGTGCATAAACGAATACGCTCGTCCTCCTTTTGGAGGACGGGCGTTTTTATTTGTTGGTCAAATTTCCAAATTTGACCGTTAGTATCTATCCTTTTAAGCGTCATTACTTCGATAAACTCAGCACAAGTCTGAGCGGAGCGAAGAATCCCTCTAAACTGTACTGGACAGAATCTTCGCTTAGCAAAGTATCTAATTATTTAGCACCATAGGGATGCTTCGGGGGACCTCAGCATGACTATCGAAAGAGTTATTTAATACTATATTAGCCTGAAATTTCCCGCAGGTTTATAAAAAGACACAGGTATTAGACGGAACCTGCGGGAGGTTCATAGATTAGGAGGTCATTATGAACACAATTAGAACCGTAGAAGCAGGCAGCTATGTTGGGCAGCAGGTGCGCCTAAGCGGCTGGCTGCACAATGTGCGCCGACTTGGCGGCGTCAGCTTTGTGGTGCTGCGCGACGGTTGGGGAACCATTCAAGCCGTCACCGAAAGCGAAGCCGATCTCGCCCCAATCGCCAACCTGAACCTAGAAAGCGTCATCACCCTGACGGGCGTGTTGGTAGCTACGCCGCAGGCACCGGGTGGCGTGGAGCTGCATCAGCCAAAAATCAGCGTCATAACGCCAATTACAGAGCCAGCACCCGTGCCGCTACAGCAAAAACGGCTCAAAGCAGGCTTGCCCACGCTGCTGGATCACGCCGTTGTCGCCAATCGGCATCCGCTGCGGCGGGCGGTTTTTCGCCTAGCGGCTGGAACGATGGCTGGCTTTCGCGCCACGCTAACCGCGCAGCACTTTACCGAGGTGCAAACGCCCAAAATAGTGGCTGCCGCAACGGAGGGCGGAGCCAATGTTTTTGCTTTGAATTATTTCGAGGGGCAAGCATTTTTGGCACAAAGCCCCCAATTTTACAAGCAAATCATGGTGGGTGTCTTTTCCCGCGTCTTTGAAGTTGGGCCCGTCTTTCGTGCCGAACCGCACGACACCTCCCGCCACGTCAACGAATATGTCAGTTTAGACGTAGAGTTTGGCTTCATCAAAGATCATTTCACGGTGATGGGAACGGTGCGCGAGGTATTGGCGGGGATTTTCGAGTCGTTGGCGGTAAATTATGGCGAAGAATTGACATTGTTAGAGGCCAGTTTGCCTGAAGTGCCAACGACCATCCCCCACATTGACTTTGTGGCGGCGCAGGCGCTTATTTGGCAGCGGCATGGGGTAGACGTGCGCGGTGAGCCTGACCTCTCGCCGCAGGATGAGCGTTGGCTCGGCGCATGGGCGCAGGAAGAGCACGGGAGTGACTTTTTGTTTGTTGTGGGGTATCCAATGCGGAAACGGCCGTTTTACACCCACCCCAATCCCACAAACCCAACCACCTCAAACTCCTTCGACCTGCTGTTTCGCGGCACAGAACTGATCACTGGCGGGCAGCGGCTCCACTTGTACCAAGATTATTTGGCCGCGCTGAACAGTGCAAACTTGCCCATCGAGCCATTTGAAAGCTATTTGGAAGCGTTTCGCTATGGAATGCCACCGCACGGCGGCTTTGCCATTGGGCTAGAGCGGCTGCTCATGCAGCTTTTACGCTTGCCCAACCTGCGGCTGGCAACCCTGTTCCCCCGCGACCAAAAGCGGCTCACACCGTAAGATTTACGATTTTGGATTTTGGATTGACGATTGGAAGGGGCAGTGGCTCTGTTATTCAACAAAGATTACGCAGGTAGAAATGGCTCTTTAGGATTTCATGGGGAATCAGCAAATGTAGGGGCGTACCCTTGTGGTCGCCCTCGACTGTGCAGGCACAAGGCCCGCCCCTACAAATGGTGTCAACCCCACAGGCTCCGAAAGAGCCATAAAAATCTGGTAAATCTGCGTAATCTTTGATAAAAAGTGCATCAACCATAACTGTTAACTTAAGAAAACTATCCCATGCTGTCATTCCCGCGTAGGCGGGAATCCACTCTGGTAAACATGATGGATACCTGCCTCCGCAGGTATGACAAATCGTTAAGTTAACACTTATGGTGCATCAACACATTGTGAAGCAAAACGGTTTATTTTTCGTCTTTCTCATCATCATTGTCGCCAAAGTTGCTGAGTTCTTCAGCCAGCTGGCGCAGGCGGGTTTGGACGGCGTAATGGATGGTGCCTTTAGGGTAGCTGCCATCTTTTTTGCGTTTGCCAGCGGGAACGCCCGTGAGTAGCTCAATGCCTTCGTCTAGCGTTTTGATAGGCCAGATGTGGAACTTTTTATTGGCAACGGCCGTTACCACCTTTTCATTCAGCATCAAATTATCTACATTGCTGGCAGGGATCAACACTCCCTGCTCACCCGTGAGGCCACGCGCTTCACACAGCCGAAAAAAGCCCTCAATCTTCTGGTTCACCCCACCAATTGGCTGCACTTCCCCCCGCTGGTTGACAGAGCCGGTAACGGCCAACGACTGCTTAATGGGAATTTCGCTGAGGCTGGAAAGCAAGGCGTATAGCTCCGTTGACGAAGCACTGTCCCCATCAATACCGCCATAATTTTGCTCAAAAGTCAGGCTGGCGGTAAGCGAGAGCGGTTGATGTTGGGCATACGTGCCGCCCAAATAGCCGTTGATCGTCAACACCCCTTTTTCATGAATGGGGCCAGACATCTCCGTTTCCCGCTCGATTTGGATGATCCCTTCGTCACCCATAAAAGTACGCGCCGTAATCCGCCCCGGTTGACCAAAAGAGTAATCTCCCGTGTCTATGACGGAGAGTCCGTTGAGTTGTCCAACCACCACGCCTTCTGTGGCAATAAAGACGGTTTCGTTGAGAAATTGTTCAAAAATATGCTTTTCTAACTGGTTTGCCCGCTGGGTGCGTTCGGCAAATGCCTCTTGCACATCGGCGGCGATGACTTGGGAACGGCCGTTTTCCCCAGCCCAGTAGCTTGCCTCCCGCACCAGATCGGCCACCATGCCAAACAGTGTGCTCAGTTTTTTCTGGTGAGCGGCGAGACGGGAGCCAAATTCGACCACTTTAGCAACGGCCGTTCGGTCAAAATGGCGCAATTCCTCTTGATGGCAACGATTGGCAATAAAGCCAGCATAAGCCAAAGTCGCCTCACTGTCGCGCGGCATCGTCGAATCAAAATCAGCCCGCACCTTGAACAGCGTATCAAAATCATCATCCTGATCAAACAGCCTGTAATACATTCCCACACTGCCCGTCATAATTATTTTAATCGACAAGGGAATCGGTTCTGGGTCGAGCGTTTTTGCCAATACCTGTCCATTGTTCATCATGCCTACAGGCTGCACAGAAATTTTTTCAGACTTAATCGCCCGCTTCAACGCTTCCCAAGCGTCGGAATGCTTCAATAAGTCGTGGGCATTTATAATGAGGTAGCCGCCATTGGCCCAATGCAGACTGCCACACTTAATATTGGTGAAATGGGTCGTCACCAGACCATTACGCATCTCATATTCTAGCCGCCCAAACAAACCGCTGTAGGTAGGATTGGCTTCCATAATAACGGGCGCCCCCTGCGTGTCGCTGTTGTTTACCAGCACGTTAACCTCATACCGTCTTAAATCAATCTCTTCGGTGCTGCTGTCTACAGGTGGGGCAAAGTCACCAATCTGGCTGAGGACATCTTCCTGCACCTCATCTAGGTAAAGGCACATCTCTTCTTCTTCTGCATAAACAGCTTTGATGTCATCAAAATAGTGCAAAACGGCCGCTTGTCCAACCTCCCGATCAATTTTCTTCATCGTTTGCCGTGCTTTTAGCTCCATCTCATGAATCTTGTAGGCAACTTCATCCAATTCACCCGTCAGCTTTTTGGCTTGCATATCCATTTCTTGTCGGGCATCAAGCGGTAGCTGCTGAACCTGCTCTTCCGTAAGCTGCTGCCCATCCTGCACGGGGGCAATGGCAAAGCCAGACGGGATGCGGATAAGGCTAAAGTTGACGGCCGCCGCCTTTTTTTGCAACGCCTGCAGCAGGTCATTTTGTTCTTCTTCAATAGCCTGCTGGATGCTGTTAATTGATTCGCGGTAAGAGTCAGTGTCAAAAGCTTGGGGCAAATCTTGCTTCAAATCAGCAATGAGCCGCGCCATGCGCGTTTTGAATTGCGCCCCTTTTCCGGCAGGCAACTGAATGGCGCGGGGCTGGTGGGGAGTTGTAAAGTTGTGAACGTAAATCCAGTCGTCAGGCACGGATACAGTGCGGGTCTGCTGCTGTAAATAATGTTCGATGGCGGTGGCGCGGCCCGTGCCATGCGCCCCCAGCGCATAAATGTTGTACCCCTGACTGCTGATGCCAATGCCAAAAGCGATGGAGCGCACGCCACGCGGCTGACCAATTATTTGGGTGTCGGCCTGCAGTTCAGAGGTGCTGTCGAAGGTAAAATTGTCTGGCGGGCAGATTTGGCGCAAATTTTCTGGTTTTAGGGCAGGTACAGATGATTGTGAGTTGGGCATTCAATTCTCCGATGGATTATGCAAAAAGTGGCTGCATTATAGTGGAAATCAGGTGATCTTGTCGATGGAAACGGCCGTTTCTTTACGGCAATTGCTCCTTTCCTGCCATCCCCGACCCGCCGTAAACGACGGGTCTAGTATACGAAGCCCCTGCGGGGCTAAGTTTAGCCCCGCAGGGGCTTCGTTTTATAGCCCGCTGCTTCAGCTTCGGGCGGGGTTTGTCCAGTAAAACCCTTACCTGTCAACCATCAACATCGGTGCAGCCAACTCATAAACTGTTTTGGCAAATTGTAGCAGCCTCGCTTCAGCATCTGGCTGATCAACCAGTTCGCTGTAGGGCAAGATGGCTCCTTGCCACCCTGCGGTGTGCCATTTGGCACCGGCAGGCAACGGTTTGTCCAGCAGCATATCGGCTGCAAACGGCCACGGATTGGAGTAAAAGTAGGGAGCCACGGCATGAGCATACAGGTGAAGCGTTTGTCGAGTCGGCTCAAAGCCTTCCAGCGGAGGGAAAAAAGACATTGGAAACTCCTGTTTTTAATAGAACGCAGAACCTGTCCTGAGCTTGTCGAAGGATTACCATGATCTTTCTGATCTTTTTGATCATGCAAATCAGCGTTCTATTCTCATTCACAATGCGCTGCGCTTGGCGCATTGTATTCCAGATGCGTTTGTTCAATTGTATCTTACAGCCTTACTCTTCTGGCAGCTTCATGGTGGCGACAAGCTCTGGCTCTCGCTGTTGTAGCAGGTTGCCTGCCAAACGGCAGCCGCCGTAAAAAACGGCAGCACCATAAATGAGGCTAAACAAAGCAGCTACCATCCCCAGCCAGGACAAATCGAAGTAAAACGCCAAACCTAGGAGTGCCGCCGCAGGCAAGTTCACCACGGCAATGCTGATGGGAACGAGGCTGACGGTGGCACAGCCTGTTTTGACGTTGCCGCCAGACTTAAACGCACCTCGGGTGCTTTTTGCTTCTAAATTGATGGGGATAGGGAAGAGGACGGAGCTAACGGCCGTTACCGCCAAAGAAGCCATCCCCATGCCCAGCCCTGTGATTAGACCAGCAAGCGCAACCCAATTACGTAAAGCGGCCGTTATCACCCCACCCAAAATAAGATAGGGTACGCCTGCAACCAGCAAAAAGACCAGTCCTTTCGCTAAAAACAGCCGCCAGCGCGGCTGCGGCGTTAGCAGCAGCGTTGGCAAGCCACGCCCTTCCCACGCCAGCATGTTTTGCGAATTTGCCCAAAATAAAAAGAGGGCATATGCTGGCAACGACAGGCCAACCCAGCCAGGAATAGCATCGATACCGCCAGAAATATTGCCGCTAGAAAGCCAGAAGGGGGCTATCATAAAAAGCGGCATGAGCACCCCTTGCAGCAGACCCACCCGCCGCTGCGGAATACGCCAAACAGAGTGCAGTTCCTTGCTCACCAATGCTGCCAAATCATCCGGCAGCACATCCAGCAGGCTGTGTTGCTTTGGTTTTTTCACAACAGCTTTCTTTTTCTCTATCTGCGGCTTACGGCCGATTAGGAAGCCACCACCCGTTGCCAAGCGATTCATTAGCTGGAACCAGACCCAAGTGATGCCCGCCAGCAAAACGGCCGAATAGAGCAGCCAGCCTACAGCGGGCAGCCACGCCCCCTGCACCGCTTGCTCAATGGCGCGGGCAGGTGCGCCGGTGGGCAACCATTGCAAAATAGTCAGCGGCTGCCAGTTGGCTAATGTTTCTGCAGCCGTTTCTCCTTGCTCAATAGACAAACGGTCGGCAAGAAACTGTGTCCCCCGCTGAACGCCAATTTGGATGAAGTAGCAGGAGCTGCCTAGCAGCGAAAAGAAGATGATTGCCACATCCCGAAAGCGACGGCTTTGCAAAATGCCGCCAACGGCGACGGTGATGAACTGCCCAATGAGCACCATGTGACCGTAACTAAGCAAAATGGCTAAAATGACAATGGGAAATGCGCTAGAGAGGCCAAATCCAATGAAAACGGCGATAAGCAAGGGCAGCATGAGGTAGGTGGGATAGTCGAACAGCGTGCCGAGCAGGGTGCTAAGAATGAGGTCACGGCGGGAAATGGGGAAGATGAGCAGGCGGCTGATGTCGGCACTTTCGTTTACGGCCGTTGCAATAATAGGAAAGATTAGCCAGATAAACCACATGCCGACCAAGACACCACCTAGCAAAGCCGTGCCCCACTGGCCTTCTAAAGTGCGGTAGCCAATGGCAGACCCAATCGCCGCCCCCACAATCATCGGGCCTAAAATAACAATCACAAAAATCGCCCCAACAATCCGCCCCTTTTCACGGCTAAATTGGCGCACTGTCAGCTTGCCGCGCAGCCGGAACAGCGTCCACAACATGGAGGGGACTGGCTGATCATCGCTTAACGGAGCCATGACAGCCCACCTTCAGATTCCAGCTTGCTGGTTGCACCCACCGCCCGTAAAAACAGCTCTTCCAGCGTGGTTTCGCTGCCCGTTTCTGCCTGCTGGCGCAATTGCTCCATGCTGCCTTGAGCCACAAGACGGCCGTCTGCAATCACCGCCACTTGGGTACAAAGCCGCTCCACTACCTCCAAAATGTGTGACGTAAAAAAGATCGTCGTACCATGTTCGCGCAGTCGTTTCAACACATCCCGAATAATCCGACCAGAAATGGCATCAATCCCTTCAAACGGCTCATCCAAAAACAGAACGCGCGGCGCATGAATAATGGCCGCCGCCAGTGCCGTCTTTTTCCGCATTCCGTGCGAATAATCGACGATCAGCTTGTCGGCATCATCAGCGAGGGTGAGCAGATTAAGCAGCTCTTCCGTGCGTTGTTCCACGTCTGCTTTCGGCACGCCATACATCGTGCCAGAAAATCTGAGATACTCGCGGCCCGTTAGCCGTTGATATAGTTGCATTCCTTCCGGCAACACGCCAATGCGTGCTTTGGCCGCCAGCGGCTCCTGCCATATGTCAATCCCGTCAATGCTGGCCGTGCCGCTGCTGGGACGCAACAGCCCAACCAGCATGTTGATGGTGGTGCTTTTGCCGGCGCCATTTGGCCCCAGAAAGCCAAAAAACTCCCCTTCGGCCACGGTTAAATCGAGATTATCTACAGCAACTTTCTTATCAAATTGGCGGGTCAGTCCCCGCGTTTCTATAGCCCAGTTGGTCATCTGCTCCTGCTCGCTTTTTACTATAACTGAGATTAGAGACTTGGAGACTGAAAAATCTCTAGCCTCCAATCTCACACAAGTCATTTAATCATCGTAACTGTACAGTGGCAAAGAACACCCTATGTTGCCTCTCATTTCAAGCAAACCCGACAGGAATTTTCCGAATTGCCTACTATTTAAGTTTAGCGGGATTTCTCGGAGGACCTCGAAATGACAATTGAAGGTTGCTTGAACGGGTAAAGTTTAACAAATCATCCATAATTGTCATTTCGAGAAATCCACAGCGCGGTGACACCGTTCTATGAAGAAATGACACTCGTGTCATTAGCAGGTTGCTTGAACGGGTAAAGTTTAACAAATCATCCATAATTGTCATTTCGAGAAATCCACAGTGCGGTGACACCGTTCTATGAAGAAATGACACTCGTGTCATTAGCAGCCGCTTTTGGCGAGAAATCCCTAGAACGATTGCATTTTGCAATAACAATCTCAGGGAGATACCTGAACAGTTACTAATCATCAAGCCTTAATCGATTTCTACACGGCCAGAATCATACCATATTTCATGGTAGCTTTACGGAAAGTGTGGGGAAAGGTCGCTGTGGGTTTAGCGGTTGAGGGTGATGATTTGGCGTTCGAGGGCGACGGTAACGGCCGCTGTGCGGTCGTCTACGTCCAGTTTGTTGAAGATGTGAATGAGGCGGGTTTTGACGGTGGCGGTGCTGATGTGCAGGCTCTTACCAATTTCCCGATTGCTGTCGCCTTTGGAGACGAGTTGCAGCACTTCGATTTCACGGGCGCTGAGGTTTTCCTCGGCGGGGGCGCGCATCCGGGTCATGAGGCGGGCGGCAGCACCGATTCCCCGTTGGCGGCGGCACGAATGGCGCGGTACAGCTCTTCGCGGGGGGTGTCTTTGAGCAGATAGCCAGTCGCTCCCGCTTCGATGGCTCTCAGAATGTCGGCGTCGCTGTCGTAGGTGGTGAGGACAAGAATGTTGGCAGACGGCCGTTTCCCCTTTATCTCCCCAATCGCAGTCACTCCATCCATACCTGGCATTCGCAAATCCATCAAAACAACATCCGGCCTGTATAAAGCATCTAGCTGTACAGCCTCGGCTCCGTCTGTTGCTGTAGCCACAACGTCAAAATCAGGCTGCCCCGTCAGCATCCCAGCCAAGCCTTCCCGCACGACGGGGTGATCATCTACCAGCATCAGTTTGATTGTTTCCATATAGCTTCCTCAAAGAAAGTGATAGGTTGACTCTATCACTTTTCACTTTTTACGCTTCACTCAAAAACTAAATACCAACCGGAATTGAAACGACCAATGTCGTTCCGCCGTCCGGTTCGCTTGCTAATTAGTAGCTTACCCCCAAACATTGCCGCCCGCTCTCGCATCGCTTCCAAGCCAAAGCCGCCGCCAAATGGGGATGGTTGCGCCCCGTTTAGCCCCACGCCGTCATCCTGCACGTCTAGCAGCACTAAATCATCCATGTAGGAAAGGGTGACGGTGACGCTGCTAGCCTAGGCATGTTTGTGAACGTTGGCTAACGCTTCCTGCGTTGCTCGCAGCAGCGTCACGTCCACATCGGGATGTAGCGGCAGGGGGGTGCCGGTGGTTTGCATCGTGGCAGGAATATTGTGGTTGTGGCTCCAGTGCTGCACCGTGCGGGTAATGGCCGCAGGCAGGGTTTGATTTTCTAATGATTCTGGGCGCAAATCGGCCACGACGCGACGGGCCTACTGTAAATTGGCGCAGGCGGTTTCTTTGGCTAGACGGATTTGTGTGGCGATCTTTCTTTCATCTGCGTTGGGCAGGGCTTGTTCGCCGTTTCTAGGTGCATGATGATACTAATAAAGCCTTGCGCCAGCGTGTCGTGGATTTCATGAGCCAGCCGCTGCCGTTCGGCCAATGTCCCCGCCTGTCGTTCAGCTTCGGCCAATTCCACTTGGGTGGCCTGAAGCCGATTCAGCAGTTCTCGCCGCTCTTCACTTTGATTTATGATGGCACTGATCCAGCTACCCAAGAGTATGCTGCCGCCGCCCATCAACAGGTAGATTAAGCCAATTTGCCAAGAGAATGGTTCCCTAGAATCAACTGTTTGGTTGTAGGCCATCATGAAAACGATGACGAGTGAACCGACGTCCGCATGGCGCAGCGGCAGCACAATGTATACCTGGCTAAAAAGACCGAAGAGAATCAAATAATAAATGGGGTGGATGCGGATGAGTAGGAACCAGACAATGATGCTGAAAATCATGTAGGACAGGCCGATTGGGAGGGGCGCACGGGTGTCTTTGGCGTGGCGCATAAACCACTGAAGGATCAAGTGAGCCATAATTAGCAGTAAGCTTAGGCAGTTTCGGAAAAATAAATAAGTGTTCAACCCGAAACTGCCTCAAGCGCAATCCGAAAAATAATATAATTTCACCCTAATTATTTTTCGGATTGCGCCTTAGCGTCAGAGCAAGAAGCTGCTGGTTGGATGATTGGCCTTCATTTTGCCAACCCACTATGGTGGCAACGGCCGTTGCCAGCACAAAAAGCCCTGACCACAACAGCTTGAATTGCTGCCAGAAACGGCCGTTTTTCTCCTCGTCTGCTTTCACTTTTGCCAAAATATCGCTCATTGACCTGTTGCTCCGTTTTAATTATTCAAATGGTTGTTATCTCTGAGACTGAACCATTATATCAGGAATCCTCCTGCAGATTGGTGGCTACAGGAGGATTTGGCTGTGTATCGTTATGGTTGCTATTCCCAGCGAAATACTCGGGCAGATATGACCGAGCCTACAACCAGCATGATGAGTAGAACGATTACGGCCGTTAAGTTCCAACCCTGATCAAACCACAAATCCTGCAACAATCGAACCACCAACGACATGGGAAACCAATCGCTGACTTGCCGCACATTGTCAGGGATAAACTGTACCGGAATCGCCGCACCAGACAAAAACATCATGGGAAAATAGATGAGGTTGCCCACGACTTGAGCCACCCGACTGGTAGGTGCTAAACTGGCAACGATGTAGCCAACAGTTACAAAAGCTAGGGTACTCAGGGTAAAGCCGACCAAAACATAAAGCCAATTCCCATCAAAGCGTAAATCGTAAAGAATGGTGCCCACAATGACAAGCAGAACCATGCCAATCAGAGCCATGATGAAGTAGACGATCACATCGGCGGCAAAATAGGTTGCTGGACGCATCGGCGTGGCCTGGTAGCGACGCAATATCTTTTGTTCGCGGGCCATCGCCGTACGTAGTAACAGGCAGCCCTAGCAAGGCCACGGTGCCGATGATCAAGGCCGTAAGGGCGGGTACTACTGTGTCGATATACCCATAGCCAGCGATGCCAAAACCAGCTTCCGCTGGTAAAGGATCGTTGCCAAAGATGAGGCCAAACATCACTAACAGCAGTAACGGAAATATTAGTGTAAAGAAAAAAGCGGCCGGTTCCCGCGTAAAAAGCTTCAATTGAACAAAGGTTAATTTTAGAAAACTACGCATTATTATCTCCATGTAATTGGTAGAGACGTTGCAATGCAACGTCTCTACGCTCGTATTTGCCGTCCTGTCAGGGCGATAAAGACATCTTCCAGGTCAGGCTGTTCGGTACGTAAATTTTTGAAGCTGATTTTGTGCTTTTCCAGGGCAGCGACAACGGCCGTAATTAGCCCATCCCCCTGCCCATGAACAACAACCCGATTGCCATTGCGCTCTACTCGCGTCATTGGCGATGAGGAAGAGACCATATCGGCATTAAAAGCACCGTTATCTTCAAATACAACCCGGTTCCCGGCTCCCAAATCCTGAATAAGGTTTTGTGGTGTGTCCAAAGCAATGACATTGCCACGATCAATAATCGCCAGTCGGTCGCATAGTTCCTCTGCTTCATCCATAAAGTGGGTAACAAGCACAACCGGTTTGCCCTGATCACGCACCGTGCGCACCATCTCCCAAGTATTGCACCGCGCTTGCGGATCGAGACCTGTCGTTAATTCATCCAAAAAGACAACCTCTGGGTCGTTGAGCAAAGCCAAGGCGATGAACAGACGTTGTTTTTGTCCGCCAGAGAGCGCGTCAAATTTTGCATTCCGCTTTTCCGTTAAGCCCCACTGCTCTAGCAACGGCTCCCAGGGGACAGTTTGGGAATAAAATGTGGAATAGAGGTCTAATGCCTCCCACACCTTGAGCCGCTCTGGCAAGGAGGCTTGCTGTAGCTGGATGCCGATGCGCTGGCTAACCTCCTGTCGCTGCTTTTGCGGGTCTAGTCCCAAGACACGCACGCTCCCTTTGTCCGGCTGACGCAGGCTCATACAGGTTTCAACAGTCGTCGTTTTTCCCGCGCCGTTGGGGGCCAACGATGCAAAAGATTTCGCCTTTTTGTACGTTGAAGGAGATGTCGTCCACAGCGACGGTGGAACCGTACTGTTTGCGTAAGTTTTTTAGTTCAATTACGTTCATCATTTGCCTCGCAAAAGACCCAAGGGTTTTGTAAACCCTTGGGGTCTCAACAGGTTAAGATCGGTTGCCAAAGAAGATGGCGATACCGGCGAAGATGAGACCAATGGGCCAGATATTGCCCCAGGTGATGGCTTCAAAGAGGAAGGTTGCCATCGTGGCTAAAATGGCGATGATGAGCCCGGTGCTTTGGTTGGTAATACGGCCGTTTGCCCGATAATCGTTATAAATATTGTGGGCAAACATCGCCACGGGGATGAGCATAAACAGCACCCACCAGTTCTCGAATGAGAAATCAGAGACGTTGACCACAATTAAAACCACGCCGATGACAATGAAAATAATAGCCATAGCACCATTATTCTTTTGACCTTGCTCTTCATTCTTTAATTCTTTATCGTTCACAATTCTGCTCCTTGTTTGATTGATAATCGCCAAATATGAGTCAATCTTACAGGGTGGACAGAGGAATGTAACCAATCGGGGGATGGAATTATGGGTTGCGTTAGGTGGATTTTGTGGTCAGTGGGATGGTTACTGCCGTATCAACCGATCGGTTGATGTGAGAGGGGATTTATCCGCAGATGGCGCAAATTGCGCTCACAGATTTCGCAGATTTTTCTCTCCAATCTCTGCGTATCTCAGAAATTCTCAGTGGTCTCTGTGTCCAAAGTTAGTAACTTTCGTCATCCAACGCCTCATGTTCTTCACGTAGGCGCAGGTAGCTGTCGTAGCGGGCGGGGTGGATTTTTTGTTGGGAAACGGCCGTTTTCACAGCACAGCCCGGCTCATGACGATGGCTACAGTCGCTAAACTGGCACTGTTCCACCAGCGGCGCAATCTCCCGAAAGTAAGCATCAATTTCCGTTGATTCTAGGTCAAATAGAGCCAATCCGCGGATGCCCGGCGTGTCAGCTACGTAACCACCACCGTCCAGCGGAAAAAGTTCGGCGTAGCGGGTGGTGTGTAGCCCCTTGCCGGTGGCTCGACTCACTACATTCACCTTCAGCCCCAGCCCCGGCTG
>UOEU01000008.1_pt1 | contig 14470 bp, 11 predicted proteins | sample 1989311 | NCBI WGS metagenome assembly UOEU01 (sample SAMEA4712195, study PRJEB27164) | hydrothermal vent metagenome | biome: marine basaltic hydrothermal vent biome; feature: marine hydrothermal vent; material: mineral | place: Pacific Ocean | collected 2011-06-14/2011-07-23 | depth 1719 m | reverse complement strand
TTACTGCTTAAAGAGCCAGAATCTCCATTAAGCGCATAAAGCTGCAAACCACTAGCCAGCAACCCCTGCATAAAATCGTCCGTCAAAAAGGCATTTGCCCCAGCTACGCTGTCGCGCATCTGAGTAAAATCGGCCGTTGTGGCCTCTGCCACCGCCCATTCAGTCGGCAAAGTGATTGAAAAGTCTGCATCGCTGCTAGCATACAAAGTTTCCTCAGCCTGTGCCGATATGGACGAATCGCTCGAACTCTCCACGCTACTCGCGGATGGTTCCACTGCATTCGGGCCAGCACACGCTACGACCAAAAACAGTACCATTAAACTTAACCAATATTTTATTTTCATAATTTAATATCTCCTCAGTTGAACTTACACATCCTTCCTAAAACAAAAGCCGTAATTGTGGCAAATCTATAACTATCTTGGCAGCTACAAGTAAATCCATGCCCAAAATGCCCGAAATTTCAAACCCATAATCCATTCCAGGTTCTTTCTTGAATGTCTAATTCTTCCCGACTGGTGTGTACAAAGCAAAATTCTCGTTGTGGATATTGACTGTGCAATTCACGATAGCGAGCCAAAGCAGAAGCCCCATCCTCGCCTACTCTACAAAGCCCATGCGTTTAATATGTCGTTGCTGCTTTGAATTTGTTTCAGTCTCAAATGCCTCAATCACCAACCATTGGTCGGGATAATGTTGACGAACTTCACTCCATTTCATCGTTTCACCTCCGGTTGCTACAGCACTTTCCTAACCTGCAACCAATCATACGCCTTGCTGACGTTTGCGGCATCAATCGCTTCTGCTGCTCCAAGGACAGTGACAATCGTTTGTTCATAATCTGCTAAGTTTGCCACCGCCTCAGCAAAACGGCCGTAATCGGCCGCAGTTGTTCCCAAAATCTCATCCCGCATTTGCTGGCGGTAGGCGTCGCTGCTGTTGATAAGGATGCGGCTCATTGCCGTGTACCCTTTGGCGTCGGGCAGTTGGTAGCCGTCAACGCCACTAATTGCGCCAATGATGCTTTTTGTCAGATCGTCTTTAGAAATGGGCTGCTGCAAAAAGTGGGCAACATTGTCATACACGTCAATTGTCTGCAGTAAATTAGGGTCACGGTAGGAGTAAAAGCTAAGGATGCCCGTGTAGTTGCTAAAGCCCACCATGCCACCATAAGCCCCACCCTGCACACGCACTTTTTCCCACAAATAGGTGGTTCGCAGGTAGTTGACAATGGGTGAGACGGAGCCATGTTCCTGGAAGCCTAGGTCGTAGAGGTTGCCCCCTTTGGCAACATAATTGACTTGGGCAGGAATGGTGAGACCTTCATTGCGAAACGGCCGTTTCCAATCCCACACCTCTCTCTCAACCGCTTTATCCGGCATATTTGCCATCAAATCAGCCACCTGCGGCCGGAAAGTGCGCCAATTTCCCCCGTCCAGCGTCACATTCAGCAGCATATTTTGGCGACTAATCAAAATGGCGCGGATCGCCTCCAGCTTCGCCAACACCGACGGCCAATCATTTTCTACCTGTTCAACCAGCCGCCGCAAGAAGAAAAGGTACTCAATACCGTTCATCTGCTCCGCCGCCCAGGAAGATTCGGCAAAATAGCTGCGTAAGCGGCGGTTGACTACCGCATGTCCGCTAGGAACCAGGCCAGATTCCAGCCCCGCTTTGGCTCGCAGCACCATCTGCTTGAACCGCTCCTGATTGTCCAGCGACACCGTCAGCAGCACGTCGCGCATAATGTCCAGCATCTCCTGCGCCTGCCCTATCGTCGCCTTGCCGCGCAAAAAAAGCCAAGCGGCCGCTTCTGGGTTGCCCCGCTTGGCAGAGAGGAACGTGACGGGATAGATGCCGCCCGTCTTACGGCCAATGCGCTGCTGCAGTTGGACAAAATCTTCTGTTTCCGTACCCATCTCCACAAGCGCACGGCCAAACAGCTTGACGTAAGACAATAAATCAGCGGGCAAGACATGCAAATTCATCCCCAGTTCCAAATAAACAATGCCGTTGGTGAACAGATCATGGTAAAGCAGTTCTACACCCGCTGCCTCGGTGCGTTCGGTGGGAATTGTTTTGTTTTTCTTATCGAGATCGGCCAACGTCAGACGGGGCAGCTTGGCGATTGTTTCTGGGCTGTCGGGCTTCTCTTGCAACGCTTTCAGCTCACGGGTTTGGCGAATAATATCTTGCAGCTGCACCTCGTTGAGCCGCGCTTTAATCGTCGCCAGCTTTTCTTTTTCGGCAGTTTCCTGCCGCTGCTGCAGTGTGGCATCTGGCTCCAAAACAATGGTTCCGCGATGGTTATTGTCTAGCAAACTGCTGCGGATGAGCCGTGGCAAGTATATGGGATCGTTGGCGATGGCTTCTTTGACGGCCGTTAACGGCCGTTCAAACTTCAGCGCAGCCAGCGGGTCGCCATCCCGCATCCAGCGAGGCATCACCCCCATCATCAGGCTCAAGCCGCGTGGGAAGGAACCTGTATTATTTTCCCGCAGGCTAAACTCAATACTGTTAACGGCCGCTTCCACCGCTTCCGGCTCAAAACCATCCTCTGCCAACTGGGCAAGGGTCGCCAAAATCAACGCCTCAACCGCATCAATATTTTCCGCCAGCACCCCTTTCATGCCTACAGAAAAAGTTGGCTGCCGCATTCGGGCAGAAAAACCGCCCCCAATTACATCTTCCCCCAGGCCAGAATCGACCAGGGTTTTACGCAGCGGCGAGCTGGCCTTGCTCAACAAGGTCACAGACAAAATGCTGAGTGCCCAGCGCAGCAAAGTATCGTCATCAATGGGTGGCAGCACCCAGTTGAGCACCACATAATGCTTTTGGCTGTTGTCCCCGTCAGCCTCGACGCTGTAGGGAAAGGTGAAACGCTGTGGCTTGGCGAAGGGTGCGTGGATGGAAACGGCCGTATCCACCTCCACCGCCTCAAACTGAGACAAATAGCTATCCAACAGCTTCAATCGCTGCTCCGGATCATCATCTCCATAAAAAAAGATGCGCGAATTAGAGGGATGGTAATACGTCTCGTGAAAGCTTCGGAACTGCTCATACGTCAAATTAGGCATCACCGCCGGGTCACCGCCCGAATCGTGCCGATACGCATTGTCTGGGAACATCGCCTGCTTGGTGTAGCGAAACAGCACCCCTTCTGGCGAGGAGTAAGCCCCCTTCATTTCATTAAAGACCACACCCTTATAAATCAGCGGATCGTCAACGTTTTCCAGCTCCAAATGCCACCCTTCCTGCGCCAAATGGTTGGGCGTAATCAGCGGATTTAGCACGGCATCCATATAAACATCCACTAAATTGTAAAAATCCTGCGTATTGGTGCTGGCAACTGGATACATCGTCATATCAGCGAATGTTAAAGCGTTCAAAAAGGTCTTCATCGACCCTTTGACCAGTTCTAAAAATGGCTCCTTGAGCGGATATTTCTCGGAACCACCCAACACCGAATGTTCCATGATGTGCGGCAAGCCGGTTGAATCTGGGGGCGGGGTGCGGAAGGCGATGCCAAATGATTTATTCTCATCGGCCGTTTCCAATGACAACAGTTCCGCCCCACTCTGCAAATGGCGATACAAACGCGCAGTCGCCTGCCGTTCCTCAATCTCTTCTTCTCTCAGCAGCTCAAAACCATGCGTTACAGTCATAATATTCCTTTCGATTTACGATTTACGATTTTTGATTTACGATTGGGTTATGCAGCCAATCGTAAATCTACAATCGTCAATCTAAAAAGTTTTGTAGGATGCGTTTGCCGTGTTCCGTCAAGATGCTTTCTGGGTGGAACTGTACGCCGACGGTGGGATATTCCTTGTGGCGCACGCCCATCACCTCGCCTCGGCTGGTGAAGGCTGTCACTTCCAACGCATCGGGAATGGGTTCCTCGACGATGAGCGAGTGGTAGCGGGTGGCGTTGAACGGGCTGGGGACACCGGCAAACAGGCCGTCGCTGTTGTGGTAAACGGCCGATACCTTGCCGTGCATCAGTCGGGGCGCACGCACCACCTGGCCGCCATACGCCTGCCCAATGCACTGATGTCCCAAACAGACCCCTAAAATAGGCGTTGTCGGGCCAAATTCACGCAAAACGTCCAGCGAAATGCCCCCGTCATCGGGGTCGCCAGGGCCAGGACTAATGACAATATGATTCGGCTTTAAGGCGCGAAGCTCTTCCAACGTCACCTGATCGTTGCGGAACACTTTAATTTCCTGCCCCAACTCGCCCAAATATTGCACTAAATTGTACGTAAATGAATCGTAGTTATCGATTACGATAAGCATTGCTTCCTCCAAACCTTGACCTGTCATTCCGAGGTCCTCCGAGGAATCCCTAGAACATCTGCTGAATCAAAACCTTGCCAACCAAATGGTGTCAAAATTAGACAACGGCCGTTCCTGCAAATGTTTTAGGGATTTCTCCCGATGGTCGAAATGACAATTTGATTCCTATTTGGGGAGAACCAGCCCCATAATTTCTTTCATTTGGCGTAATTTAGGTTGAGAAACGGCCGTTGCCTGTTCCGCCCCCATTGCTAAAATTCTGTCCAGCTCCGCCGGATCATCCATCAACGCCTTGTAGCGGGCTTGCAAAGGTGCCAAAAAATCAATCACCACCTCCGCTACACCCACTTTCAAGTCACCGTAGCCACGAGCATTGACAAAATCCGCCTCAACCTCAGCGTTTGACTTGCCCGTCACTGCCTTGTAAATGCCCAGCAAATTATTCACCCCCGCCTTCTCCGGCACATCCGAAAAGTGGATTTCCCTGCCAGAATCAGTGACTGCCTTTTTGAATGAGCGCAAAATCTCCTTCGGCTCATCCAGCAGGCGAATGGCGTGACCCCGAGTGTGCGCCAAACTTTTAGACATCTTCACCGTCGGCTCATCCAATCCCATCAGCCGCGCCCCATTTTTAGGGATCATTGGCTCAGGAATGATAAAAAATTCCTCTTCGTAAATGTGGTTAAAGCGTTGCCCAATGTCGCGGGTTAGCTCAATGTGCTGCTTCTGGTCTTCACCCACCGGCACTTCATGGGCGTCGTAAAGCATAATATCGGCCGCTTGCAGCACGGGGTAATCCAGCAAACCAGTGCCAATGCTCACCTGCTTCGCCGATTTTTCCTTAAATTGGGTCATCCGCTGTAGCCAGCCCAGCGGCGTGACGCAGTTGAGCAGCCAGCAGCCTTCGGCGTGAGCCGAGACGTGGCTCTGCACAAACAGCGTGCTTTTTTGCGGATCAATGCCCGCAGACAGCAGCATCGCCGCCAACGAGCGCGTCTGGAAGCACAGTTCCACCGGGTCTTGAGGCACGGTGATGCTGTGTAAATCAACCACGCAGATGAAATTCTCTTTCTCATCCTGCCCATCGACCCAATGCTTCACCGCGCCCAAATAGTTACCAAGGTGAATATTCCCTGATGGCTGAATGCCGCTAAATATTCGTTTTTTACTTATCATCGTTCAAAAACCCCATTTCAATTTACGATTTTTGATTGACGATTTACGATTAAATCGTCAATCGCAAATCGTCAATCGTAAATCTATAAAAGTCCTTCTTCGGCGCGATCCACGGCCACAAAGAGGGCTTTGGCCTTGTTGACCGACTCTTGATGCTCGGTGGCGGGGTCGCTATCGGCGACGATACCTGCACCTGCCTGCACATAAATCTGGTCATCCTGCATGAGCATGGTGCGGATGGCGATGCAGGTGTCCATGCTGCCATCGTAGCTTATGTAGCCAGTGGCACCAGCGTACAAACCACGCCGCTCCCCCTCCAGTTCTTCGATAATTTCCATGGCCCGCACTTTGGGTGCGCCGCTGAGGGTTCCGGCGGGAAAGGTAGCTCGCATCAAGTCGTAAGCGTCCATTTCAGCGCGTAATTTTCCTTCAACGTGGCTAACAATGTGCATGACGTGGCTGTATCGCTCCACCGCCATCAAATCTTTCACTTTGACGGTACCGTAGTCGCTGACACGGCCGATGTCGTTGCGCCCCAGATCAATTAGCATGACATGTTCAGATCGCTCTTTGGGATCGGCCAGCAGTTCTTCTGCCAGGGCGTTGTCTTCGGCGGGGGTTTGGCCGCGCGGGCGGGTGCCGGCGATGGGACGCACGCTGGCAATGCCATCTTCCAGCCGCACGTGCATCTCTGGCGAGGCGCCAATTACCTGCATCTCCAATGGCCCAAAGTCGAAGTAGAACATATAGGGGGACGGATTTAGCATCCGCAAGGCACGATAAATGGCAAAGGGATGGGCACTGGTTTGACGGCTAAAGCGCTGGCTCAAGACCACTTGGAAGATATCACCTGCCGCAATATATTCTTTAGCCTGCCGCACCATTTCTTCGTAGCGATCCTGTGGCATGTTGCTGTGGAAGGTGTTGTCCATTGCTTGCTGTCCGCTGCGCCAACGGCGGCGGGGAATGGCAGGCAACGGCCGTAACAGGCGTTCACTCACCCGTTCAATGCGCTGAATCGCATCCACATAAGCCATTTCCACATCCGCATCTTCTGGCACATGGACATTTGCCAGCAGCAGCAGCCGATGGCGGGCATGGTCAAAGACGACGAGGGTGTCTGCCAGCAAAAAGATGGCGTCGGGGATGTTTAGGACGGAAGCGGCCGTTGCTGGCAGTCGTTCAAAAAAGCGCACCACATCGTACCCTAAGTAGCCCACCGCCCCGCCGCTAAAGCGAGGCAAGCCGGGCAGGTCTGCGGGGACAAACTGGCTCAATTCTTCCTTTAGCACGTGCAAAATGTCTTCGCCGTCGGCGAGTTCGCGCTCTTCAGGCTCTTCAGAAATGCGGTTTTTTGAAAAAATCCCGTTTCTTTGTGTCGTCACGGTACGGCCGTTTAGCGAAATTATTCCACGCGGGGCCACCCCCACAAAGGAATACCGTCCTACCTGCTCGCCACCTTCCACCGATTCCAGCAAAAAAGAGGGACCCATCTCATCCATCAGCTTGAGATAAACAGAAACGGGCGTCTCCAAATCAGCGGCAAATTCACGGTAGACTGGTATGAGATTGGCTGGCCCAGCCGCCAATTCACGAAACTGTTCTAACGTTGGTGTGTAAACATTGGCTTTTGTTGCCATAGAAATAACTCCGAAGTTTCTCACACTTCCGGCTCCGCCCGCCCGTGAACGGGCAGGCTACTAACTAAATGGAAGCCCCGAAGGGGCTTTGCATCATGTAGCCGGGGGATTTATCCCTCGGCGGGGCAGCAAATAATGAAAATAATTTTTGAAATGGTGTACTCAGTTTACATCAGGTAATTGTTTCATTGCTTCGGCAATTTCCTCAGCCGGATATTCATAGTTTGACAACTGCCCTTTCAAATACGCATCATAGGCTGACATATCAAAATGACCATGACCGCTCAAATTGAAGGCGATGACTTTCTTTTCGCCATTTTCTTTACATTTGAGGGCTTCCTGGATAACAACAGCGATGGCGTGGGTTGTTTCCGGCGCGGGGATGATTCCTTCGGCGCGGCTAAAGGTAACGGCCGCTTCAAACGTTTCTAGCTGCCGCACGGCCCGCGCCTGCACATCTCCATTTTCTACCAAGGCACTCACCTGGGGCGACATACCATGATAGCGCAGCCCACCCGCATGAATGGCTGCTGGCACAAACGAATGTCCCAGAGTGTGCATCTTCACAACGGGAGCCATCTTTGCCGTGTCGCCATAGTCGAAGGCGTATTTACCCCGCGTCAGGCTGGGGGAAGCGGCCGGTTCGGCTGCCAAAACGGTGGTGTTCATCCCATTGCGTAAATTTTCGCGGATAAAGGGGAAGGCAAAACCACCAAAGTTAGAGCCGCCACCCGTGCAGGCGACGATGATGTCGGGGTATTCGCCAGCCATTTCCATTTGCAGCAATGTTTCTTCACCAATGACGGTTTGATGGGTGAGGACGTGGTTGAGTACGGAACCGAGGCTGTATTTTTTGCTGCCACCAGAGGTGGCCGCCACTTCTACCGCTTCAGAAATAGCCATCCCTAGCGAACCGGGGGAATCGGGATCGTTGGCAAGGACGGAACGGCCGTACTGCGTCCGATCCGTCGGGCTGGCATAAACTTCTGCCCCATAATTTTCTATCATTATGCGACAGTACGGCTTTTGCTGGTAAGAAACCTTGACCATGTACACTTCCAAATCTAGATCAAAGAAGTTACAGGCCATTGCCAAAGCCGATCCCCACTGTCCGGCCCCTGTTTCGGTGGTCAATGCTTTGGTGCCTGCTTCCTTATTGTAGAATGCTTGGGGAACGGCCGTATTTGGCTTGTGCGAACCAACGGGACTGACACCTTCATATTTATAATAGATGTGGGCTGGCGTATCCAGTGCCTTTTCCAACCGCCGCGCCCGAAACATCGGCGTGGGTCGCCATAATTTATAAATATCACGCACTGGCTCCGGAATCTCAATCTGCGCTTCGGGGCTCATCTCCTGCATAATCAGGCTCATGGGGAAGAGGACGCTCAAAAAATCTGGCGTCACAGGCTCCAGCGTTTGCGGATTCAGCACCGGCTGTGGCGGCACGGGCATGTCGGCATTGATGTTGTACCACGCCTTAGGCAGCTTGCTTTCCTCCAAAATATATTTCGTGGACTCACTCATTTTCTGCTCCTTTTTGGGCCACAGAGGGCACAGAGGTTTAAGAGAAAATGGCTCTTTAGGAACTCAGGGGGAGTGGAGGCTTTAGCCGGAACATGTGCCGCGAGACCCGGCTGAAGCCTCTACTCCTAATCCAGATATGGGGTTCACCCCATGATATCCCAAAGAGCTGAGAAAATCTCTTTCATCTCTGTGTTCTCTGTGGCTAAAACAAAACGCTCTCGTCCCAGCGAAAAATTTCGCATAAAGGACGAGAGCGTCAAAAGTATCGCTTCCGTGGTGCCACCCAGATTAAGCTGAAACAAAAAATGCGCCTGTGAGAGCGCATTGCGTATTAACCAGCTTCACTTTTTCAACTCATTAACAATTAAAGATTAACCATTTACAATTAACTATTAGTAAGTTTATGCCCAGATAACGGTGGCACTTCCGGCTTGAACTACTTTCAGATGTCTGATTTTACCCAAGCAACTCCCCGATCCATTCGGCAGCGGCACGATTGTGGCTCTTTCAGCAGTGTGAGCCACTCTCTAAAACCTGCGTTGCTGCGTACTATTTCGGTTCAAAGTTGTTATATTTTAAGTTGGCGGGAATGGTAACACGGCCGTTCCTAACTGTCAAAATCTCCAGCAATTCCAATTATGTCGTTTCTGGTAGGGGCAGGACAGGCGGGAACACAACTTGGACGATAGACCATTTCCTATCTTTTAGTCACTCCCACAATTTGCCCTATTTCGCAAAAAACAGGGTATCATGGGCAAAACAGATAAAGAAGGAGAGTGCTTGATGGTCGCAAACATCACCGTGCGCCCTGTGAAAGAAGCAGATTTACCCGCTGTACGCACCCTTTTCTACCGCAGTTACGGCGAAGAGTATCCTTACAAAGAATTTTATAATGATGAATGGCTCAAACGGAGCATTTACCAAGACAGCTATCTTTTTTTATTAGCAGAGTTGAAAGGAAAAGTCGTCGGCACGGCTTCTGTCTATTTTGAAGTAGGGGCTTACGCTGATTTGTGTGGCGAATTCGGCCGTTTGGCCGTAGACCCCAACTATCGTGGGCAAGGCGTCGGCGGTGCTTTGATGGAAGCACGGCTGGCCTTTGCCGACCGTCGTCTTCACTTTGGCCTTACAGAATGTCGCACCGCCCATCTATACGCCCAGCGCATCTCAGAAAAGTTCGATTTACGGCCGATTGGTTTCCTGCCCCAAAAAGTATTGCTAGACGACCGCGAAAGCTTGGTGATGATGGCGAAACCATTTGGCCCCGCCCGAGATTTGCGCTGCAACAACCCGCGCGTCATCCCCGAAGCCTTTTTATTGGGACAGCTTGCCTTGGAAAACATGGGCTTTCGCAGCGATCTCATCGCTGTCGATGATGTCGATGGCTACCCCATCGGCACGGGCTTCCAAGTCGAAGAGCTCACAGAATCTGGGCTACCCTATTTACTGCGTATTGAACGCGGGCGGCTGTCTCGACGGCATGTTTTTGGCAATTTGCAGCTAAGTTACGGGCTTTTCTTGCTAGAATCCCGCAATGTGCGTTATCTCGTCGCCCGTGAAGATGAGCGTATTGTGGGCGCGATTGGTTTTACGCTAGACGAAATCGGCCGCAGCATCAAAATTTTGGAGCTCATTGATTTGCGGGATGATGTGGCTGGCTTTTTGCTCAAAGAGCTGGATGCTTGGGCAAAAGAATTTTATAGGGCAGATTATATTGAAATCACCATCACAGCCTATTGGCCCGATATTCAACGCACCCTCAGCAATTTGGGCTTTGTCCCTGTCGCCTACTGTCCTTCGTTTGTCTTTCACGAAGTGGAGCGGCTAGACACGCTAAAAATGGCAAAATTGTACGTACCGCTCAATATTGACGAAGCGCATCTCACTCCCGCCAGTCGGGAAATCTTTGAGCTTGTGCGGGCCGGCTTTGAAGAAAAACGGCTGGGCATCTCTGTCAATGAAACCACCCGCCACATGGCTATTTTTTCCGGACTGGAAGAAGGAGAACTCAGCAAAATTGCTGGTTTATGCGCCGTCATCAATAAATCGTCTGGGGAAACTGTGCTACAGGCTGGCAAAACGGGGGACGTTTTTTATATGGTGATGGAAGGCGAGATGGACATTTTATCGCCAGACGGCTCCCATTCTGTTGGCATGGTGCAGGCAGGGGATTTTTTGGGGGAGATTGCTTTGGTGAGCCGACAGGCTTATACGGCAACGGCCGTTGCTGCCACAGACGTCACGCTCATTGCTCTAAAGTATCAGGACTTTGAGAGCTTAATAAATCGCTACCCGCGTATCGGCCTGCGCGTTATGCGAAACATTGCCATTTCTGTGGGGGAAAAGCTGCGGCTGCTTAACTTGAAAAATTGAATATTGAAACGGCCGTCTTGCAAGACGGCCGAATCTCCAAACAGCGTGGCTAAACCGTCGCGCCTAACGGATGGTAATGTTTTTTGCCATTTTAGACTTTTCTTAATCATTGATTGGTGGAGGGGGATGTTCTTCGTACTTGTTCAATAAACGTCGAAGATTAACCACATTTTCCCGATTTAGCCGCAACATAGCAACTGTTACGCGACCAATTGAGGTGCGAGCCACCAAATTCGTATAATCTTCACTCCATACAAAATGCTGTTGCCAATGATGCTGACGCGGGTGATAAAAAGGAGTGACTGATTGAGTAAGTTCATCATATCCCTCAATACGGTTGCCTTTGGCACTATTGCAGCCACCACAGGCCAATGCCAGATTATCCAATGCCGTTTTGCCATGTCAACTGAGTGGAATGATATGTTCAACTTCAAAACTATCTGGGCTGTATTGTTGTTGGCTGTAACAATATTCACAACAGCTATTTGCACGATTGGCAACAAGTTTCCGTTGGCTAATGGTTGGGCGTTTACGAGGCATAGCAATTTCAGAATCGGGGGTTCAACAAGCCCAATTCCTTCATGACATCACGAAATGGTTGCTGCCGAAGTGTGGCGAGTTGGCTAACGGCCGTTAGTCGTTCAACATTAAGCGATTCAGATTTATCTGTGAGGGTGATTAGTTCCTCTCTTTCTTCTTCGGAAATGTTTTCCTGTGCCAGTTTGGCCGATAATTCTTGCATCCGTTCCTTTTCGGGAATGGATAAAACTGTTTTGTTTATATGGTCGAGTAATTCAGCTTCATCAGTAGATATGGAAGGGGCAATACGACGTGCGCGCATGAGTAACATCGCGTCCACAAAGGTGTTTAGATCATCCAGACCCATCTCTTCTACAGCTTTAAGCAATGCGTTAGGTGAAACCTCAACTTGTACGACAGTCATAGCGTAATCCTTTAATCAGATCATTTTGGCCCAAACAATCATTCTTCGATGCTGTACATAAAATATAGGGGGCGTTTTGCGTAATTATCTCACGCTCTTCGGGTCAATCCCAGCCGCCTTTAACGCCTTATTGTAAGTTGATTTTGCCTTGGAATTAGCAATTCGCACCTTGCGCTTTTCGTCTGGCGGCATATCGTCTGTAATTTCAACCAGTTCTGGCTTAGGAATGTTGGATACGGTCGCAGCAGGTGCAGCAGCAGGGGCTGGAGCCGCAGAAGCGGCAACGGGTGCTGGGGCAGCAGCAACGGCCGCACCACCGGGCAATACCACCTTGCCATCCACAATTTCAACCTCTTTGGGGTTCACCCCAGCCGCCTTAAGTGCTTTATTAAAGGCTGATTTGGCCTTGGAGTTGGCAATCCGCGCCTTTCGCTTTTCATCAGGTGCCATGCTATCGGTCAATTCAATCATTTCTGGTGGCTCAATATTTACTGATTGAGCAACAGGTGCAGCAGCCGCAGCGACAGGTGTACCTGCTGCAACGGGGGCAGCAGCGGGTACGCCAGCAGCTTTAGCCGCTTTCATAGCCGCTGACTTTGCCTTGGAGTTGGCAATACGTGCCTTCCGCTTTTCATCCGGCGACATGCTGTCGGTAAGCTCAATAAATTCGTAATCTTTGCCAGGAACGAGCTTGATTTTACCAGCAGGTGCGGCAGCAACCGGAGCCGCAGCAACAGCGACCGCTTCAACAGCACCCGTGCGGGCGCCATCCCAGCCGTGGTGCATTGCAATGCGAACGGCCGTTACCGCATCCTCTTCCAACGCCTCGCCCGCAGAGCGCAAATTCACATGCCCCTTGCGGCCAATACGCATATTGGCGCCGCGCGGTAAGGAGGCTGCCTTGCGTGCCGCTTCCAGTCGTGCTTCTTTCAGCATCTCTTCTGGATCGGCATCTACTTTGACCTCATGCCCAAAAGTAACGGATGGGTTAAACCCCTTACCAATATTTTCAACCTCTTCTTTTGTAACATCGACAACAGCAGAAAACCCTGCAGAACCCCAGGCCAAAAGACCCCCAAACAAAACGGGGAGTAAGATAACACCGACAGCGATCAGAAAAATCATTTGAAACCCTCAATCATTGGCTGAATTTGATTATTGGTAACTATACAAGTGTTTTGCTATTTGCTTGGCAAATAATAAACTTACCCGAAACTGTCATTCTGAGTGAAACGAAGAATCCCTGAAGCCTTTATCTACCCTAAAGTTCGCCCAACATCCAAACTTTAATCCCCGAACAAGGCTTACTTTAGAGGGATGCTTCACTCCGTTCAGCATGACAAATGTATAGTCATATAAGCTGACTTACAATTATACAGTTTGTGCCGAATTTCTCAAACAAAAGGCAAACGCAATTTAACTGGGAAAAGTTGACGGGAGTGGGAACATCTGCCACAATGGGCAATAGTAAATTTTGGGAGATAGTTAAAATGGAATGCCGAAGGTGGGAGTCGAACCCACACGGACGTAAAGCCCACTACGCCCTGAACGTAGCGCGTCTGCCTATTTCGCCACTTCGGCTCAAGTGGACGATAGTTTATCAACGATTGTGTAAAAGTCAATATTTCGACTGGTTATCTATTCCCTCAAAACAGTGATTACGAACCTGGAGACAGTCATGTCAATCTCTAACTTATTAAAGCGCGTCCAGCTATTTGCCAATCTGAAATCAGATGAATTGGAGCAGCTCGCGGCTATCGCCCATGAACAAAAAGTATCAGCAGGCGAAACGATTATTACGCAAAACACAACGGGCAATGAACTGTACATTGTCGCAACGGGTTCTGTTGAAGTTTATATTCAAGGCTTAGATGATGCCCGTAGCCTTGTTGTATTGGGCAAAGGTCAGGTCATTGGTGAAATGGCTCTTATCGACCAAGGGTATCGCTCTGCTTCGGTGCGTACAACGCGAGAGGGAGCAACGCTTTATTTAATTGCAAGCAATGACTTTTACAATTTATGTGAAGAAAATAATCATATCGGATATATCGTTATGCGGAATTTGGCGATAGACATTGCCTTTAAGCTACGCCATCGCAACCTGGCGGAGTTATAATTCATTCAGAAGGAGCGTGGGCAATGAGTGAAGATGTTTTTTATAAAGTAAGTTATGTTGTGGCCGGAGGGGAACATCCCGGAGCAATCATCAATATTGATAATCGGCCAGAAGTTGGTGAACAAGTGATGTTTGACGGCCGTATTTTTGAGATTCTTGAGGTGATGGAACTGATGCCACCCGTTGGCAATTTTGGCTTCCTGCATGCCACCTGCCGCTTTGTGCGTGATGCCACCAGCGATGACATGGACGAACAGTAATCAGTATTCAGTGAAATAGTATTCAGTGGTCAGTAAAAAACTGATGACTGACCTGCTGATTACTGACTACCAGCCGCCGTCACTGCCAATTTTCCAGCTTCTTCCAAACCCAACAAATCTTGCCCTTTGGCATTGA
>UOEU01000719.1_pt1 | contig 14511 bp, 12 predicted proteins | sample 1989311 | NCBI WGS metagenome assembly UOEU01 (sample SAMEA4712195, study PRJEB27164) | hydrothermal vent metagenome | biome: marine basaltic hydrothermal vent biome; feature: marine hydrothermal vent; material: mineral | place: Pacific Ocean | collected 2011-06-14/2011-07-23 | depth 1719 m | reverse complement strand
TTTAATGCTATTTCAAAAAGCTGCTTTGCTTCATCTTGGTACTCTGGATATTGATAAGCGAGCTCATAAAAGCCATTGTAGCTCCAAGCACGAACAAATTTTTGACTTTGCTCAAGGCAATGTCGGAGAAAAAGTACCACCTCGTTTTTTGCTGAGGATGGAATTGGAAAATATGGCATTATTTGTAAGATGTGTAATTTCGTTTCCCAATGCTCATATTTCGGCAATAGCGTATAAGTTTTGACGGTTTGATTTTCTTCTACTTCACCACGACTTTCACAATGCTTTTTTAGCAACCAGGTGGCACCTTTCTGCAATGTAGGCGTTTCTAGGCAAGTTAAGAAGATTATCAATAAAGTTAGGGGTTAGATGGTGTTTATTATAAATTGCCGTAATATCTTGTGCTGATTTACCATCCCAACTCGAAATGTCGTTTTTTAGCGTCATGCTTTTATTGTTCTAGTCGCGTCACTGAAAAATTTTCGCCAGAAACGGCCGTTAAATCCACAACTACCTCTTGCCCACCAAAACCATCAACCAAATCGTGCGCCCGCACCGTCACGGTTGTGACTTCGGCGGGAATGGAGATGTTGCTCTGGCTGCGGGTGAACGGCTGCTCGTTTTCGTGGGGATGGACAAGCAGGCGGGTAAAGGGGCTGCCCGAGTCTGGTTTGATGACGCTGCCGTCGGGCAGCAGTACATCCCAACCGTCGGCGTAATCTTCCCAGCCGGTGTCTGGATGAGCCACTTCTACGGAGAATGTCCATAAGCCAACGGCCGTTTCTCTTGCTTCCACAAATAGCACATCAGCATTTGCCATGCTGCTCCCCTCTTTTACATCTGCTTCTGTTGGGGATGCTGTAGAGGTTGGGGGAACGGCCGTGTTTTCCACAACTTCCGTTACGGCCGTTACCGTTGCAACTTCTACAAGCGTAACCGGCCCTATTGGCCCCGTTGGTCGATTGATAGTACAACCTACAATAAGCAAACTCCATACAAAAACAGCAAATATCCCCAAAACCTTTCTATTCATATCTTCACCCCTTCACCCAAGCAATCGCAGATTGCCCACCCCTTCACCCGTTCATCCCATTCGGCTCATACCAACCCACCGTACGCTGAGACGGCCGTAAATAAGCCACCCGCACCCGCTCAATATCATCCAGCGTGATCTCTTGAAGCCGTTCCAGCACCGTTTCATACCATTGGTAATCCCCAATGACCGCTTCCGTCATGCCCAAAAGCTGCGCCTGCCCCGTAATGCTTTCCCCCGCCATGACAAACTCTGCTTTGGCTCGCTTGAGTGCTTTGCTAAGCTCTTGTTCCGTGATGGGATCGGTTTCCAGACGGATCAATTCTGCATCCAAAGCTGCTTCTACTTCTGCCAGAGAGCGTCCCGCCTGCACAATGGCGTTAATCGCATACAAATAGGGGTCGATGGTGGGCGTCAGGCTGCCGGATGCGCTGGCGGCTAGCTCTGTGTTGACCAATGCTTTGTATAGTCGGGAACTTTTGTTGCTGCCGCCACCGCCAAACATCCCCAAACTGCTGCCACCCGCAAAGGCAGCGTTGAGCAGCACCAGCGGCAAATAATCGGGATGGGCAGCGGCTGGGGCGCGGTAGGCGACGGTGAGGTAGGCGGTGTCCCCAGGCCCCTGCACGACGACACGCCGTTCTCCCTTTTGCGCCGGTTCTTGTCGGGTAACGGCCGTTGCAGGCTGCCCAGCAGGCAAGCTGCCAAACAAGCTCTCAATGCGCTGCTGCATCTCGCTGGCAACAAAGTCGCCCACGGCAATAATGATGGCGTTTGTGGGGACGTAGTGGCGTTGGTAATGGTTATACAAATCGTCACGGGTCATCGTCGTTAAATCGGCTAGATCGCCAATCACTTCATGGTGGTAGGGATGGACACGAAAGGCGACGGCATTTAGCTCCTCGTTGAGCTGGAAGCCTGGGTCGTTTTCATACATTTGCCGCTCAGACATGATCACGGTGCGTTCCGACTCCACTTCTTCGGATGTCATGAGGGTGTTGACCATGCGATCCGCTTCTAGCTGCAAGGCGAGATCGATTTTATTGGCGGGCATCGTTTCGTAGTAGGCGGTGAAATCGACCCAGGTGAAGGCGTTCCAGTACCCCCCTTCGCGGGAAACGAGGCCGTCGAGTGCGCCGTTGGGGTAGGTGGGCGTCCCTTTGAACATCATGTGCTCGACCCAGTGGGAGACGCCGGTGATGCCTGGCTTTTCGTGGCGGCTGCCGACGCGATACCAAACCATAAAGCTGGCAACGGGGGCGTGGTGCATCTCTTTTAGAACAACGGTCAGGCCGTTGCTGAGTGTTGTTTTGTGAATGGAATTTGTCATGCGGGGATTATAGCAATGGATGGATGAATGGGGAAACGGCCGTTTACAGCGGCAAAAAGGGAGAGAGGTTTGACCTCATCAGAACACATGCATTCGATCTCACTGGTTTCTCTCACCTTCTACTGTTCTCTGGGCAGACAAAATCTTTTTTCTTACCCTTTTGTAAATATAGGTCACAATGGGAATCAGGGTAGAAATGGCAAATAAAATCTGAAAGACAATGAGCGTCCATTGATCTAATCCCGCAAGATGGCGACTGTCAATAAAAGCCCCAACAATCGATTGTAGCCATACCCAAGCGACAAGATAACCTGCTTGGACTAAATTGGAGAAAAGCGAGAAAATAAATACTTTGAACTCTTGAATAAGTGAGTGGAGATCGTCCATTTCTTATACCTATTAGTACCTTCTTATGGACGTTCGTTTTGTAAGGCAGTTTCGGAAAAATAAATAAGTGTTCAACCCGAAACTGCCTCAAGCGCAATCCGAAAAATAATATAATTTCACCCTAATTATTTTTCGGATTGCGCCTAAGCTAAATAAAAAATGCGCCCAGATTATAAAAATCAGAGCGCATTGGCTTCATTTTATTTAATTCTAAATGAGACGGAAAAATTATATCAAACTTCATAATCCTGTCAAAACATCAGTAAAAATGGGGTGTAGTAAAAACTCGTAAAGAGAACAACGGGCAGGCAGACTTTAGGGCAAGCAAAGGTTTCAGGGATTCTTCGTTTCACTCAGAATGACGGATTGGGATTATAAACAACCTCCGCCTGTCATGTTGAACCCATTCGGCTTCGCTCAGGGTAGGCTGTGAAACATCCCTGTGAGGCAAGCATTGTTTGAAAACAGCTATTGTGAAAATGCGAAAAGAAAAAGTGGTCAACAGCATGGAGTAATGTACGCTTATCATGCTTTACTTTTTGCTTCTTAACGGGTTTTTATTGCTCCCTAAAAATGAGACTATTTCCCTTCTATTTTTAAAGCATGCAGCCGTTGACGGAATGCTTGATAACCTGGCTGAGATTCAAATTGCTGTTGGATATGATCTGCTTCAATTTCTTGTTGCCGGATGTATTCATCAATAGCTTCTTGGTTGTTCAAGTAGTACGAGATGACAACATAAATACCTGCGAGGTCTAATGCTGGAAACTGACTGAGGATTTCCTCGGCTGTATATCCCTGATTGAAGGCGTAGACGACTGTATCCAGACGTACTCGCGTACCGCCAATACGAATGGTTCCTCCACTGTCAGTTTTTAGGGGCAATATTGGTATTTCAAAAGATAACATTAGATTTTTACCTCTATCAAACATTATAGCATAAGCCAACTAACAATTACCCATGAATGAAAATCAACCTCCCATAGGCTGATTTTTACTTACTTTTGGGTCATGGAAATAGACAGAGTATAATAGACAAATGGCAAGAAGGAAAAGGAAATCTAAGAAAAAGAAGGTAAAGCCTGCGCGGCGACTTTCTTTGCCGCAAACAGGGCTCAAAGCTTTTCGGCAGGGCAATTATGATGCTGCCTTAGCGGCGTGGGAGCAGGTGACACATAAATCGCCGCGCCTTGAACAAGCCATCGCCGAGGCATATTTTCGTCGGGCATTGCGTGAGCCCCAAAACAAAGGGCAGGGTTTGGCTAAGGCCGTTGCCTTACAGCCAAAAGAAGCGCGGTATTTATATCATGCTGGCCTTGCTGCTTACAAAAAAGGGGACTTTGCTGCCGCTACTTCTTGTTTTGAGGAGGTGCAAACGATTGATGAAGCGTTTGCACCCCGTGTTGCACTATTATTGGCGTTGGCGCGTCTTCGGCAGGGGCAGGAAACGGCCACTTCGGCTTGTGACCCCGGTCGCCGCTCAGTGCAGGCCGTTTGGCACAAACTATCCAACCACAAAAAACAACAGATTCAGCTTGCCCAAGCCTTTTTGCAAGGCAAGTATGAAGCTGATGACACCGCAGAGCCATTGTGGCAAGGACTCGCCAATTTTGCAAACGGCCGTTTTGCCGCAGCCCAATCTCACCTTATTCAAGCGACCAAAGACGACGTTGCTGCTGGCATTAGCCATTATTATTTAGGGATGATCGCTGCCCGTAACGACGATTTAGCCGCGACAGCCAAACAGTGGGCAGCGGCATGGCAGGCTAACTTTCAGCCTCCGGCGTTGGGCGATAATTTAGGTGAGGTATACCAGCGATTAGCCGAGGAGCGGCTGGCACAGCAGGAATATGAGATGGCTCTACGAGCCGCAACAGAAGCCAATCGCTACAAAAAAGACAATCAGCTGGATCAACTCATCGCTTATTTGCAGCAAAAGATAGCTTATGATGCGGCCAGCGCAGGTGATTGGCAGCAAGCTCAAGATTATTGGCAGCAAGCGCAAGTACAGGGTGGCAGTACCTTCCGCCTGGCGTGTAATTTGGCGTTAGCCCAAGAGCGTGAAGAAGCGTTTGATGAAGCGGCTGCACTTTGGCGCGAGGCGTTGCGCCGCCGTCCACGTCGTGCTGACCACCCAGATGCCATCACTGATGATCAGGTGGCACGGCTGTGGCAGCGCACGGCAAAAGCGTACCAAAAGGCGGGTGCATTCGAGGAGGCTATTAATGTGCAAAAAATGGCGGTTAAGTGGCAGCCTGATGATTTAACATTACGCATGGAGTTGGCTGAAGGATTGTTGGAAGACGGCCGTTTTCAGGCTGCCGAAAATGAGCTTGAACGCATCCTAGATCGAAACCAAGATCATATTCCAGCCTTATTGCTCATGGGCGAAGTTATGAATGCTTCAGACTCATGGTGGCAAAGTACGCGCGCAACTCGGTTTTGGCAGCGTGTTTTAGAAATTGAGCCAAACAACGCCATGGCACGTCAAAACCTTATTGACTTTTATATTGAGAAAGGAGATAGCTATAGAGATTGGGGTGGGCCGATGCGGAGCCAAGCCATTGACGTATACAACAAAGCGTTAACTTATGACCCAGAAAATAACGTTCTAAAGATTAAAATTGGTGGATGTTACCTGTCAAGCGGAGACGAAAAAGCAGGGCAGACGCTGTTTGATGAAGCCTTAGCCGCTGACCCAACAGACCTAGATTTGTACAAAGAGATAATTGTTAACTGGTTGGTCGTTGATGCGTATGAAACTGCCGAACAGGTTGCCCAACAGGCTGCACAAGCCGTTCCCAATATTGGCTCCTCTTTTTACGTTAGTATCGCTACCAACTTCTTCTACAACAACGAACCCGACGGCGCACAATCTTGGCTTGATAAGGCGGTTTCTGTTGCCACAGATGACAATATTTATCTCGAAATTGGACAAACGTTGTTGTTAGTGCCAAATAGTGAGGAGTTGGGACGCAAATATTTATATAAAGCGTTAGAGTTGGGTAACGATTTGGGCCGTGTTCATATGCTTTTGGCTATTTTCTCTAACAAGATGAGGGATATGAAAGTTGCTGACAAGCATTGGCGTGAGGCGCGTAAATTCGCACGTCGTGCAAGAGATGAGGAATTGCTAGAGGAGATTGAAGAGGCTAAAATGATTTTTGATAATCCGCTTGCCGGGTTGCTTACTCGAATGATGGGTGGCGATATTGATCCTGGGATGCTTGATCTGCCCCACATATTAGGCGACCTTTTTGATGAGGACGATGATGATGATTGACTCTAACTCCCAAAATGAACGGCCGTTACCACGCAATGTACAGCAGGCTGACTTATCGAGCGGCGATCCATACACTGTACTTGGCCTACAGCGTGGTGCGACGCTACGTGAGATTAAGAAAGGGTATTTTGCGCTCGTGCGTGAATACCCCCCAGAATCGGCAGCCGAAGCCTTTAAGGTGATACGTGTTGCCTATGAAGAGCTGCGCACGGCCGGCAGCAAGGCAGAAACAGACCTCTTTCTTTTCCGCCCACCCACGCCGCTTAAGCCGCGCAAGCGGCGCAAAAAGCTGGTACTAGACTTTGACTCTGCTGATATATTGCACTTTTTAGAAGGGCAAAGTGATTTAAGCAGCGAGGATTTTTCGGTTGATTATCGCCCGGTACGATTATGAGTGAACGACCTCAGGGTTGGGTTTCGTTGGCAGCGATATTAAAACGGCTGAGAGGGGAAACGCCTGTAGTGAGCAAGGCCGAAGTGGCCGTTTCCCCAGACCCGATTTACAAAGAGCTACGCAAGCTAGGTAAAACCCAATTTAAGGCCAATACCCTTGCCGAAGCACAGCTCTCGCAACAAGAAGCAACATTTTCCCAGCTTGAGACAGCGCAAGCACAGCTAGACAAAGCCTTAACCACATTGCGTGAACTGCGTCATTCTGAGACCAATCAAAAAACATTGTTGGCCTTGCTGCCAGCTTTAGATGATTTAGAGCAGGCTATGGCAAGCGGTGAACATTATTTAACGAAGCGAGATCGTGCCGCTACCCTTCCCAACAAAACGCCCAAACAAGCCCAGCTTGTTTCCCCAGCAGACCGAGCCATGCTGGCTGGCTGGCTTGATGGGTTGCGCCTTATTCATGAACGGCTGCAAGCTGTTTTGCTGGCTGGCGGTGTGGAACCAATCGCTACGGTAGGGCATCTGTTTGATCCATTTTGCCACAAGGCTATAGCAACAACAGCCAATGTTCCCAACCCTGACTGGGCAGCAAACACGATTGTGGCTGAAGAGCGGCGCGGTTATCGTACGAAAGCGGCCGTTTTGCGTTTTGCAGAAGTCATCGTTTACAAACCAGGCTCTACTGAAAAAAGCCACAGAGAACACAGAGATTTTCGAGGTTTCCAGAGGTAAAAATCTGTGTAATCTGCGAAATCTGCGGTTTTTTCAGCGGACTCTAAACTATAAAAGAAAAAATCAGGAACCATTTCATGAGCAAAATTATCGGAATCGATTTAGGTACAACAAACTCCGGTGTCGCCATCGTGCGCGATGGCCAGCCCCAAATGCTACCACATGGCGGCGAGCGCATCATTCCCTCGGTTGTTTCCCATACCGACCAAGGAAAATGGCTTGTAGGCACACCTGCACGCAACCAATACGTTCTCGATCCAGACAACACAGTACAGTCAGTTAAGCGCAAAATGGGCAGCAAACAGCGTATTAAACTGGCCGGCCGAGAATTTGCTCCGCAAGAAATTTCTGCCTTTATTTTGCGCGAGCTAAAGCAAATTGCCGAGAAAAACATAGGTGAGCCCATCAGCGAAGCTGTTATTACCGTTCCCGCCTACTTTTCCGATGCCCAACGACAGGCAACCCGTGACGCAGGTCGTATTGCTGGCCTCAACGTGCGCCGGATCATCAACGAGCCCACTGCGGCTGCCCTAGCCTACGGCCTAAACCTCGAAGAAGATAAACTCGTTTTAGTCTACGATTTAGGGGGGGGTACATTCGATGTATCGCTTGTGGAATTGATGGGTGGCATTGTCGAGGTACAGGCGAGCCATGGCGACACTAGCTTAGGCGGCGATGACTTTGATCACAAACTAGCCAAACATATTGCCGATTGGTTTGACGAAGAGAATGGCGTTGACGTATGGGCGGACACCCGCGCCCGCGCCCGGTTGCTACGGGCAGCCGAACAAGCAAAAATCGAGCTCTCTTCACGGCCGTTTTCTTGGGTCAAAGAGGCATATTTACTCGATAAAGATGGCATTCCGCTCCATTTAGAATATGAAATAAGTCGAGCACTGTTTGAGGAGGAAATTGAGCCACTGTTAGCTCGCACAGTCGAGTCCATTGAGCAGGTATTGCGAGAGGCTGATGTCTCACGGGGCGAGATCGATCAGGTGCTTTTAGTGGGTGGCTCGTCACGCATTCCCGCCGTACACGAACTGGTTGCAGAGGCAATTGGCCTTGAGCCGCAAATCGCAATTGATCCCGATGAGGCGGTGACCCTTGGCGCGGCTGTACAGGCAGCCGTCATTGCTGGTGAACCAATCGACGCTATTTTGGTTGATATAACCCCCCATTCGCTGGGTACTTCCGTCGCCAATTTTCGTCTTGGTCAGCTTGTAACAGATCGATATAAGGTGTTAATTCACCGTAATTCAACCATCCCTACTTCCAAAGAGGAGGTATTTAATACTCTTCACCCTAGCCAGGATACAATTAAGGTTGAGGTGTATCAGGGGGAGCAGGCGATTGCTTCGCAAAACAGCTTGCTGGGTGATTTTTTGATGGAAGATTTACAGGCACCACATCTTGGGGAATTGGCGCAGGTGACGGTGCGCTTTGATTTGGACGTAGACGGTATTTTGCATGTAACGGCACAAGACCGTTTTACAAAGCAGACGGTGGATATTACGGTGGAAGCCTCATTGGAGCGGTTAGCAGAAGGTGAATTATTGGAAGCCCAAAAGCATTTGGCAAAAACGGCCGTTTCTCCTCTTAGCGAAACGGCTAAAGCCATGATACAGCGTGGCAAAAAACTCTTAGCAGAAGACGCTTTGTCAGACTCAGAGCGTACACATTTGATAGCATTGCTCGACGATATTGAACGAGCCCAAACAGAAAGCAACAACGCAAGGGTAGATGAACTATTAGAAACGTTACTAGACTTGCTCTTTGACTATGAATAGTCTGCATTCTGGTAAATTGAATTAAAGTTGCTTTTCCATTTTCATCTCGGCGACCATACCATTGGCGGAAGGAACGGCCGTTTCCTCTGAAACCGCCGAAGCCTCCATCAACGCCCCACCCACCGACAGGTAATCATACCCTTTCTCGACAAGGCTGGCGTAGTCGGGAATCATGCGACGCCCGTCGATCACCAAGTAGGGCGGCTTAACAGCCTTTTCAATGGTGCGTGACAAGCCGCGGAACTCTTCCCAATCTGTCGAAATGTAAACCGCATCGCTGCCCTCTAACGCTTCTTGCACCGTGTCGTGATAGCTGATGCGATTAAACAGATGGTTGTTATCTGGATTGAACCAATACTCTTGAGCCGCACCCATTGCCAACGGATCGTAAGCGCGAATCGATTTGACACCTTTGCTCAACAGCGTTTCTACGGTCTTCAATGCGGCCGAATCGCGCATATCGTTGGTGCGCTTTTTGAAGGCCAGCCCCAACAGCGTCACCGTTTTTTGGTTAAAGTTAAAGTTTGCTTCGTGGATAGCACGATCAATGAGATACGTTTTTTGGTACTCATTGATATTGTAAACCGCTTGCAAAAGATCGGTGGAGTTGCCCGTTTGGTTGAGCTGATAGATGAGGGATTGAATATCTTTGCCAAAGCAGCTGCCGCCTGCGCCGTTACTGACGTAGGAACCCCAGGTGCTAATGCGATTATCGGCCGTTACGCCCAGCTTCAAATCTTCCATACGGACGTTGGGCAACGCTTCCGCTACCCGCGCCCCCACGCCATTCCAAAAAGAGATGTAGGTCAGCAGCAGCGTGTTCCCCATATATTTGATCGCTTCGGCCGTTTCTGGCGTCGTCTCTACATACTTAATGCGTACATGATTAACAAATTGGGAGTAAACGCGACGCAAAATCTTAAAATCTTCTTCCGTGTCCGCGCCCACAACGATGCGGTCTGGGCTGCGGGAGCCTTCAATTGCTTTGCCCTGCGCCAAGAATTCCGGATTGGAAGCGACACCGAAGTTTTCGACGCCATGTTCAAGTAAAATATTTTCCAATAGGCGTGCTGTGCCAACGGGAACGGTGCTTTTGTTGACCAAAACGACGCGGCTCTGATTTTTTCGCTTGGCTAAAAAGCCAGAAATATCGTGGGCGGCTTTCAGATAGTAGCTTAAATCAGTCGAACCATCCCGATTGGGTGGCGTGTTGATGCACATATAAAAAACGTCGGCTTCTTCACAAGTGTCGCTAATGTCTGTGGTGAAGAATAGATAACGGCCGATAGTGTCGGCGATAGCGGCTGGCAAGCCCGGCTCATTGACATAACGCTCAATTTGTTCAGCGTCACCACTTTGGTATGCTGCAATTTTTTGTGGGTCGATGTCGTAAGCATACACTTCATGACCTGCTTCTGATAAAACGGCCGCATGGGGCAAACCCACGAAGCCTGTGCCAACAACGATAATTTTCATTTTATTGACTCCTTCAAAGTACTAATATTATTTTTTTGGCTAGAAAACTTTATAAAGTTTGTAATTATATTGCTGTCATGCTGAACGGAGTGAAGCATCCCTCTAAAGTAAACATAGTTCGGGGATAAAAGTTTGAATGTTAAATAAACTTTAGGGAAGATAAAAGCTTTAGAGATTCTTCGTTTCACTCAGAATGACAGTTCAAGGGTGATCGATTATTTATTAATTAATAGCAAATCATCTGCAAAATTTAATGATGATAGATTGTAGAGAGCGATGGATGTCAGAACAAGGGGCTATTATTTTGTAAATTTATCTATTCTGTTTTGATGGCACAGATTAGATTGAATAGTAACATATCACAGGTGACGGTACTAAGACACTCTTACATTTGTACTTTCAGACCTCATTTATCAGTTGTGCCACGCGACGGCCGATTTCTACGGCAAAATTTGTCCCTCGATCCCAAGGGTAAACCTGACTCATGCTGGCAAAGTAGAGGCCGGGAATGGGGGTTTGCAAGGTAGGGATGTTTTGGGAATGGTTGACAAAGGGTACTGGCTGGGCATAGCTGGCGCGGAAGAGCCAGATTTTTCGTATCCAATCCGGCTGAAAATCTGGGTTGATTTTTTGTAGTGAGGCGGTAAAAAGCTGTTCCAATTCGCTTTGGCTCATGCTCATGTAGGGATGGTCTGGATTGATATAGTCGCCACAGTAAAGAATGTGGTCGCCGCCATAATGTTGGCGGTCGATGTAGTTGGTGTGTTCTACCAGAGCCAAAAAGGGAAGCTCGTTTTCTTCTTTGTTGGTGGAGGTGGCGGGGATGTTGAGCCAGTAGGTGTTGGAGTTGGGCATAAACGGCCGTTTCAAAGCCAATGTCAACACCACAGCCCCCATGCTTTTTAGCTTGAGCAGCTGTCCCAAATAATTTTGCGGCAGGTCAGGTGCCATTTTGCTGAACAGTTTAGGGGATGTTGTCACCAAACAGGCATCAAACTGTTCCGTTTGCCCATCTGCTGTTATGTTAAGTTTGCCGTTTGTGGGGGTGATGGCTTGGACGGGGGTGTTGAATTGAATCGTGGCGCCGCGTTGGGTAACGGCCGTTTCCAGCGCATCAATAAACGCTTGAAAGCCGCCCACAAAATAGCCTAGCTTAAAGCTGCGGACGTGCAGCCTGGCCCAAAGCCAGGCCATATTTACCTTGTCATAATGTTCGCCAAACTTACCAATCAGCAGCGGCTTCCAAGAGACATCATAGATTCTTTGCCCATAAAAGCGATGTAACCAAGAAACGGCCGTATGCTTTTCTAAATACCGCCAAAACTTCGTAAAACGAATAAACGCCCCGACCAATCCAAAGCGAAAAAAGTCAAAGATGTTGTATCCGGGGAACTTCAACCAATCCACTGGATTGCTAAAGGGATAAATGCCCCCTTCATACAAAATCGACGTGCGCGGCGTGGGGAAAAAGAGCTTGTCGCCGATGCCAAGCTCCTGCGTCATCTCAATAATCGCCTTGTCTGATTCAAAAATATGATGATAAAACTTTTCCAACGGCCACTCCCACGCTTCGTCCTGAAAGCCAGCGGCCAGCCCACCCGCTTGATCACTCGCTTCAAACAGCGTGACGGTATGCCCCGCCGCCAGCAAATCATACGCCGCCGAGAGGCCCGCAAGCCCTGCGCCTACAATCGCTATTTTCATGCGCTGACCTCCTGTTCTGCCACCGCCATCGCCTGACTGAAATCGCCCCAGCCCAGCCCTTGTTGCACCATGTAGAATGCCCCCAGCAGGGTGATGGGCAACCAGAGCGCGGCGTGTAAAACGAACGTGTAGGCAGTTGCCAAACCTTGTTGGATGCCGTAAAGCGTCAGTACCGCAATGCCGGGGCCGTCAAATGTGCCAACATACCCTGGCGCAGAGGGTAAGGTGGTGGCAAGATTGACAATTCCGTTCATAAGCATGAGGGCAAAGAAGCTCACTTCAAAGCTGAAGGCGTGCATAACAAACCAGTATTTGACCGTTTCTAGCAGCCAAATAATGACGGAGGTGAAGAAGATCATCAGGACATTCTTGAAGCTGCGTAAGGATTCTAGTCCGGTGAGGAAGCGTTTGAGAAAGTCGAGCAACGGCCGTTTCACCTTCAGCGGCAGCAATTTATCTGCAAGCCATTCTGCCAAGCTAAAAAAGCGGTCTGGCATGGCGGCCAGCGCAAAAAAGATGAGCATCGCCACAAAAAAGAGGACGCTGGCGGTCATCACAATGTTGCGAATAGAGCCGTCGTCCCCAGGAATAGGAGTAAAGGGGAGGGCGATGAAGACAAAAACGAGCATAACAAGCCCGTCGAAAACGCGCTCAACAATGACGGTTGCCAAGCTGGCACTCATCGGCACATCTTCCCGCTGGCGCAGGACGTAAGAGCGCAGCACTTCCCCAGCGCGAAATGGGTAGATGTTGTTGCCCATGTAGCCAATGACCACCACGGGAAAGAGGCGGCGGACGGGGATATGTTTTAACGGCCGTAACATATAATCCCAACGCCACGTCCGCACCCACACCGCTACAAAATAAACGCCTACCCCGGGCAGAAGCCAATAATAATTGGCTCCCTGCAAATCGCGCCAAACGTCACTTAGATTCAGCCCCCGCAGTGCCAGCCAAAGAAAAACGGCGCTGACCGCAACGCCGATTAAAACAGGTATTCGCTTCAAATTAAAAGTCCCCTATTTGTTTTACACAATATTGCAATACAAACCGCAATTGTACCATGCCGCCTACCTCTGTCATCCTAAATTACGGCCGTTAAACTGGCTAAAATAACGACGCAATTTAGCCTGTCCGTTTTACTTTGACAACCGTCCAAAATTATGATAGCTTTTACGCAAGTACGCATATGGCAGTTTCCTTTAAGATAAGAGGCTGTCCGATTTAGTTTTAGGAGGTTGGTGATTGTGGCAGAACGTGAAGCAGGTACTGTAAAGTGGTTCAATAATGAAAAAGGATATGGATTTATTGAGCGCGATGCAGGCGACGATATTTTTGTACATTACAGCGCGATTCAAGGGGATGGCTATCGCTCATTAGAAGATGGTCAGCGAGTAGAATTTGAGGTAACGCAAGGACCCCGCGGACTTCAGGCTCAAGAGGTAAATCGAGTCGCTGAGTAGCACCTTTTATTAGCAACCAAAAAGCGTATATCTAATGATATGCGCTTTTTTTATGCCTATTGGGCATTCTCTATTTGCTTCGCTGAAAACGAGCAAGATTTCGACAGCCGCCAAAATAAGTTTGCGTTAACTTCTGAGCTATAAAGTTAGGAGACAACTCTTATGCGTAAATCTATTTGGCTGATCCTCATTACCGTCTTGGCAATAACCGCTTGCAATCCCACATCCGCTGGGGAAGTTTCTCAGCAGGTAGAAACGGCCGTTCCCACACCCACCTCCCCTCCAATCGATACAGCAATGCCACAGCCTACAGAAACGGCCGTTCCCAAACCGACCGACACAGTGCAGCCCACCCCCACAGCGACGATTGCAGCAACAGAAACCGTTTACGTTGAGCCTACCGAAGTTGCCCCCGCCCTGCCACGCTTCTCTGTGCAAGATCGCTTTACCATTTATGGCGACGAAGCTGCCGTTCCGCATGGGGATGAGCAGTTCACTGATCCAGGTGCAGTCGTTTTCTACGATGGACAATTTCATATGTTCTATAACGCCTTTACTGGCTGGCCCACCTCTGTTGATATTGTCTACGCTATTTCCGACGATGGTATTAACTGGACGCAAGTCCAGGATGAGCCTGTTCTGACAAGCAGCGACGTTTCTTTTGCAGGCATTGCTGCCTTGGCATCAAGCGCTTTGGTACTGGAAGATGGCACATGGGTTTTGTACTTTTACACTTGGGATGACCCCTCATGGCCTGCCTCAGCTAGCAGTATTGGCATGGCAACCGCAGCCAATCCGCAAGGCCCTTGGACAGTTGCCGACAACCCCGTTTTGCGACCCGGCCGTTCTTCTTCATGGGATGGGGAAGCGGTGCGTACACCTAGTGTTGTTCAAACAGAAGATGGCTTTGTCATGTTTTA
>UOEU01000704.1_pt1 | contig 14675 bp, 9 predicted proteins | sample 1989311 | NCBI WGS metagenome assembly UOEU01 (sample SAMEA4712195, study PRJEB27164) | hydrothermal vent metagenome | biome: marine basaltic hydrothermal vent biome; feature: marine hydrothermal vent; material: mineral | place: Pacific Ocean | collected 2011-06-14/2011-07-23 | depth 1719 m | reverse complement strand
TTCCACCATCTATTATCAACAAAACCCCTCTCATTCACTGCCAGCATGGGCTAAATACTGTCAAAAGCTATCAGAATGGTGTTTAAGTGTTCAAGTTTTCAGGTGTTCATTTACTTGAACACTTAAACACGTGAAAACATTTACACTTTCAAGATATGCGTAACGGCAGTTGCCCCACTCCCACCTAAATTTTGCGCCATCCCTATTTTGGCATTGGGGATTTGGTTGTCACCCGCTTCGCCGCGCAGCTGCCGCGCCACTTCCACAATTTGGTAAACGCCGGTAGCGCCGCCGGGATTGCCCCGCGCTTTAAGGCCGCCAAAGGTGCTGATGGGAATACGGCCGTTGCGACCAATCTCACTGTCCCGCGCCAACTGCCACCCTTTGCCTGGTTTAGCAAAGACTGCTGCTTCCAAAGAAAGCGCAGCCATCACCGTAAACGAATCGTGCAGCTCAAACAGATCGATGTCGTCAGCGGACACTTCCGCAGCTTGCATGGCGCGTTGGGCACTCAGTTCGGCGGCACGAAGGTGCAGCATATTTTTGCGGTCGTGCAGCGCCAGCGTATCGGTTGCCAGAGCCGACCCCGCAATACGAATCGGTTGGGGAACCATATCTTGCGCCCGCTCATGGCTGGTAACGATAACCGCCGCCGCGCCGTCGCCGCTGGGCGCGGCATCAAACAGGCTCACGGGGGTGGCAACTTGGGGGGCGTTGGCAAAACGGTTCGCCTTGAGCCGATTGCGGAACATTGCCATCGGGTTGTCCGCCCCATTGGCGTGGGCGTTGACGCTGAAGTTGGCAAAATCAGCCATCTCTACACCATATTCGTGCATGTAGCGGCGCATGAGCAAGGCGCCCATCCCAGCAATGGTCAGTCCATGAATCGCTTCATAATCAGCGTCGAGGGCAGAGGCGAGAACGGCCGTTACCGAATTGCCCACCCGATCCGTCATCTTCTCCACGCCAACGACCAGTGCCGTTTCCACCAAGCCGCTTTTCACCGCCAGCACCGCCTGACGCAAAGCCGCACCACCAGAAGCATCCGCCGCCTCCACCGTCACCGCCTCAATGCCCCGCATCCCAGAAAAATCCGCCACCAACGCCCCCAGGTGCATCTGGTGACTTAGCTGCCCCGCAGCCATATTGCCCACAAAAAGGGCATCTACCTTGCTAATGTGGGCGTCGTCCAACGCCGCCTCGATGGCATACCATGCCAAATGACGAATCGACGTGCTCCACAGCTCTTTTACTTCCGTTTGGCCGAGGCCAATGATTGAAACATCCATATGATTTTCGATTTTTGATTGACGATTTACGATTGAACCGATTAGCAATCGTCAATCCAAAATCGTAAATCGTAAATTTAAGAGAGTTTGAGTTTGTCCCGATACCGCGTATAGGTGGCGTAATTGATTTCTGTGCGACGGTCGATGTACGCTTCTGTGGTTGTGGCTAACTGCTGCACTTCCAAAATCTTGTCAGTTACTTCAATGTCAAAGGCGTCAGAGCCAGCCCCGGAGCCGTAGCTGACCATCAAAATGCGGTCGCCTGGTTCGGCAATGTCCAAAATGGCGGTGAGGCCAATCATCGTGGAGCCAGAGTAGGTGTTGCCGATGCGGGGGCTTAAAAGCCCTGGCTTAATTTGCTCGGCAGAGAAGCCCAGCCCTTTTGCCACCCGCTGCGGAAATTTGGCATTGGGCTGGTGGAAAACGACCCAATCATAATCGGCCGAAATGGTGCCCAGCGATTCCATCAACATTTCCGCTGCGCCCACGACGTGTTTGAAGTAGGCGGGTTCCCCCGTGAAGCGGTCGCCGTGGGAAGGGTAGTTGGCGTGCGCTCGTCGCCAAAAGTCGGGCGTGTCGGTGACGAAGGAGTAGGAGCCGTTGATTAGGGCCACCGACTCGTCGCCAGGGCCAAGGAGGATGGCTGCACCACCCGCAGCGGCCGTATATTCTAGCGCGTCGCCCGGTCGACCTTGGGCGGTGTCCATGCCAATGCTAAAGGCATACTTTGCCATGCCGGAACCGACAAAGCCGATGGCCGCCTGCATCGCTTCGGTACCCGCTTTGCAGGCAAACTCCCAGTCCCCAGCCATCGTATTTGGCACGGCGCCAATCGCCTCTGCCACAATGGTGCTGCTGGGCTTGACGGCGTAGGGATGGCTTTCGCTGCCCACCCAGACGGCGCGTATATCTTGCGGATTGATCCGGCCGCGCAGCAGCGCATTCCGCGCCGCTTCAATCGACATCGTGACGACGTCTTCGTCCAGCCCATTGACCGCTTTTTCGACGATGGGCGTGCCGGCCGTGCCATTTGTCCACATTTTGGACACTTCGCTGGCAGGCAGGCGATAGCGTGGCACATACGCCCCGTAGCCAACGATGCCAACGGCTCTATCTGGTTTCATTAACCCATCTGTGGGTTTGTATTCACTCATTGTTACCCTCTTAAAAGCCAGTAATCAGTGATCAGTAAACTGAATACCGACCTACTGAATACTGTTTACCGAATACTGATTACTATTAAGCAGTTCCGCTGCGCGATCAACGCGGATATTTTGTTCTGTCACTAGCTGATCGGCGATTTTTTGTACCAGACCGTCGGTGGCTCCAGCGGCCAAGGCAATTTGGCGGGCGTGGAGGCGCATGTGTCCTTTTTGAATGCCAACGGTGGCTAACGCTTTGATCGCGGCTAGGTTTTGGGCGAGGCCAACGGCCGTCATGATTTCTGCCAGTTCCCCTGCGCTGCTTACGTCTAATATTTTCATGGCGACTTTGGCGGTGGGGTGTACTTTGGTCGCGCCCCCCACAATGCCCACGGCTAGGGGCAGTGTCATCTCGCCATGCAGCCCCCCATTTTCGTTGACGTGCCAATCGGTGAGGGCGCGGTATTGGCCGCTGCGGGCGGCGTAAGCGTGTACCCCCGCTTCGACGGCTCGCCAATCGTTGCCGGTGGCAATGCAAATGGCATCGACGCCGTTCATGATCCCTTTGTTGTGGGTGGCGGCACGGTACGGATCGACGAGAGCAAAGGCGTTGGCTTCTTCGATGAGTTTTGCCACTTCGCCGCCTGGAATGCCGTGCTTGGTCAGAGCGTCGGCGGGAATGGTGCAGCGGGCGGTGGCTGTGCGCTGGTCGCTGAGGTTGGAAAGGATGCGTAGGTTGGTACGGCCGTTTGTCAATTCACTCACCAACGGAGCCATCGCTTCGACAGCGGTGTTGACGGCGTTGGCGCCCATTGCGTCGCGGCAGTCGTAATGCAGGTGGAGAATGAGCATGGGGCCAACGGGGGTTTCGGGGAACGGCCGTATTTCAATGTCTCGCGCCCCGCCGCCCCGCCGAACAATGTTTTGGCTACAGGCGTTGGCTAAATCCATCAGCCGCTGCTTGTTTGCTTGCAGTGTGAGGATGGCGGCGTCCATGTCGGGGATGTCTAATATTTGAACTTGGCCGATCATCACTGGTTCAGACGATTCTGTTTGGAAGCCGCCTCCAGCGCGAATGAGCTTGGCTGAGTGGCTGACGGCGGCGATGACGCTCGGCTCTTCGACCGCCATGGGGATTAAATAATCGCGCTGGTTGATGCGGAAGTTGGCGGCCACGCCTAGCGGCAAGGCAAACGTCCCTAGGGCGTTTTCCACCATGTGGTCTGCCTGGCTATTGCCTAGGCCACCTTCTAGCAGCACCTGTTCTTCTTGTTCAGACAGGTCGGCCCATTCTGCAATCAGGTCGATCCGTTCTCGCAATGACTTTTTGTAAAAGCCTGGTAGTCGTGATGATTTTCGGCTCACTTGTTTCTCCAAATGTAAATAGATTAACCGCAAAGACGCAAAGAGCGCAGAGGAAAGAAGGAAAAATCTATCCTCTCGGAAGTTAGCTAATTGGGTAACGGCCGTTTGCCAGCAGGCAACGTTCGGCTACTATCGAAGGCAACTATAGCGGGGAAAAGCTGTCAAAAGCTGTCAAAAGCTGTCAGGAGAGGTTTTGAAGGTAAAAATGAGGGAGGCTTTTAGTTCAAATCAACTTTTGGGAAGTTGTTTTAATTTTTGGGTTGATAATGGCGTATTTCCAAACGATAGAAACGTTTTGCTGTTACAAGTTGTAAATTTTCATCCAGCCAAATCTCGCTTGCAGAACTCGGAACTTCATTCATAGGAAAGCGTTCAGCTACCAACCAAGTATCTGACACAGCAAGCTGCTCTAATTTCTGTAGATTTCCAGTGGAAGCTAATGTCTCCAACTGATAATAGTCATAGACAACTTGGTTCCAAGCAGGATCGAGCCAGACAATATCTTCAGGCTGAGCCTGCGCTTCAATATAAGCAACGGCACCACGCCAATCATCTTTGGGCACCGCCCACAACATAACCAGAGTCGCCAATAGAGAAATGCCCATTAAGCCATACCATACCTGCCGCTTTCTTTTACCTTTCCAGCTCACAATGAGCCAAGCGATGAGCAAGCAAACGTAAGGCCAGCCCGTAGCAATGACCCTTTTTAAGCCAAAGAAGCGCGGCCAGACAAACGCGATTGAAAACAAAACAAATATAACCAAGGCAAATGGGGTGACAGGGTTGCGAATTTTATCTTCCTTTAACAATTTATAAACGAGCCAAAAAAAGATGACGAGTCCAAGCCCAGCACCAATTATTATCAAGGCATAATGGCTTGCCGAAAATTCAGGCAAGTTTAAAGTCTCGCGGGTAGCCTTAAAAAAGTGAATGTTGTTGAGAAGAGTGAGTAAGTTAGCAAAGCGTGTCCACCAAGGTTGGTAAAGGAGAATGGCCGCGACCGTTGAAATAAACCATACTAAAAAGGATGTGTTAGAACGACCCTGTACCCACCAATAAACAATGTAGACCGCGCTAAGTCCAATCCATAATGGGATCATCGGGAAATCGACGTAAAGTCCGGCCGTCAGCGCCGCTGTTACGGGTAAAATAGCGAACCAATGCCCCCAGACTAATCCATTGGCTGCCACCAAGCCTAGGAAAGCGATAAAAATATACATTCTGACTTCCTGCCCGTACCAGACATGGAGCGGGGAAAATGCCAGCAAACTCATGGCCATCAAAGCGACACGACGATTGCTTAACTGGTAGCCAAGTAAATAAACCAGCCCTACACTGAATAAAGAGGCCAATGCGGAAGGAAAGCGTACGGCCGTTTCACTACTACCCACCCAAGATACCCAATAATGCAAACCAGCATAATAAAGCGGAGGGCGGCCAACTTCAATGTTACCAGCCAATGTCTCTGCAAGGGGCTGATTCGCCCTGAAAACTCCCCAGGCTTCATCAAACCACAAGCTGCTACGGTCTAATGTTGAAAATCTTAGCAATATCGCTACGAAAAACAAGATGGCAAACCAGGTTGAGAAATTCTTCATTTTGTGCAATTGAACTCCTTTTAAGAGGTTCGGAATCTCCGGGAGGTTTACGTCGTATTACTTCTTAAACCATTGATTTTGAATCCAAGCAGTTAACAAGCTAGTGAAAAGTGCAATACTGGCTCCGGCAAACAGTAGCCTAACTTTTTCATTGCTAATATTGGATGGTGATTGAGGTTGGTTAGAAACGACCGTTTCCTTTGGCTCCTTTACCGGAATGATTGGCTCCCACTCTTCATATTTACGACCGTCTGGCATGGCAGCATATTTCAAATTTCGAGCGGTTGCCAACTGTTCAATTGTCACGTTTGCATTGCGTAAGTTTGCACCAACCAAATACGCATCATGCAATTTGACCTTGCGTAAATCTGCCCCTTCCAAATTAGCTTTGTACAGTCCCGCTCCCTGTAAATTTGCCCCGCGCAAATCAATGCCTTTTAACGTACCGTCAATCAGCCACTTTTTACCCCGAAGTTTGCGTACTGCTTCCAACGCCAACACCCGATCCCGGCTACCCATTTGCCACTTGAGATCGGCTAATTCTTGCTGTTTCGTGTGTCTTCGGTTGATGACATCAATGATGAGTACCGTAATGGCAATGCTGGCAAGTTCTGTGCTGATATTGGCGTAAAAATCACTGGTGATCTGCTGGTAAGAAAAGCCACCTTCATACAAAAAGAGAAAGCCACGTATGCCAATGTAGACGGCCAAAATAAGCAGTAAGGTTCCCACAATTTCAGGTGATTGCACCAAAAAAGCAAACATGAGAACGATGACGGCCACCTGTAAACCCATGGTAACTCCAGGTGATGTTTCAATTCCCCAAGCACTTAAAATGCCTGTTAGATCAGCAATGGCAGTCAAGGTTACTATGAGGAAGGAAGTGATGACCAAGAATTTACCGTTTCTTTCCAGCCACCGATCAATACTCTCAAATCTGGCGATCTTGTTATTCTCGACCATTTCACCCCCGATTCATTACTTTAACGGCCGTTTTTCACAAGCCAAATAACCAACCACATCACTTCAAAAAACTTAATCTGCCTCGCTCGTTTCTAAATCAGCAAGCAACTGAATAAGCATAGGTCGGTACTCACTTACGACAAAATAATTGTTTTTCACTTCACCGCCTTCACCACCGGAGTCGAAGGTGATAACCTGACGTAGATGAGGACTTGATTTCTTTGTTAGAAATTGGGAGACACCACTCAAATATCGACCTGTCTGCCCAATATTGACACCGATTCCACCTTCATACAAACCAGCTTTTATCTCTTCTCGATCATACGGTCGTTCTTCGCTCAAAATAATTTCTACAAACTTAATAAAACGAGGGGTTAGGTCAGATGGCCGTGTTAATGATTTGCGCCACCGTTTCTTTAACTCCTCATTATCAAAAGTGCCTTTTTCTAATGAGAACGTACTCCGTGACGGCCGTTTCGCCTGCTGCTGTTTCGCCTCTTTCCGTTGAATGTAATCTCTGGCTTCAGGTAGGGGAATAATGACATCAGGGACGATAAAAAGGGTATCATGTTGGTCTACAAACGGCCGTAAACGCACACATTTGATTTCAAGCCCGTAATCTCGCAGCCAGAGAACAGCCGATACAACATCAGAATGAAAATTCTGAGCTACTAAGATAATGCGTTGATTATTATTTAACTCATTGAGTTCAGTTTCAATGAAAGATTCAATCGAATCTCTAGCATCATCCGCATCTTCACCTAAATAAGTGGCATAATGTTCAAATAATTCATCAGCCAAAAAGTTTGAGCAGTAAGAAGCATATTTTATAGACTGCCATTCAACATCACGACCAGAGGAATCACGTTTGAGTTCGATAACAACCAAATTGGCTTGCCGATCAACTGCCAGCAAATCCAAACGAATACCCGAAGGCAACACCAATTCTTTACCAATAACCAGCAAGTCATCATCCAAGACAGATGGTGTTTTTTCTATCCATTCTTGTAAATCAAACCGTTCACGAATGCCTAATTCACCCAAGCTTCTGGGAGACATTGGGATCAACGTTTTTTCATTAGTATCAACTTTGTACATAGTCATTTCCTCTAACTTTGGCTTCTTTTTGTGCCATCTGTTTCTCGCTGTGGACTAAGTTTGAGAATGCACGTCCACGCTTGCTATAATAATGGTAACTTCTCTTTTGGATTAAGGCGAGGGTGGTAGCATTCACACAAAATCCGACCATCAACAATTTCCCCACGCACCCGAGCAAAGTCCCCTTTTAATTTCCCGCCAACTCACCTACAATAAAGTAGTCAGCTAGTTAGCAGTCGCCCAGACAACAGACAAAATGCAGTCAACCAAGGAGGTTGTGATGTTTCTCAAAACGCCAGCCAAAATAGAATCCATCGCCTGGGAAGGTGAACTTATGTCGCCCGATGTTGCCATGTCGGCAAAACCTGTCCCCGAACGCCCCGTCGTCACCATTGGTAAGCCTGAATTTTGGCTGGCGGCCGAAGCGTTGGAGACAGAACTGGGCAAGAAGTGGACGCCGCCACGGGGTGGCGCAACCTTTTGGCTGGCCCGTTTTGCCTGTACCCTGCGTGATCCAAACGGCCGTCTCCAAATCAACGCCGCCAGCCAAACCCTCTACCTGCGGCCGCGCACCGCTTCCGCCGCAAAAGCGGCCGTTTATGCCTACAGCCTCTTTCCAGATCGGCTCACCGTCGAAGAAAAAGGCACATTTAACGTCAAGCTCAATCCCGAACTCACATTTGCCAAAGCAATTTCCTTCAAGCCGGGCGAATTAGGGGCAAACATCGAATATCGGCAGGTTTTTCCCGTTATTCAAAGCTATGGCGCGGGGGAACCGCTGGCCTCGTGGGAATTCAAAGCCCACCCCGCCCATCCCATCGAAGGGACACAATTTGTCTACGCCGTCATCGCCGTCATGCCCGGTGCAGACGGTGGGCGCGGTTCTATTGAGTTGACCGTCACCAGCCAGAACCAATACGGCCGTATCAAATATGGTTTGCCGCAAAAGGCAAAAACCAACGTTGGCTTTACGATTTAGGGCATGGTTCAATTAAGCGAAATCTATCTTTACAAATGAGGGTCGTAGGGGCGGGATGACGCAGTGACTTTTCTGCTTGCAAAACAGTTTATCACCGCGTCATCTCGCCCAAAACAGGCCAGAATTGGGCGAGACAGGCGGGAACAACGGCCGTTCTGCATGGCATGACTGTTTCCCGCCTGTCCCGCCCCTACCTGTATCATTTGTAAAGATGATGCTTACAAAAATGAACCATGCCCGATTTAGCTTTTATACCCCCACCCTAACCCTCCCCCAAAAGGGGAAGGGATTTGCTCCCTCTGGGAGAGGGCTGGGGAGAGAGAAAGGAACCACCCATGACCCAAATCAGACTGATCATTAACCGCCAAGAAGATAGCTACAGTGCCAAATGGATTGAAGAAGGGGGGCAAGAATCAGAGACATTCCCCCTGAGGCTGCCGCTGGGTGGTGAAGCGATGGCGGAGATGCGCTGGTATTTGGAAGAGTTCATGCAGTTCCCCGGGACGGGCGACCGCGTGAAGGCGCAGGCGACGGAGCGCAGGCTGAAAGCGTGGGGCGAAGCGTTGTTTGAGGCCATTTTTGGCACGGCCGAAGGCAATCAGGTCTACAATAATTTCATGCGCGATCCAGAACCGCGCCTGCTGACCATCGGCACAACCGACGCCGACGTGTTGGCGCAGCCGTGGGAGATGATGCGCGACAGGCGGGGGCCGCTCGCCTTTCGTGGCGTCATCATTCGGCGGCAGCTGCAGGGGAGCGGGATGCGCGTCTCTTACGATTTTGGCCTGCCGCTGCGGATTTTGCTGATCATCAGCCGACCGACGGATACGGGCTTTATCGACCCGCGCACCAGTATGCGTCCGGTGATGGATGCCCTGGACGAACTGCGCGGCCATGCCGAACTCAGCTTTTGTGAGCCGCCTACCTTTGCCCGCTTGGAGGAGATGGTTTCAGAGGCGAAGGCGGCCAAACGGCCGTTTCACATCGTTCATTTTGACGGACACGGCACCTACCTGCCCAAAACAGGCGTCGGTGCGCTCGCTTTTGAGCGGGAAGACGGCCGTTCTGAACTGATCACCGGCTCCCGCATGGGCGACCTGATGTCGCGGCTAAACGTGCCGCTGATCATTTTGGAAGCGTGCCGCAGTTCCGGCTTGTCGCAAAAGCCCGTCTTTGGCTCTGTGGCGCCTGCGCTGCTGCAAAGCGGCGTCGGCAGCATCGTCGCCTTTAGCCATGCGGTGCATATCGAGGCGGCGCGGCTGCTGGTGGAGCGATTTTACCGTCAATTGGCAAACGGCCGTTCCGTTGGGCAAGCGTTGGAAGAAGGGCGCACCCGTCTCCACGCCAACCGCGCCCGCTGGCTGCACGTCGGCCCCGACGCGCCCACGATTGATTTACAAGATTGGTTCATCCCCCAACTGTACCAAGTTGGCCGCGACCCGATTTTGGTTCCCGACCAGACCCCAAGGGTTTTGGAAACCCTTGGGGTCTCGACGGCTTCCAAAACCCTTGGGGTCTCGACCGCCCCCCTGCACAACTTCCCCCCGCCGCCCCGCTACCGTTTCCACGGCCGCGCTCCCGAACTGCTGGCGCTGGAACGTGCCTTTCGCCGCCACAACGCCGTTTTGTTCAGCGGCATGGGCGGCATGGGCAAGACGGCGTTGGCGCGGGAGGCGGCGGCGTGGGAATTGCGAAAAGGGACGATTTCCGCCGCTGTCTTTCACTCTTTTGAGCAAAAAGCAGGCGCGGAACGAGTGGTTCAGCTATTGGGAGATGCGTTGCACGACGGGGAGTTTAGTAAGCTGACGGCGGCGAAGCAATGGGAGACGGCCATTTCCCTTTTCCACCAGCAGCCCGCCCTGCTCATCTGGGACAATTTTGGCTCTTTAGGAACTCAGGGGGAGTGGAAGCTTTAGCTGGAACATGTGCCGCGAGACCCGGCTGAAGCCTCTACTCCTAATCCAGATATGGGGTTCACCCCATGATATCCCAAAGAGCCACAATTTTGAATCGACGCTGCCGATATATCAGCACGACCAACCTCCCGGAGGTGACGACCAAAGGTCGTATGAACCTCCGGGAGGTTTAGGCTTCTCCGACGACGCCCGCGCCCAGCTGCACACCCTCTACGCCGACCTGACAGACGGCCAGCCGCGCGGACGGCAGGTGATCACCTGCCGCCCGCAGCAGACCGGATTGCGCGGCGTCAAAGAGCTGCCGCTGGGCGGCTTGTCCCGCCCCGACAGCCTCTACCTGCTGGCGGCGATCCTCGACCAAAAAAGCATCGACGTGGAGCGGGCGGGGTATGAGCGGGAGGCGATGACCGACCTGCTCAACAAGTTGGACGACCACCCGCTTTCGATTGAGCTGGTCGCCCCGCACTTAAAAACGACGCCGCCCGCCCAAATTGTGGCCGAATTCGACGAGATGCTGCCCCAATTCAGCGACGCCGATGCCCATGAGGGACGCAATAGCTCCCTGCTCACCTCCCTGGCCTTTTCGCAGCGGCGATTGGGCGCGGCGGCGCAGCGGGTGTGGCCCTACCTGGGCTGGTTTGATGGCGGCGTGTTTGAAATGTTTTTGCTGGATTTTGCGGAGATGGAGGCGGCGGCGTGGGCGGCGGCGTGGGCGGCGGCGCGAACAGAACTTGTAGAGACGGCGTTGATTCGCGTGGAGGAGCTTCCCGGCTTCAACACCCTCTACCTGCGCTTTCACCCCACTCTGACTGGCGCGGCTCGGCTCGATGCCAATCGAGACGCCGACGACACAATGGCGGCACGATTTGTTGATGTGTATCGTCAAGTGAACAAGATGGCTCATGACGCTCTTTTTGGCAAAGACCCCGCATGGGGGATGGCATTGATGGCTCGTGAAGAGGCCAACCTGCGCCGCGCCGCCGCCCTCGCTTTCCAGCAAAAGCAGCGCAGCGCGGGCGGGGACATCGCCAACACTTTGGGCGAATATTTGCAACGGGCTGGGCGGTTGCGCGAACGGGACGGGTTGACGGCCTGGGCCAAAGCGCAGTTGACCACCGCTGGTGAATTGGCAGACGGCGGGCTGGACGCCGCTGCCTGTGCCGCCATTCTGCAACACGTCTGGACGCGCTTCACGCAGGGGGAGGCGGCGGCAGCGATAGCCGACATCCAAGCCCTGCTCACCCAACTGCAAGCCGACGGCCTCCGTGACGGCGGCGACCCAACCCTTCAATTGGCAATGGGGCATCTCCATCTGGGGCGCATTTATGACCATGCTGGACGTTCCGATTTGGCAATCGCCCCGCTGCAGCAGGCGATCAAGCTGTTCGAAGACCTGACAGGTTTGCAAAACCTGTCAGGTCTGGCGCGTGGCAACCTCGCCGCCGCCCTGGGCGACCTAGCTAACGCTTATATGACGTTAGGCCAAATGGCTAAGGCTCTGCAAACGGCCGAACGCGCCTTAGCCATTAACCGCGACATGGGACGGGAGCGAGAAATCGTTGTTGGGCTGACGCGCATCGCCCAAATCCTGACGGCGCAAAACCGCTACCAGGCCGCCGCAGGCCGCTACGACGAAGCGTTGGCGGCGCGGCAGGTGGGGGATGGAGAACTGGAAGGCAGCATCTTGCAGCAGATGGGCAGTTTGCACGACAAGCAACGGCAACATGATCAGGCGGTGGGCCGCTATCGGCAAGCATTGACCCGCTTCCAGCAAATTGGGGATCAAGGCAACGAGATGCGTACCTGCGATTTGCTGGCAAGTGCCGAAATGCAGCGCGGGCAGCTAGACGCGGCGGCGGCCTGGTATGAGCGTGCCCACGAATTGGCCGTCCAGCTTGGCGACCAGCGGCAGTTAGCCGCCATCGCCCAAAACCGGGGCATTCTCTCCCAAACGCGGGCGCAAAACAGTTCCGACCCCGCCCGCCGCGCCGCCTATTTGCGTCAAGCGGCCGTTTCGATAGAAGAAAGCCTGGCAATTTGGCTGGAAATGGACAATCAGCCAAACGCGGCAGCGTCATACGGCCAGTTGGGGAAGATATACCGGCTGTTGGGGGAGTTTGACAAGGCGGAAGAAAATTTGCTGCAAGCGATGCAAATCGAAGAATCGCTCAATCTGCCGGATGTTTACATTACCTACCATTTCCTATTTGAACTTGCCCGTGACCGAGGGGATGCGGCGGCAGCGGCGGCATGGCAAGCCAAACGGGACGCCAAAATCGCCGAACTGGAAGCCCGCAATCGCGCCGACAGCCAGACCTCCGAGGTTTCCAAAACCTCGGAGGTCTTGGTACAAAACATTCTTGCCCTGGCGCAAGCGGCGTACAACGCCCGCGTTGCCAATGCCCCCCTTCTGCCTGAAGTCGGCGAAGCATTGGCCCATCTCATGGAACAGCCGGAGCCGTTGGGGCAAGTCGGCCTCTTCCTGGCTGCTGTCGCCGCCAATGAGCCAGTTGCGGCCGTGCCTGCTGGCCTGCCGCCACAGTTGGCAGACATTTTGCACGCATTACAAAACACGCTGTAGGGGCGGGACCGGCGGGAAACAGTCATGCCATGCAGAACGGCCGTTGTTCCCGCCTGTCTCGCCCAATGCTTGGCCTGTTTCGGGCGAGATGACGCGGTAGGGGCGATGCGATTGGGAAACAGCGCGGAGTAGCGTCTAAACATGGCTCCAATCGCATCGCCCACGACCATAAATACCCCGGTTGTGGGCGATGCAAAGCGAGAAACCTTGTTTTGCTGATCTTCGTTTAGATCGCTTTGCATCGCCCCTGATATCATGCAAATTTAGAGATGCTGTTTTCACATGACGATCTGTGTTTGTGACGCTACAATACCTGCATGACTTTTTATCTTGAAGGATTGAACGATGCACAGAAAACGGCCGTTACCGCCTCTGAGGGTCCCATTTTAGTTTTGGCCGGGCCGGGCAGTGGTAAAACCCGCGTTTTAACCAACCGAATTGTCCATCTTATCCGCGCCATGGACGTGGCGCCGTGGCAAATTATGGCCGTCACCTTTACCAACAAGGCGGCCAAAGAGATGCGCCATCGTATTGAAACATTGCTAGACGGCCGTCCGCGTGGCCTGATGATGGGAACCTTCCACGCCACCTGCGCCCGCATTTTGCGTCAAGAAAGTGACAATTTGCAGGGCTACCAGCGAGATTTTGTCATTTTTGATACGGCCGATCAGCAGCAGGTGGTCAAACAGGCTCTCAAAGACCTCGACTTGGATGACAAAAAGTTCCCCGTCAACAAGATGCTCAATGGCATCAGCAACGCCAAAAACGAGCTAATCACCGCCGAAATGTACACCGCCAGCAACTATATTGCTGAAGTGACCAAGCGGGTTTACGGCCGTTACCAACAAGTGCTGCAGGCCAACAACGGCATGGATTTTGATGACCTGCTCATGAACGCCGTATTGCTTTTTGACCAGCAGCCCGACGTGCTGCAAAAGTATCAGGAGCGGTACCGTCATATTTTAGTCGATGAGTTTCAGGACACCAACACTGCCCAATACGGCCTGCTCAAGCGGCTGGCAGCGACGCACGGCAACATCTTCGCCGTCGGCGATTCCGACCAATCCATCTACAAATGGCGCGGCGCCGACTACCGCAACATCAACCGCTTCCGCGAAATGTATCCCCAAGCCAAACTGATTTTACTGGAGCAAAATTACCGCTCCACCCAAATTATTTTGGACGTTGCCAAAGCGGTCATTGTGCAAAACAAAAACCGCGTTCACAAAGAACTATTCACGACGCGGAAAGGGGGCGAAAAAATTGTCGTGCGCGAAGTGTACGATGAGCGGGAAGAAGCGGACGTCATTTTGGGGCAGATAAACAACATGATGCTTGATGGCTACTCCCCCGGCGACATGGCGGTGATGTACCGCACCAACGCCCAATCTCGCGTGCTGGAAGAGTCTTTTATTCGCGCCCAGATGCCCTACAAGCTGGTTGGTGCGACCCAATTTTATAAGCGGCGCGAAGTCAAGGACATTATTGCTTACCTGCGACTGGTGCATAATCCGCTCGATTCCGTCAGCTTTGCCCGAGTGATCAACACGCCAACGCGGGGCATTGGCAAAAAGACGCAGGAAAATTTGCAGGCGTGGGCTTTCCACAATAACATGCCGCCCAGCGAAGCGGTTGTGCGATTAGTCACTGATTTAGATTTGCAGCATCCGTTTAACGGCCGTTCCCACAAAGCCCTCTCCAACTTTGGCAACATGCTCAACGCCTGGCTCACCGTGCGCGATTC
>UOEU01000952.1_pt1 | contig 14815 bp, 14 predicted proteins | sample 1989311 | NCBI WGS metagenome assembly UOEU01 (sample SAMEA4712195, study PRJEB27164) | hydrothermal vent metagenome | biome: marine basaltic hydrothermal vent biome; feature: marine hydrothermal vent; material: mineral | place: Pacific Ocean | collected 2011-06-14/2011-07-23 | depth 1719 m | reverse complement strand
AGTCTGCGAGTGGCGAGTTTGCAAGTGAATACTCGCAGACTCGCCACTCGCAAACTAATCACTCGCCCCACATTTCCCCAGAGAACCACTTATTCTACTATTTCCTGACGGAGTTGATCCAGAAATGTGTGCATGAAGGCAATGCGCTGGGCTGCTTCGCCTTGGGCTGCTTGCGTGTGCAAGGTTTGGCTAATTTTGAATAGCTTGCGGTAAAAATGGTCGATGGTGTATTGTAAGTCGTCTGGTTCGCGCACCTGGCAGAAGGGATCGGTTGGATTGTACAACGGCCGTTCCAACCCCCCACCCACCATCAAACAACGCGCCACCCCAATCGCCCCAATTGCATCCAGTCGATCTGCATCCTGCACCACTTTAGCCTCTACTGTTTTTGGCACAATGCCCGCGCTAAAGCTGTGTGCCTCAACTACATGGGCAATGGCGGCCAAATATTGTTCAGGATAATGGATACTTTGCAAAAAACGGATCGCTTTCGCCGCTGCCAACGTCGAAGCCTCCCTTCGATTGAGTGCATTTTTAGGCAGCGTCACGCAATCGTGCAGCCACGCGGCCGGAATCACGATCTCTAAATTGGCATCCTCTTCTTCCGCTAAACGTCGCGCCATCAGCACCACCCGCTCGATGTGCTGCATGTCGTGGGCAGAATCGGCCGTTTCTTGCTCGCGCACAAATTTGGCTAACGTTTCTTCTAATTGTTCAATCATCATTTAATCTCCAAAAGGTTGATTTTAGCATGGATAGTGGAATGGGAAACGGCCGTTTCCAACATTCGCCCAATCCCAACTTTCATGCTAAAACCAACACGCTTACTTTTTCATCCTTGCGCTCTCATAGAATGCTGATTTACCTGATTTGAATGATCAGAGAAATCAGGAAGATCATGGAAATCTGCGTCCTATTCACATTGGAGAAATCAAAATGATCCCAATTGGCGACGACAACCGCGACCGCACCATCACCCCCTACGTCAACTACGTGCTGATCGCCCTCAACCTCATCGTCTTCATCATTTTTCAGGGAATGGGCGAAAATCTAAAATTCACCTACGCTTTCTCCACCGTGCCGCAAGAAATCGTCTCTGGCGAAGATTTAGTGACGGAAAATCAGGTATTCCAAGACCCTGCCTCGGGTCAGGAAATTATTTTCCCTGGCCTGCAGCCCACCCCTATCTCCGTTTACCTCACCCTGCTCACCGCCATGTTTATGCACGGCGGCTGGGCGCACATTGGCGGCAACATGCTCTACCTCTGGATTTTTGGCGATAATTTAGAAGATCGCATGGGGCATCTGCGCTACTTACTCTTTTACCTGCTGTGTGGGCTGTTGGCTTCACTGGCGCACGTCTTTGCCACCGTACTCATTGGCGACAACTTGCAAATCCCCAGCTTGGGAGCATCTGGCGCCATTGCTGGCGTGTTGGGCGGCTACCTGCTGCTCTTTCCCCGCAATCGCGTGACCGTCATTTTGGTACGGGTCGTGACGCAGGTACGGGCTATTTTTGCCGTGGGCGTCTGGTTTGTTTTGCAACTGGTGGGTGGGTTAGGCACACTTAGCGGCGGCAGCGACGGCGTCGCCTACGCCGCCCACATCGGTGGCTTCATTGCAGGCTTGGCACTCGTCAAACTATTCGCCGCTGGGCGCAGCGAGTAAATGGTCAAACGAACAGGCTCTCGTCTTTTGTGGCAGCAAGGCAACCCAATCCCCATCATAAATAGCTCTAAAGTACCATCACCTTAAGGTGATTTGTAAGAACTTCTGTAAGTAGTTCTCGTTACCATCCAGCCTCATGGAAAGTAACGTTGCACCATCAATGGATAGCCAATCCAAGCTCTTTTCAAAGGCTCCAATTATTGTAATTGGAGGGGGGCCTGCGGGCTTAACGGCCGCTTACGAACTCACCAAGCAGCAGCACAAACCCATCGTCCTAGAAAAAAATGACAAGGTTGGCGGCATTGCCCGCACCGAAAATTATCGCGGCTACCATTTTGACATGGGTGGGCATCGCTTCTTCACCAAATCTGCTGAAGTGCAGGCGTTTTGGTACGAAATTTTAGGGGATGACTTTTTGCGCCGCCCCCGCTTGTCCCGCATCTTCTACAACAATAAATATTTTCACTACCCGCTCAAGCCATTTAACGCCTTGCTTGGCCTTGGCCCTATCGAAGGGGTACGTATTTTGGCGAGCTACCTGCGCTGGCATCTTTTCCCCTATAAAGAGGAAGAAACGTTTGAGCAGTGGGTGACCAACCGCTTTGGCAAGCGGCTGTTTGAAACATTCTTTGAATCCTACACGGAAAAGGTGTGGGGCATCCCTTGCAGCGAACTGAAGGCGGAATGGGCGGCACAGCGCATTAAAGATTTGTCGCTAAAAACCGCCATTACCGCCATGTTTCTCAAACCACAAGAGACGATTAAAACGCTTATTGAAGAGTTTGATTACCCGCGCCGAGGGCCTGGGATGCTGTGGACGGCCGTTCAGGATCGGATCAATGCCCAAGGGGGGCAGGTTCAGCTTAACAGCAACGTCGTGGGCATCCAGCGAGAAGGGTTGCGAATTACAGGGGTGACGGTTGAGGAAAACGGCCGTAACAAAACCCTCAATGGCAGCAGCTTCATCTCCAGCATGCCCGTCACCCAACTCATCAAATGGCTCGAACCGCCCCCGCCGCCCCACGTCTTGCAGGCGGCCAACCAGCTCAAATACCGCGACTTCCTCACCGTTTGCCTCATCGTCAAAAAGAAGGAGCTATTTCCCGACAACTGGATTTACATCCACGAACCCAACGTACAGGTTGGGCGCATCCAAAACTACAAAAATTGGAGCAGCGATATGGTTCCAGACCTCGACACAACCAGTTTGGGGCTTGAATACTTTTGCAACGAAGGGGATGCCGTCTGGAACATGGCTGATGAAGATTTGATTGCCCTTGGCAAGCAAGAAATCGCTCAAATCGGCCTGGCACAGCCAGAAGACGTGATGGATGGTGTCGTTTTCCGTGTCGAAAAGTCGTACCCCGTTTATGATTCAGATTATGAAGCCAGCTTAGAAATAATTAAAGCATATTTAGCCACGTTAGAAAATCTGCAAACAATTGGGCGCAACGGCCTGCACCGCTACAATAACCAAGATCACGCCATGCTGACGGGGATGTTAGCTGTACGCAACCTCCTCTTTGCGGAACAAAATAATCTGTGGCAGGTCAACGCAGAGCAAGAGTATCATGAAGAGCTGGTGCTGAATCAGCCGGTAGAGCCAGAAGAAATCATCGACGTAGTGGATAAAATGCCAGATTACGCATTGCCTAAGCTAGACCCGATGGCGTTGGGCATCTCTTTGGGCATCGTGGCTGGCGTGGCTTTGTTGCTGGCAACGCTGTTTTTACTGCTGCGCGGTGGGGATGCCTCGGGGGGAACGTTGACGCTGCTGGCTCAATTTTACCCAGGATATGCGGTAACGGCCGTTGGCGGCCTAGCTGGTTTAGGATATGGTTTCCTCACCGGATTTTCCTTAGGTTGGGGGTACGCTTTTTTACGTAATGCCGTCACGGCACTCTACTTAGTCAGCCTGCACCGCTCTGCTCAACAAAGCGTTATGCGCCAATTTTTTGAGCATATTTAGCCCTTTTTTGTTTTTTCATAATCCATTTTTCCCTTCAAATCAATACAAATGCTTGCATTAACTGACAAAGTTGGTTAATACTGGTTTCATGACAAAAGAAGAACCAACCTTAGAAAAAATCGTTATGACCCGACTCATGCGGCTAAATGCGGCCGTTTCTGGTTTGGTAACGGGCGTCATTTTTGGACTCGGCATCTTTATCGTGACCAATTGGCTCATAATCAAGGGGGGCGAAGATGTTGGGCCCCATTTAGCATTGTTAGATCAATTTTTTCTGGGATACACAGTCACTTTTTTAGGTAGCCTCATAGGACTGCTTTATGGATTTATCATTGGATTCATCCTAGGCTATGCGGTCGCTTTTCTTTACAATTTCTTTCTCAATTTGCGGCACAGGCAAAAATAACAATGGCTCTTCAACAATTAGTGCGCTTTTTTGAAAATCATCAAAGATTACGCAGATTACGCAGATAAAAATCTGTTAAATCTGCGTAATCTTTGATAAAAACCCTATCAAACACACTATGTAGCGACACAGCCAAAAATAACGATTATGAAGCCAACAATCTCAGTTATTATTCCAGTACACAATGGGGGGCAACTGTTTGACCGTTGCCTAACTGCACTGCAGCAAACCCATTATGATTCGTGGGAATGTATCGTCGTGGAAGATGGTTCCAGCGATAACTCTGTAGAAATAGCCTACGGGCATGGGGTGCGGTTATTGAGCGGCATGAAGCAACGTCTAGGGCCTGCTCAAGCGCGCAACATTGGCGCACAGGTCGCGCAAGGTGAGATTCTCTTCTTTGTCGATGCAGATGTGCTGGTGCAGCCAGGAACGGTGGGGCATGTTGCCGCGACGATGCGGGCAGACCCAGACCTAGCCGCCTGCTTTGGCTCTTATGATGATCAGCCATCAGCCACAAACTTCCTCTCGCAGTACCGTAATTTGCTGCACCATTTTGTGCATCAGCAGGGCAAAATTGATGCCTCTACATTTTGGAGTGGCTGTGGGGCCATTCGGCGAGAGCTGTTTTTAGCGATGGGTGGCTTTAATGAGCAGCTTTATAAGCGACCCAGCATTGAAGATATTGAGCTGGGGTATCGTTTGCAGGCGGCGGGGCATCGGGTGCAGTTGGAGAAGCTGCTGCAGGTGAAACATATGAAGCGGTGGACGCCACGCCAGATGATTGTCACGGACGTGCGTGATCGAGCATTGCCTTGGACACGGCTGATTTTGCAACGGGGGGATGCACCGAACGACCTCAATTTGAACTTTACCCAGCGGCTGAGTACGGCCGTTGCCTATCTCGGCCTTTTGGGCTTGGGGCTAACGGTTTTTTCTGGTTGGGTCTGGTTCATGGTGCTGCTTTCTGTGCTGTTGCTCAACTGGCTAAATCGAGATTTTTACGCTTTTTTACAGCAAAAGCGCGGGGTACGTTTTGTTTTGATGGCTTTGCCGTGGCATTGGTTTTACTTTATCTACAGCGGCGCATCTTTTGTCGCTGGGGCTCTTCTGTATCGGCTAGGGCGGATAGATCGGGTGGTGTCCAGTGAATTACGGCCGTTACCTACCACTACCACCAACCCAACGCCTAAATAAACCGGTCACAAGTAGCCCAATTCCCTATTTTGCAATAAGCTATCCTCATAATCTGGACAAGCCAGAACCAAAGAGGCTTTTTATCAACAGATTAGGCAGTTTCGGAAAAATAAATAAGTATTCAACCCGAAACTGCCTCAAGCGCAATCCGAAAAATAATATAATTTCACCCTAATTATTTTTCGGATTGCGCCTTACGCAGATTAAAAAGATTAGAAAATCTGGTAAATCTGCGTAATCTTTGATGATTTTCTTGTTCACTGTACAAGCATGTCAGTGGTAAGGTACTAAATAAACAAATGTGGCGAGCCTTGCTCGCTAGGCTAGAAAAGTGTGGAGCAATGAATGCGTAAAAGTGACGCCCTGCGGCAGCAGATTTTGGCATTGGTTCAGGAGTATTACGAGGCAGAACATAGCCAGAAAGCGTTCACGCCCGGCGAAACAGAGGTGTCTGTCTCTGGGCGCGTGTATGATGCGGCCGAAATGGTCAATTTGGTAGATTCATCGCTGGAGTTTTGGCTAACGACGGGGCGATACGCCGAGCAGTTTGAGCAAGATTTTTCTCGCTGGATGGGGGTGCGCCACGCGATTTTATGCAATTCTGGCTCTTCGGCCAACCTGTTGGCCTTGGCGGCACTCACCTCGCCCAAGCTGAAAGATCGCCAGCTACGGCCTAGGGATGAGGTGATTACGGTGGCGGCGGGTTTTCCCACGACGGTAAACCCGATTGTGCAAAATCAACTAATCCCTGTCTTTTTGGATGTTGAGCTGGGGACGTACAATGTGGATGTGTCTCAGTTGGAAACGGCCGTTTCCTCCCGAACCAAAGCGATCATGATTGCCCACACGCTAGGCAACCCCTTCAATTTGGATGCCGTCATGGCTGTTGCCAACAAGCACAATCTGTGGCTCATTGAGGATAATTGTGACGCGGTGGGTGCGACGTATAACGGCCGTCTCACAGGCTCTTTTGGACATCTTTCCACCGTCAGCTTTTACCCCGCACACCACATCACTATGGGCGAAGGGGGCTGCGTCCTCACGCCGCGCGGTCAGCTTAAAAAGCTGGTAGAATCATTCCGCGATTGGGGGCGCGACTGCTGGTGCGCTCCCGGCGTTGCCAACACCTGCGGCAAACGGTTTGAGTGGCAGCTAGGCGACCTGCCTGAAGGATACGATCATAAATACATCTACTCTCACATTGGCTACAACTTAAAGATGACCGACATGCAAGCGGCCGTTGGCGTCGCCCAGTTAGACAAATTGCCCAGCTTCATAACCGCCCGCAAGCGCAACTGGCAGCAGCTTTACGATGGCCTTAAGCAGTATGAGGAATTCTTCATTCTGCCCCAAGCCACGCCCAACAGCGACCCCAGCTGGTTTGGCTTTCTGCTCACCGTGCGCCCCGATGCCCCCTTTAGCCGCAATGAATTGATCCAACATTTGGAAACCAATCAGATAGCAACCCGCCTGCTGTTTAGCGGCAACATCACTCGCCAGCCAGCTTATCAGAACGTCAATTACCGCGTCGTGGGCGACTTAACTAACACCGACACGGTGATGAACCAAACCTTCTGGATTGGCGTCTATCCCCGCATCACCCCAACCATGATCGCCTACGTTCTCTCCGTTTTTGCTGATTTTTTAAGCAGCTTTGCTGGCGCTGAGACCCTTACTTCCAACAATTAGCGTTACAGCCACCCCGCTAACATTTGGCAGCAGGTGGGTAAACTAGGCAAAAGGGAAAACGGCCGCTTGCAGTAAATACAGCCCATAAAACCATAAACTACGCCCTGTTGCCTCAAGCGCGGCATTTCTTTATGTAGCCATCCCCAATAGTACAGGGAAGATCAAAGCAATCATCACAACCAACACCCAAAGTGCCGGAGCCGACGTTGCAATTTGTGCTTTACGCTGTGCGATTCGGTTTACTTCTGCATCATGTTCTGAGACCCACCACGGCTTGTCTCGTGCTTCTAGCCAATAAAATGTAATCGCCAGGGCAGCACCATAAGCCAAATGCCCAATCAATGCCGCAAATGTGGACACAATCGTGGCTGCATCCCACTGCAGGTTTTGTCCCAATAAGAGAGGCATCAAAGTCAATGGGCCTAGCAGCCACCAAAAAAAGCCATAAGAAACGCCCCATCCCAATGCTGAACCCAAATCATAACTTTGATGATTGAATAATAAGCCATAGCTCATGCCAATAAGTGTGGCAAATACCATGTGCAAAATAAAGCCAGCCCAAATTGAGCCAGACCCAATTAAGCTGGCAACGGTGGGTAAAAAGCCAATTTGCAACATGACGACTGTAAATAGTAAACTTCCAACCAGTCCCGCTGCCGTGCCGCACCCTAAAGCACGTAGCCCCCGTGTGCCAACGCCTTCTTCGCGCTGGTTTTGACCTGCGTCGCTAAACAGAAGCGATGTTAATTGATGTAGCCATTGGTATAAACGCGAGAGCATGGCGCCAAAAAGCAAATAGCCTGGCAACGTGGGGAAATCTTCTAGCAAATGGGGTAATGTCCAAGATAGCCCATTTCCATTGAGTAGGGGAAGTAGGGTTTGACCGCCGGCCACCCACCAGAAGAAGCCATAAACAAGCCCCCGAATGATGCTTACTCCTGAGCCGTCTGTTGGGGATGGATAGAGCCAAGCAAATAACCAACCGGCCAACAGGCCAACAAAGAGCGTGATGGTGACAGCTAGGGTATGTGAATCACTCGTCATCATCAGCACCATATCCATTAACTGCGCCTGAGAGCCGAGCAGTGCGCTGAGAAGCCATGCGGCCAGCAAGCCAGCGATTGCGCCTCGCCAAAGGGAGTTAGGTTGAGGGGAAGCAGCCTGCACTGAGCGGCGACCCTGGTCGCTTACCGAAGTGGCCGTTTCCCCCTTCTGTCGTCGAATAGCGGCTAAAGCAAGCCCCGTAGCTGCCCCATACCAAATATGACCCAACAAAGCTGGAAAAGCGGCCTGAGCCGCCGCCACTTCCCAGCCCAACGGCTGGCCGCGCAGTAAAGGAGCCAAGGCTAAAGGGCCTAGCACCCACCACACAATGCCATAGCTCAACCCCCACAGCAAAGTCTCTCCGGCATGACAGCGTTGCTGCCAAACCAGCAGACCAAAACCAGCCCCGATGATGGCGGCAATCATCATATGCAGAATAAACCCAATAATGGCAGAATCTACTCGCACCAACGCTGCCACTGATGCCAGCATATCTAATTGCCACATTGCTGCCCCAAAGACAAGACCCCCGACCAACCCAGCCAATGCTCCCGACAATACACCTTCTTTCAACATCTTCTTAAAATTTTTCATTGTTTCATTGTTCACTGGTAACTATTCAGGTGGCAAATAACAGCCTGTTTTATCCTTGATTTTAAGCAAACCTAACAAAAATTATCTAAGTTGCTGGGTTTTTAAGTTTTGAGGGATTTCTCGGAGGACCTCGAAATGACAGTTTACGGTTACTTGAACGGATAAAGTTCAACAAATTACCCCAAATTGTCATTTCGAGCCGCTTTTGCGAGAAATTCCTTTGAAGATAGTCGTTTTTAAGGCTTATTTTTGGGACATACCTGAACAGTTACGTTCACTGTTCATTGTCTCATTCTTAACGGCCGTATCCACCGTCAACACAATATCACGCGGAAAGAAGAGGTCAAGCAGCCAATCAAACAGCACCCGCACCTTTTTTTCTAATCCAGGCAGCCTGCTCAGATAAATGCCGCGCCACATGAGCCAAGCCAACAGACCTGAAAATTGTCGCCCCATAATTTCGGCGGCACCAGTACGATGGACCAAGGCCACCAGCAGCCCAATCGTGCGAAAAGCGAAAGGTTTGAGCGGTTTGCCGTGAACGGCCGCTATCATATTTTCAGCCACTACCTTGCCCTGACGCAGCGCATGTTGGGCAGTGGGTGGGAAAAATTGACCTTCGTTAGCCGCGTCAGGAATTTGGGCGCAGTCGCCGACGGCCCAAATATTACTGAATCCTGGCATCTGCATTGCTGGGGTGGTTATGATTGAACCACGTTGATTTAGCTCACAAGGCAGCGTTTTTAATAGCGGGTTGGGTTGATTTCCGGCCGTCCAAATGAGGGTATAGGTGGGAATGAAACGGCCGTCTTTGAGCAGCACAGAATCGGCCGTCGCCCCCGATACCCGCACACCTAAAACAAACTCAATCCCGCGCTCTTGCAGCTTTTTTAAGGAGTAGGCGGCCAATTCTTCACTCAATTCCGGCAAGATGCGATTGCGAGAATGAACCAAGACAAAGCGCATTGCCTCTGGCTCAATGCGAGGGAAGTAGCGCAAAACGCTGTGCGCCAAATCAAACAGCTCCGCAATCATCTCCGTGCCAGCGAATCCGGCTCCGGCAACCACAAAAGTCAGCTGCCGTTCTCGTTCGACAGCGTTTGGCTCTACATCGGCACGCTCTAACAAGGCGATCACATGATTGCGTAAGCGGATGGCATCTTCTAGCGTTTTTAGGTTGAAGGCATGTTCTGCCATGCCAGGTAGCCCATAATAATTGGCAACTGACCCCAGAGCCAGCAGTAAATAATCATACGCAATCACCTCTGGGGCAATGTTTTTTCCGGCGTGGATGGTGATCGTTTGTGCTTCAGTATCAACCATATCCACGGCCGCCCGCACAAAGCGGGTGCTGGGGCAGCGCGGCGCGCACGGGGGCACTGATATGCTGTGCTTCTAGCGCACTGGAGGCCACTTCGGCCAGCATGGGGGTAAAAAGGAGGAAGTTGCTTTGGCTAATGAGGGTGCTTTCAATGGCAGGGTCACGGGCAATTATTTTTTCTAGCTGCTGCGCCGCCGCCACGCCGCCAAACCCGCCCCCGACGATGACAATTTGGGCGGGTTTGATGGGGAGGGGAACGGCACTCTCCGGCATCACCCACCAGCGCAAACTGAAAGTCACCAATAAGTGGAAGCTAATTCCGGTCACTGCGCCAAACAGCAGATGCCCAATCAGGTCAAAGAAAGAGGCGGCGGCGGTCGCCACATCCCACGTCGGCCCTGAACCCATCAGCAAGGGGGTCAACGTCAGCGGCCCCAAAATCCACCACAAACAGCCCATACAACACGCCACTGCTAATGGGGGTGGCATGGCTGTGAGGCTGGTAGCCAAAAATTGCACCAAACCCAGCCCCAATTAACGGCCGAAACCAGCAAATGCAGCAGCAGCCCAACGCTTGACGAGTCAAGCCCTATCAGACCAGCTCTGGCTGGCATCCCATCCCGTGATTGAATTGCCCAAGCAAACAGCAGCCCGCCAATCACACCAGCAATGGCACCTATCACAACATCTCGCCGACGCTCAAACGACATAGATACCTTTTATGGGTCTAACGTAGCGGTAGCGAAGACGACTTGAAAGGGGACACAGTAAATCACGACGCTTTGATATTGTGACAGATCAATATCGGCCGGAATATCATAATTTTGATTGCCGACATTGCCTTTTAATACCCCCAAATCAATATAATCTTGACCAATGTCATCACGGCTGGTAGAAAGGACAACATGCAGCTCTGGCCCATTGGTAACATTGAAATCTTCAAGACGGAGTACCTGTTGCTCACCTTGCTGGTAAATTGTGGCCGTGCCGGAGCCTTGATGAAAGTTGTCGGCTCCCACAAAATTACCCTGAGCAGCAATGATCCACTCGTCTGCAGCCACCGGTATCTCTTCGGCCATCTCTGTGTCGGTCATGACGGCGGCAGCTTCTTGAACTAATGCCTCGACTGCGGCTGCTTCTTCGGGCGGCATGGCGGCGACGGTGGATTTGTCGGGAACGGCCGCTACAAATTCTGCCTCCAACGCCTTCATCTCAGCATCAGACATGCCATCCAGCGTTTCCCGATCGGGCAGTTCAAAAGGAAAGGCCTCATCAACAGCATTGTCAATAAAGAGCGGTGAAACCAAATACCATCCGGCGGCTCCTACAGCAACAAGCCCAATCAATCCAACAACGATCAATAATCTTCGGTTTTTCATACGTTGTCTCCTGAGAATAGCGTTAATAAACGCATTCTCATTGTAGAACGTTGAATCAAACTTACAAAAACATTATATTTTTCTTACGGTGTGTTGACTCTTACTGAAAGAAGTTCAACTTTTACCAATAAAGTAGAAGATTCTGTCGAGACAAAAAGTTGAACTTCTGGTCTTAACGGCCTTTTTTCAGTAGAGTCGTATGTTAATTTTGAAAATCATGATCGGGTAAATCAGTTTCAACATGCCGAATAGCGGGGAAAAGATAGCCGCTGAGAGACATCATGCAGCCAAGAACGGCCGTTGCCAAAAACATCAGCGCCATTCCGCTGCCGGAGCCCGTTCCCACAAGCCAACCAAGGGATAACGCGAGTGAACCGCTCGGCATCATAGCTGGCTCCAGCCATTGGTCAGCCAGCACACCCCCAATCAGATAGCCAATAGGCATCAGAGATTGACGCACCATTGCAGCCACAGAAAATACGCGCCCCTGTAGTTCCAGCGGTACTTTCGCTTGCCAAATGGTTTGGTTGCTGCTGAGGATGATAGGGATGAAAATGGCGGATGCGGCGGATGCGATGAGCCAAATTGGCAAACTTTGCCCAATGGCGAACAGCAAATCTCCAAATAAAAAGGAAACGGCCGCTCCCGCCAGCACACCATGGACTTTGCGTTTGGTTCCACCCCAGGCAACCATGATCAGCCCGCCCAGCACACCCGCTGCGCCCAACGTTCCCTGCACGCTTGCCAAAGCCAACTCGCCACCACTGCTACCGCTGCGTGCCAAGACCATTGCAGGCAGAATGGAGAGGTAGGTGATGGAGGCGAAAAAGTTTAAGCCGGTGAAGATTAACAACAGCCCCAGCAGCCCCCGCCGTTGCCAAATGAAGCGAAAGCCAACCTGGATTTCTTGGTTGAACTTTGCGAAAGGGGAAACGGCTTGTCTTGAGCTTGTCGAAACGGCCGTTTCCCCCTCATCCGCCCTTTTCATTTTAGGAAAACGTACAAAAATCAGCGTACCAATTGCCGCCAAAAAAGTCACAATATCGATCATCATGACGCTTGAGATTCCTAGCCAGAGCAGCAATAGTCCCGCCGCAAAGGGAGCAATCACCTGCGCTCCCGCATCGGCCATGGCCCGCAAGCCGTTGGCGCGGGCGTAATGATCTTTAGAAACGAGCGTAGAGGAAGCGGCCGTGTAGGCTGGGATTTGGAACGCTTCAAAAGCCCCCGCCAATGCTTCAGCCAGATAGAGATGCCAGATTTGAAGCTGGCCGATTTGCACCAGCAGCAGCATCACAATTGTCATCAGCCCCGCGCCCAGATCCGTCCAGATCATCACTTTGCGGCGGTCGAGACGATCTACCCAAACGCCCGCAATTGGGCTGATTAAAATGATTGGTAAAAATGAAAAGAAGCCCAGCAAGGCCACCGTTGTGGCGCTGCCGGTTAGTTGATAGGCCCAAATGAGCAGCGCAAAGCGCGTCATCGCCGTGCCTATCCGAGAAACAAATTGACCCACCCAAACGGTGAGGAAAGTTTTAGACATGAATTACCTCTTTAACAATAGACATTATCGGAAATAACTTTATGTCACGCAAAGACGCTAAGTTGCTAAGATTTTTCCCCTTTGCATTTTTGGGCCTTCGCGTGAGGTTTCTTATTTCAAATACTGTCTAATAAAACGCTTGTATTTGTCAATACCTTCGCCACTTCCCTAAAAATGGTCTGTCATACCTGCGAAGGCAGGTATCCATCTTTTCCTACTCGACTGGATTCCCGCCTTCGCGGGAATGACATTTTAAGTTTTCAGCCAAAAATGAGTTTTGGCGAAGGTATTGATTTGTATCGTGAGTAAGCAAATTCAAACTTGACACATACCTCCCTTTTCATCTGGGAAATCTGTGCAGCATTTGACTGTGCTGTTTGGTTACGACTTGTTTGTATTAAACTGAGTGTTGAAGGTTGAGGGTTACAAACGGCCGTTTCCTTTTACAGGATAAATGGCGTTTTAGAGTTAAGTCAGGTGAAGGTGAGAAAGCGGGGTGGCAGATAAAAGTAACGTCGCTGCAATGGTTCAGGAGGCTTTGCTTGGCAAAGTGTTCGGGATAGTTTTAGGTGTTGTGTCACTTTTAGTATAAACATAGACTTTATTACCAGCGCAATATACCCTATTCAAATCAATTCTGCCAAATAAATGATGATGCTTTCAGAGAAATGCGATTTCTTGAAGAAATTCAACTTCTTGGCGCAACTTAAACAATTGCCATTCCTAAAGTTCAACCTTCACCCTTCTCTGTATCCTCTGTGGCTAATGAATCCTCCTGTCAAGCATCTTAATCTTAACCCTGTCATTTGTCCCAATGGAAATAGGTCAGTTGACCCTTCTGCCATATTCATCTGTGCCGTATGCTGTAGGCATCACTTTAACAAATAAGCCCTCCTTTTTGAACGGAGGGTAAATGGCTGACGATTAAATATCGTGTGGAATTGCATCGTCAGTTTAAAGGAGAATTCCCATGAGCTTAACATTACGTGAACTATGGACAAGCGCACATGGCATGATTTTTGGTGCGCTATTTTTGCTGGCATTTGCCGGTGGCCTGGCTGGTTTGTACAGTATGCGGCCTGCATATTTAACGGCCGAAGGGTTACAAGAGCGTGTTAAACGGGTGAAGTTGGGTACAGGGCTGATGGCAGTCGTTTCTTGGATAACGGTTGTGACTGGAACCTACCTTGTATACCCTTGGTATCGGGCTAAACCACCAGAAGGTGTGACTGACCTGACCCTTTATCCGCGTTCTTTCCTGAAGGCAGATGAAGCGCTCTCTGGCTGGCACGTTTTTGGCATGGAGTGGAAGGAGCATGTAGCCTGGATTTCGCCAATTTTGGCAACGGCTGTCTTCTACATCGTCCTCAAATATGGTACCCAACTGGCCGAAGATAGACAGCTACGCAACATGACCATGGTTATTTACATTCTTGCTTTTGTTTCTGCCGCTATTGCTGGTTTACTCGGCGCTTTGATTACCAAAATCGCGCCCGTGGTGTAACGCGGACGCTTATATGAGATTTACGGAGAAAAATCATGACAACTATAACAACTCATCAAGGAGAACAGGTTAAAATAACGGAAACCCGCGTGGCTACTGGTGTAGCCGCAGCCACCCTCATATCTAGCGGGATTGGTGCTTTGGTTCTGGGTCTGATGACCACTGGTGCAGTCGTAATTGAAGGGTTAAAAGGTTCGCTAAACTGGTGGAATCCAGCCGGTTCGCTAACTGGTAAATCAAGTGTTGCCGTTATTGCCTGGTTAATTAGCTGGGCTTTGCTGAACACGCTGTGGAAAGGAAAAGATGTGGATTTACGCAAATCCTACATTATTACGCTGGTGCTGATTGGCTTAGGCGTCTTGTTTACCTACCCACCTTTTTTTGAAGCGTTTAAGTAAGATTGAACCAATCTAATAAATGACACAATTGAATAGTTAAAAAAATGACGGTCTTAAAACGGCCGTCATTTTTCGTTGCGTTGCATGGTATAGTTATACT
>UOEU01000657.1_pt1 | contig 15141 bp, 13 predicted proteins | sample 1989311 | NCBI WGS metagenome assembly UOEU01 (sample SAMEA4712195, study PRJEB27164) | hydrothermal vent metagenome | biome: marine basaltic hydrothermal vent biome; feature: marine hydrothermal vent; material: mineral | place: Pacific Ocean | collected 2011-06-14/2011-07-23 | depth 1719 m | reverse complement strand
ATCTCAGATTTTCTCCTTCAATTAGCCAATGTTTGATTGCCCTTTTTTTAAAATGCTACTATTTCTATTTTTTTTAAATCCCCCTATTTATTTAGGTTTTGAAATATGAACCATACCACGATTCAGCTCTCGCTCAATTTCTACTGGGTAGAGCACTTCGCAATCGAGATATTATTGGACATACGGCCGTTAATTTTCTCAAATCTACAAATATCTCAGTCGATACGGCCGTTTAGAAATAAATTGTTGAAAAATCAGAACGTATGTGCTAGCATTGATGCTCTTTGGGGAAGGACATGTAGAAGTACGGTAGCAGTTCAGCCGTTTCACAACACAGGGAGAACAGAAATGAGTGGAAATGGACTGATTGTGGCATTCTTTGCCCTAGCCTTTTTAGCCTTTTGCTTAACGGCCGTTGCCCTTTACGCCCTCAGCCGTGACAAAGATGATGCTGCTGACAAAAGCATCTCCGGCCTAACCGATTTACGCTTGGGCAGCATCGCCCGTCCCAAACAACCAGACACCAATGCTGAAAACGACTCGTCTGACCTCGTTGACTGACAAAATATATCTAACCGCAGGGGAAAATAGAGGAGACAACATGCGTCACGGCGCACCGTTCGGCTGAGCTCACGCCGAAGCCACCAAGAATAAAAACAGAACGCTGATTACCCTGATTTGCATGATCAAAAAGATCAGAAAAATCATGGTAATCTGCGTCCTATTTACATAGGAGAAACCTTGGCGTTCTCTGCGCCCTTTGCGGTAAAAAAAGAGATTTGATAATGGTTTTAGAACAATCCTACACTGCTGGGGCAGATTCCGGTAAAATAAGGGCATGAGTTATCTTGAAAAATTAAGAGCAATCCAAGACAAAAACAGTTCCTGGCTCTGCATTGGCCTAGACCCCAGCCTAGAATGGCTGCGGGTCGATTTTCGCAAATGGGATGAGCCAATTTTGCCCTACAACAAAGCGATTATCGACGCAACGGCCGATCTCGTCTGTGCCTACAAGCCCAATCTGGGTTTTTATCTACAATGGGGGGCAGCTGGCATTATTGCCTTGGAGCGCACCATCGCCTACATCCCCAAACACATTCCCATCGTGATTGATTGCAAAACGGGGGACATCGGCCACACGCAGGCTGCTTGGGCCACTGGACTTTTTGACGAGTGGCAGGTGGACGCCATCACCGTCAACCCATTTGTGGGGGCAGATGCGGTGCTGCCGATGATTGGTCAGCGACCAGACAAGGCGGTTTACATCCTGGCACGTACCTCCAACCCCAGCGCAACTGATTTTCAGGGGGAGTTGCCGCAAGAAAGCGGGCTTTCTGCCGATGTGCTGCGCCAAAGCCAAACGTGGCCGACGGCTGGACACAAAGGGTATGTCGTCGGCGCAACTTATCCTGAAGAGCTGGCGATTGCTCGCCGCTTGGCGCCGCAGGCCAACTTTTTGATTCCAGGGATTGGGGCGCAGGGGGGGAGTTTGCAAGCGGCCGTTCAGTACGGCCCAGATGCGGTTGCTGGCCCCCTCATCAGTGCCAGCCGCAGCATCATTTATGCTTCTGGCGGTAATGATTTTGCAGAAGCTGCTCGGAAAGCGGCCGTTTCCCTACGTGACCAAATTAACCAAATGCGTACTTAATCCAAACGATTTTGGGTAGTGGTTAAATGCGAACTGGTAGGTTCTCATCGTACTCATAAATAAACACCTTCAAGGCTGTCTCATGATACGCATCAGATTTGGAAAACGAAAGCGTTCGATGAACAAAACGCCCCAACCGTTGGCGCAATGTGTTATTCCATCTCTCAACGTTCGCTGTTTCGTCACTCTCTTTACCAACCGATTGGTGTTCCTCACCCAACAAACCAAATACCTGTTCCTACGATTTCTCAATTGGGGAGCGTGCATAACACGCAACCCAGCTTTAATACCTCGTGATTTGGCGAAGGTATTGTCAAGGAGATAACCTTTATGACAAAATTCCCGCGTCTTGCATTGCTTATCATTTTGATTGTTGGAGGATTTGGCTCGTCCATTCAAAAAGCGCATGGTGGTGGCGTGGTGGGCAGCGGAACGGCCGTTTCCTGCACAGAATCCGCCTTGAACACCGCCTTAACTGGCGGAGGTCTCGTCAGCTTCAACTGCGGCGCAGCCCCGCACACTATCAACATAACCAGCGAGAAGCTCATAACCACCAACAGTAGCATCGATGGCGACAGCCTGATTACGCTAGACGGCGGCGGCGGCAGCCGCATTTTCCGGGTGCAAACCAACGTTAGCTTCACCGTGCGCCAGATGAATATCAACAACGGTTTTACTCCCCAGGAAGGGGGCGGCATTTATGCCGAAGAAGCCGTCACCCTGACTGTCGAAGAGAGCAGCTTTACGGGCAACGTCTCCACCCAACTGGCTCAAAATTATGACGGGGGTGGGGCCATTTCAGTTGAGCGACGCAGTACGGCCGTTATCTCCGACAGCAGCTTCACCAACAACAGTGCAGGCAACGGCGGCGCCATCGCCATTGGCGGCTGGGACACCAACGACGACGGCGGCACAATCTCCATTACAGACAGCATCTTCACAAACAATACCGCCACCGAAGACGGCAGCATCCTCGGGGGCGGCGACGGGGGCGGCGCGGTTTACCTCCGAGGCGGCTCGTATGGCACGGTCAGCGGCAGCACCTTTACGGGCAATCAGGCGGCCAACGGGGGCGCGGTTCACATGCTCAACGCAGGCGTTTCCATCACCGATTCTAGCTTTAACAACAATATTGCCAGCCACAACTTTGGCTTGGGCGGCGGCGGTGCGGTCTACATGGATGGGGGAGACGACGGCTTTACAAACGGCATCACCATCCACAACAGCCAGTTTAACGGCAACAGCAGTAATCTAGCGGGTGGCGCGATTTTTAGCTTCCCTGAAGGAGCCGAAACAACAACCATCACCGACAGCACCTTTGATGGAAATTTTTCATACAGCAGAGGGCAAGCAGGGGCGATTTATCATCAAAGTGCCGACGGGGACGGCACGATGAGCATCGATGGCAGCACCTTTATCAATAATTACGCGATCAACAGTACGCCGCCAGATGGTGCCAGTCAGGGTGGAGCCATTTGGCTTATCAATGGGCCAACGACGATTAGTAACAGCACTTTTTATGGCAACGACGCCTCAAATTTAACGCTGCCCGCCGATGATTGGCGTCGTGGCTTTGGCGGCGCATTGGTGGCGCACACCCCCGTGACGATTATCAACAGCACCTTTGCCAACAACACGGCTGGCTTTGTCGGCGGTGCTATCGCTCCCGCCAACGCCAACCTAATCACTATTCGCAATAGCATCATCGCCAACAACAGTGGTGCAAATCCGTGGGGGATTCAGCAAAATTGCACCAACGGGCTCATTGACGGCGGCAATAATTTGGAATTTGCCGTGTGGACAAGCGGCTGCTCGGTGGGGATAACGGCCGATCCGCTGCTGGGCACATTGGGCGATTATGGCGGCAATACGCAAACCGTTCCGCTGCTGGACGGTAGTCTAGCCATTAACGCAGGCAACGCCGCCACCTGCACCCCCACAGACCAACGCGGCTTTGCCCGCAATGGCGTTTGCGACATGGGCGCGTTTGAGTTTGGCGGGGGCTTGCTGATTAACAGCATCAGCCCACCTTGGCGCGGGCTAAATGAGTCGGGGGATATGCTGCTGACGGTGCAGGGAGCAGGCTTTTCGGCGGATAGTGTGATCCGTTGGAATGGGGCAGACCGCACCACAACGTATGTGAATGGATTGTTGGTAACGGCCGTTATCCCCGCCGCCGATCTGACCAGTTTAGGGAGCTACAGCGTGACTGTTTATGACACAGCGAGAATGTTAGAAAGTGATGCCGTCACCTTTTCCGTCGTTCCTTTCCTAAATAAGCTGTATTTGCCATTGGTTGAACGATAGGAAACGACTTATGGCCAATCACGAATTTAAAGTATCCAAAATATAACGAATAACGAATAACGGATAACGGATAACGAATAATTTTCAATGGCGGTTGCGATGGCAAAAGGTGATGATATCCAAGAACGACTTGTAAAGTTTGCGGCGCGTGTGATTAAATTGAGTGATGAGCTACCAGATACAAAAGCTGGAAGGCACATAGCTGGTCAAATTTTGAGGAGCGGCACATCACCTGCACCTAATTATGCCGAAGCGCGTGGTGCAGAAAGCAGTGCAGATTTTATACACAAGCTCAAAGTGGCGCACAAAGAGCTAAACGAAACTGAAGTGTGGCTACAAATTATTATTGCCTCAAAGTGGCAAAGTAATGAAAAGTTAGCACGATTGCTGGATGAGTGTGGTCAACTTGCTCGCATCTTGAGCGCAAGCATCAAGACAGCACGTCAATCGAGTAAGCAATAATTCATCATTATCCGTTATTCATTATCCGTTAAATTAGTCACTAAATGCTTGCTCTCAAAGCATAAGAAACGGGTAATTATTTTTTGTGATTGGCCTATAGCATGGGCTTAATACTTTGGGAGCAGTAAAATGTTGTTAGGCAAAAAGTAAACGAAAAGAGCCTCCAAGTGTTTGAATACTGAGAACTCTGGAAAAGTCCAGCGTGCCATAATTAAAGTTTCCCAGAGTTTTCAGGACGATTGGAACTGCCACAGCCAGCAAATTTTGCCGTCATCCTTCCATTCAATTTCCCAGCCGACATCACCAAAGGTGCGGCGCAGGCCGCGCAAAAGCATTTGCAGCCGCTGTAGGTGGGGTGGTAAGCTGGCGTCTGGCTTTTGCCAGCGTTCCAGTTGGGAGATAGTTGATTTTGTTTCTGCAATGATTATTGTGTCACTATTTTTGTTGGGAAGGGTAACGGCCGTTCCCTCAACATTCTTCTTAGGCAAGGTAATCAACAACAGATCATGCCGTTCCGTAGGCTGCCGCCACGCTTCGCATAGCGAACCACTTAGAGCAACAGGATCAGATGTATTAATTGGCTGAATGGTTGAGCCAAACTGGTCGTTTAGCAACGGCCGTATCGCCACCATCCCTTTCAAACGAGGAAACCGCGCCATTTTGTAGAGCAGATGATGCAGTTCCTGGGGAGAAACGGCCGTAATCACATCATTTTCTTGTTGAATGACCCCCTCTGCCAAAGCCATCTCAAAAAACTGATGCAGCAACACGCCGCCAGCCGGAACGGGCAAATTGGCGTTGGCCGCTTTGTCTAGCAGACAGGCTGGTTCAGCGACACCTCTTTTTGCCGCTCGTTTAGAGCCTAGCCAGGCAAAGTAATATCTCATGGCGCCACTTCTATACAGTTACGTGATTTTTTCATAGGTGTGGTTTTACCTATTGTTACCCACCTAGGCGGTACATTTCTGCCCCTTTGACGGGGAGGTGGGTGAAGGATGTGCGAAGCTCAGAGTAGCGGTCGCTACGCTGCTGCCAAACGCCAGCGATAAGCTTTAACATTTCATCATTGCTGGCGCCTTTGCGCAGAGGGGCGCGGAGGTCAGTGCCTTGATTGCCAAAGAGGCAGGTGTAATACTCTCCGGCACTGGAAAGACGGACGCGGGTGCAGTTGCCGCAAAATGGCTTTGTCACGGAGGCGATGATGCCAATCTCCCCGCTGCCATCCAGATAGCGATAGCGGTTGGCTACCTCTCCTTTATAATTGGGTGCGACGGGCTCAATAGGTATTTCTGCGTCGATGAGGGCGAGGATTTGTTCGGCCGTTACCACATCATCCAGCTTCCAGCCGTTGAGATTGCCCACATCCATATATTCGATGTAGCGCACGATATGGCCGCTCCCTTTGAAGTGGCGAGCAACATCTACCACGGTGTGGTCGTTGACGTTCTTTTTGATGACGCAGTTGATCTTCATCTGAGTGAAACCGGCCATTTCTGCCGCCGCCAGCCCATCCAGCACCCGATCCACCGTGGAGCGACGGCCGTTTAACACTTGAAACACCTCATTGTCTAAAGAGTCCAAACTAATGGTCAGCCGATGAAGGCCTGCATCTTTTAATGCTTGCGCCTGCTTGGCTAAAAAATAGCCGTTGGTTGTCAATGCCAAATCATCAATATTGGGAATCTGTGCCAATCTGGCAATGAGGGCAGGCAATCCTGGGCGAATAAGCGGCTCGCCACCCGTCAGGCGAAATTTAGTGACGCCAAGTTGGGCAAACAAAGCTGCCAGGCGCACAATCTCATCGTCGGTTAGCAGCTCTTCTTTGGCAAGAAAGTTGTAATCTGCACCAAAAATCTCTGCTGGCATACAGTAAGGGCAGCGAAAATTGCATTTATCAATGACAGAAATGCGTAAATCGCGCACGGGACGGCCAAATTTATCAACGATTTTTAGGGTCATCGGGTTTCTCATTGTTGAGCCACAGAGGAAAAAGAGATTTTCCTAGACTTGACAAGTTTTATGCGACTTGGGTCGCCAACCTGTTAGGTCTGACTCTGCGTCATTTTTTATAGAGCCTCAAATCTACAGCAAAACGGCCGTAAGTCAATGATTTTTTGCACCTTTCCCTTTTTTTCTAACGTCTCAAAATAAGGCAAGCCGTAGGGAAATCACACTACTTTCATCCTGCCAGACGGCCGTTTCCGTGTATAATGCTTCCTGTTTGTTGAATTAACTTGATCATTTGCCACAGAGGACACAGAGATTTTTGAGATAGTGTTCGAACCCTCTATTTTCTCGCTTTTCTCTGTGGCTATTTTGTTGAATTAACTTGATCATTTGCCACAGATATTTTGAGATAATGCTCGAACCCTCACTTTTCTCTGTGAACTCTGTGGCTTATATTAGGAGTTTGTATTGCGAATCAGACAACCCACCCTACCAAGCTGGCTAACCTATCTACTGTCCATCGCCTTTATCTTTTCCGGCATTGCGGTTGTTATTTTTGCCTATTTCACTTTTCAAGTGATGGTTAATCGGCCGTTAAACCCACTCGAACAATCCGTAGCGGCCGTTACGGGAGTCGATTTATCGTTAGGCCAGGTAGGCCCTTCCGACGTGCCTACCGTGCCGCCAGGGCAGCCAACGCCCACCCTCATTCCCACCAGCGAACCGTGGCAAGGCGCAGATCGAGTCAATATTTTGCTCATGGGCATCGACCGTCGCCCGGGCCAATCATTCATCTCTCGCACCGACACCATGATGCTTGTTTCCATTGATCCGGTCACAGAATCGATCTCCATCCTCTCTATTCCGCGCGATTTATACGTGCTGATTCCAGGACGTGGGCGCGATCGAATCAATACAGCATTTGTCTATGGTTCGGCAGGCGACAATCCGGTAGGCGGTGCGGCATTGGCGATGCAAACTGTGGAATACAACATTGGCGTGCCGATCAACCATTACATTTTGGTCGATTTTACGGCCGTTATCAACGGCGTCAATGCGCTGGGCGGCATTGATGTCAATGTGCCTGTCGCCATCAATGATCCTAACTTTCCAGATATGAATTATGGCTTTGATCCCCTTTTTATTCCGGCGGGGTTGAACCACTTTGATGGCGCGATGGCGCTGAAATATGCACGAACGCGTCACGTTGATAACGACTTTGGTCGGGCAGCCCGACAGCAGCAGGTTTTACTCGCCGTGCGTCAAAAAGTGGCTGCCCTAGGCTTTACGGGCATGATTACTCAAGCTGGTACGCTGTACCAACAGGTTGAAAATGGCATCCGCACCGATTTAAGCTTGGAGCAGATGATTCGATTGGCAACCATCATCAACGACATCCCATCAGAAAATATTCGTAATGATGTGCTGGATTTTGATTATGTATCTAGCTTTCGCACAGAAGCTGGGTCGCAGGTGCTTGTTTTGGAAAATGACAAAGCGGCACCGCTGATTCAAAGTTTGTTTTATAGGGAATAACGTGTTCAGGTGCTTTGCTGTTCATGTATTCACGGTGACACCTGAACACTTAAGCACTTAAACACTTATTTAAGGTTATTCATGGATAAAAAGTTGTTTGCTGAACGGCTGCGTGAACGGTCGTTTTTGTTTGACGGCGCGATGGGAACGCTGCTGCACAATCGGGGCGTCTCCATGGCGCAGAGCTTTGACGGCATCAATCTCACTCAGCCAGCCGTCGTGGCCGATATTCACCGCACTTACATTGCCGCTGGCGCAGACATCATCGAGACAAACAGCTTTGGCGCCAATCGCTTTAAGCTGGCAGAGTATGGCTTGCAGGAGCAGGTAACGGCCGTAAATCAGGCCGCCGTCAATATTGCCCGCCGGGTCATCGACAGTGCCTTCCGCGAGGTGTGGCTGGCTGGCTCTGTGGGGCCGTTGGGTGTACGCTTGACGCCGCTGGGGCGCGTTTCGCTGACGGAGGCGGCTGCCGCCTTCCGCGAACAGATTGACGCTTTGCTTACGGCTACTTCGACAAGCTCAATACAAGCTGTTCCCCACAGCATTGACCTGTTGGTGCTGGAAACGATGTCCGATTTGCAGGAGATGGAAACGGCCGTTTCCGTCGCCCGTGAACTCGCACTAGACATACCCATCGTGGCGCAAATGACCTTTACCCGTGATGACCGCACCCTGCTGGGGCATACGCCCGACGCCGTGGCGCAGCGGCTGGCTGCTTTGGATGTAGACGCGATTGGTGTCAATTGTAGCGGTGGCCCAGCCCAGGTGCTGCGCCTGTTGCTCATGATTGGGCAACTTGCCCCCGATAAGCTGCTGGCAGCCTCTCCCAATGCAGGCTGGCCGGAGCAGACGCAGCGCGGTCGTGTACTTTACCCCGCCACCCCAGACTATTTTGGGCAGTACACCCACGCTTTGCTGGAGGCGGGTGCCGTTCTGGTTGGGGGCTGTTGCGGCACAGATGAGGCACACATTGCCGCCATGCGCCATGCGCTTGACCATCCCGCCCCGTCTTCTATTCCCTTGCCACAAATTCAAATCGTGACCCAAGCGAAGCGGCAAACGGCTGTTCTCGACCCACCGACACAACTGGCGCAAAATTTGGCAAACGGCCGTTTCATTGTCACCGTGGAGATGAGCCCACCCAAAGGGATTGCCACGCAGCGGCTCATCGAAGGGGCGCACATGCTTAAAGAGGCGGGGGCTAACCTGCTCAACCTTGCCGACAGCCCGCTGGCGCGGATGCGAATGAGCGGCTGGGCGGCGGCACATCTGGTGCAAAAGTCGGTGGGATTAGAAACGGTGCTCCATTTTCCCACACGCGGCCGTAATTTGTTGCGAATTCAAGGGGATTTACTGGCGGCTTACGCCATGGGCATCCGCAATTTGTTTGTCACCATGGGGGATCCTACCCGTATTGGTGACTATCCCGAAGCGATGGACAGTTATGACATTGTGCCAACGGGTCTGATTCATCTGATTAAGCAGCAGTTCAACAGCGGTGTAGACAAAGCGGGTCAATCCATCGATCAGCCGACAAACTTTATGGTGGGCTGCGCTCTGAACTTAACGTCCACCGACCCAGAGCGAGATCTGAAGCTGCTGCGGCGTAAAATTGGGAACGGGGCTGATTTTGCCGTGACCCAACCTGTATTTGACCCTGCCGCAGCCAAACGGTTTGTTGATTTGTATGAATCGACTTATGAAGAGAAGATGCTGCCGCTCATTGTGGGGGTGAAGCCGCTGTTTAACGGCCGTAATGCCCAATTTTTGCATAACGAAGTGCCGGGAATGTCTATTCCAGAGCCGCTGCGGCAGCGCATGGCGCAAACAACTGAACCTCAACAAGAGGGGGTTGCCATTGCCCAAGAGATTTTGCTGGCAATACGGCCGTTTGCCCAGGGTGTTTATTTAATGCCTGCGTTTGGTCGGTATGACTTGGTAGCCAACGTGATGGATGCGCTTGCGGAAGTTACGATTTTTGATTGACGATTTACGATTGATGGGATGCGCTCTCGTCAATCGCAAATCGTAAATCGTTAATATCCTGTGGGTGGAGCAACGGCCGTAAACGACCATTCAACCGTTTCCCCATTGACCGTGATGCTGGCGGTGTAGGTTTCTCCAACCAGAAACGGCTTTGCTGGAATCAGTACAATTGCATCCTGCTTGTCCAAAATATTACGTCCCTGCTGTTGTTGAAACTGGCTGTTGTTTACGTAGCGCGTTTCGTCGATGACACAGTGGGGTAGGATGGTGCCATCACTGCTTGCGAGTGTCGTTTGGCTAACGCTGGGCGTTTGATCGCCATTTCCAATTTGCAGCACAATGGGTGCGCCCGTTGGCTTTAGCAAGCCGGAACAGGCCGTGAGCGGGTTGGGAAACTCGGGGAGACTGTAGCTAAGTACCCAAAGTTCACCTCCATCTCGGGGATAGGTGATGGGGTAGCTGATGCCTGCTGGCAATGTGCCTAACTCTCGTTGACTAGAAATGTCTAATGTAGAGGTCATCTTGAAGCTGTGGCTGCTGTCTCGAAAAACACCAAAGCCAGTTTGCTGTAGCCTAGGGTTGAGCATGGGAACAGCGTGAAAAGCGGCAGACATCCAGTAATCGATAGGCCATAAATCAGACGCGCCATCCCAGCCGCTTACGGTTATGTTGCCATTTTGCCCTGCTTCATTGCCTGCGGCAGAGTAGCCAGGCAGGTTGGGGTCTTGGGCGTGAATCGTTTGGCTGTTGAGTATCATGTATTGGCTGTGGGCAAGACTGCCTACAGACCATGCGCTATTTTCGGACAGTTGAGGCAGGCCAGATTGGGTGCGAAACAGGTTGTAGTAGCGCAGCCAGTCGGGGCCGGGAACGGCCGTTGGCATTGAAGTTGGCGTGGGTGGCACTGTGGCAGTTGGGGGATTGGTTGGAACGGCCGTTGCTTCTAACGTGGGCAAGGGCGTAGCGGTGAAAACGGTGGTTGCTGTCGCTGTTGGTTGGTCAGAAACGGCCGTTGTGGGTGTGGGGGCGGGTGATGCTGTTTCTGTCGGTGGCGGCACGGTAAACGTGGCGGAAGCCACTGCTGCAACCTCATTGGCGTTGCTTGTGGGGGAAACGGCCGTTTCCCCACTGCTTCCTCTGGAAACTAGCAGCAGGACGATCAATACCACGTTAAGCAAGCCTGAAGCAAGTAAGCCCCAATGAGTCTGTTTGAGTTGATTTTCTAAATTTGACATAATATTTTCTCTTTGTAAGGCAAGTTTATAAACTTGCCCTACGTTATGCCAAACTGTTCAAGGGCGTCGGCCAAATTCATGCCTGCTTGAAAATGGATGGCAGCCATGCCAACATCCTTTGCGGCTTGGACATTGTGCTTGAAATCATCAATAAAGACAGCTTCTTCAGGCTTGCGCCTTAGCCGCTCTAATGCACGATGGAAGATTTCGGGGTCTGGCTTCATGATCTGTTCTTCGGCGGAAATAATGATCTCATCAAAGGCATCGGCAATGCAAAATTGGTGGCTCAGTTCAGCACGAAGGTTATCGGTATAATTGCTGATGATGGCGGTTTGATAGGTTGCTTTTAGCTGGCGGATGAGGCTGATGATCTGCTCATCCATCACGTCGCCTGCCCAAAAACCTGTGCGGAAAGCGGCCGTTTCCTCCCGAGAAATTCCCAAATGCTCACCAATCCACTGCCAAAGTGCCGCTTCACTGGTTTCACCCCGCTGCGCCTTTTGCCCCATTTCACTGTTAAAAACGAGAGCTTCTGCCCCACCAGCGGCAAGTTCCAGCCGTGCCTCCCACTGCTGTCGGGGTGCGCGATCTTTGGTACGGAGCAGTACGCCGCCCACGTCAAAAATGAGTGCTTGAATCATAAAATTTCCTGTAATTGTCCAAGTGGTAAATAACAGTCAGTTTTACTTTTTTTTCAAGAAAAACTGACACGAATTATCCACATTGTCTTACATTTAAGTTTAGAGGGATTTCTCGGAGGACCTCTAAATGACAGTTTAAGGTTGCTTGAACGGAAAAAGCGTAACAAATCGCCCACAATTGTCATTTCGAGCCGCTTTTGCGAGAAATCCCTTTGAAGATCATCGTTTTTGAAGCTGATTTTCAGGGTATACCTGCTAAGAAACAAATTTTATGTCAATGTTTCTTTCGGCGTGTAGGTGCTTTTTACGCCCCAAGGATTCGCTGAACAGTTACAAACTTCCTTATGTTTGTGAGATTTATCTTGCATGTACTGTGCCAATCGGGTTGTGAACAGATGGGGTTACGATTATGACAACAAACTACGGGGCAAACGTAGCATAGTTCGTATATACCTGTCAATAGCTAAGCATAAAAAAGCCGCGAAAATTAATTTCGCGGCTTTTTGAAAAATTATTCAGCAGTTTTTTAAACAGGATTAACAAAATTTACAAGATGAAAAACCAATCCTGTTAAGGTAGTTTCGGAAAAATAAATAAGTGTTCAACCCGAAACTGCCTCAAGCGCAATCCGAAAAATAATATAATTTCACCCTAATTATTTTTCGGATTGCGCCTAATCCTGTAAATCCTGTCAAAAAGTATGTTACAAATTACTTATGCACGAGCTAAAAATTCATCAATGTTGCTGAAAAGTTCTTCCATGTCGCTTGGTTGCATGTCCCCCATGTGGGCAATGCGGAAGGTGACGTTTTTTAGGCGACTGCCGTAACCGTTGGATAAAATCATGCCCCGCTGACGCAAAAATTTATTGAGGGCAGGGACATCAATCCCTAAATTGTTGCTGATGCAGGTGACGGTGGGGGATTCATGCCCAGCGGGTGCTAACAGTTCAAAGCCGTGGCTTTTAGCCCAAGCAATCGTCATGTCGCGCATGGCGAGGTGGCGGGCAAAACGGCCGTCCATCCCCTCAGCCATCATGTCGTCTAGCTGCCGATCTAGGGCAAACAGCAGGGAAACGGCCGGTGTGGCGGGCGTCTGGTTTTTAGCCATATATTTGTCTAGGGTAATAAAATCGAAGTAGTAGCCACGATTTTTAACAATTTTGGCTTTTGCCATCGCCCGCTCTGAGACGGCACAGAAGGCCAGCCCCGCAGGCAGGGCAAACGCTTTTTGGCTGGAGGTGAGAGCCACATCCAAGTCCCAAGCGTCAAATTCTAGGCGTGCGCCAGACAATCCGCTGACGGTATCGACCAAAATCATGATTTCGTCCCCGTTGGGGGCGTTGCGAATGGCTTGGGCGATTGCTTTAATGTCGTTTTCTACCCCTGCGCTGGTTTCATTGTGAACGATAGTGACGGCATCGAAGCCGCCATTGGCTAACCGTTCAGTAATCATTTCTGGCAGGATGGGTTGACCCCATGCTACCTCTAGCACCTCGTTGGCTTTGCCGTTGAGTTCGGTCACTTCCCGCCAGCGGTCGCTAAAGGCGCCGTTGACGCAGTTGAGCACTTTTTTGTCGGTGCAGTTGCGGATGGCGCCTTCCCAAAATCCGGTGCCGGAAGAGGCACTGATCAGAATACGCTGCTTGGTGAAGAATGCTTTTTGCAGCTTGGGCTGAATACGGCCGATTAAATCGCTACATTCTGGCATCCGATGCCCAACCATCCATTCTGTTTGGGCGTCTAATATCTCTGGCCGAACTTCAGTGGGGCCGGGAATGTATAGCTTGATATGCTTGCTGGAATTTCTCTTTGAGTCGCTCATGGTTAAAATCAATTGCTCCTGTTTCTACTAATTGAAATGCTTTTTGAAAAACGGCTTCGTGCGGGGTATTTTTTGTTTGGCGGATGGCTGCGGGGCCTGCGGCTAACAGCAACAGCGGTGCTAAACTGGCTGTGTGTATAAAGGCGGGTGATTCTGCCTTGACAAGTTCACGTTGAACAACGCCGCCAAAGCCAACAAATAGATCGACGGTGTGGCTTGCTTTGAGATCGCTGTTGCCGTCACCAATGAGTAGGGAACGGCCGTTTTGCGTTGCCAGCAGTTCTTTAACAATTTGCGCCTTGCCGTCACTCACCGTCAGCGCACCCTCTTCGTAATCTAGGTATCGTTCAGCCCTTGGTTTTTGAAAATCTGTTTCAGCATACCACCATTCGCCAGACAAATGATCATAATTGACGTTGACGGCGCGGATATGTTCGCAGGGGACGCCCAGCGAAATGCCAAACTCTTCGACTGGTTCAGCAAGCCCGCCGCTGATGATGTACACTTTATGTCCTAAAAATTGCAGGGTAGCGATGACGGCTTGAGCATCGGCGACCACGTTTCGTTTATAAACGGTGCGGATTTGCTTAATTTGCTCGCGGGTGGGGCGAATAGCCTGCAGTCGCTTGGCATAAATATCTTCTAAATCGAGCACACCATCCATAGCGGCATTGGTGAGGACTTCTACCCGCCACTTTTTGCCAACGGCTTCGGCTAAAATATCAATTCCCTCAACGGTGGTGAGGGTGGAGTCGCAATCAAAAAAGATATGCTTGTAGGGCGGCCAGCGCATAGCGGAATTGTACTCTATGCGTGGGTAGGGGCAACCAATAGGGCGGATGAAAAATGGATGATGAACGATTCATAATCACAGTTAAGCGAATTTATGACGAACCGACAGCAAATGATGGCTTTCGTGTCTTGGTAGACCGTCTTTGGCCGCGTGGCGTGAGCAAAGAAGCGGCGCAGCTTGATTTATGGTTGGGGGATATTGCCCCATCCCCCAGCTTGCGCAAATGGTTCAAGCATGATCCCGCCTGTTGGGAACAGTTTGTTGACCGTTACTTTATGGAGCTAGACGAACGGCCGGAAATAATAACAGACCTATTTCAGCAAGCCACCTCCCGCCACATCACCCTACTCTATGCCGCCAAAGAGCCGCATCACAATCACGCCAACGCCCTCAAACAATATTTACAAGGGGCATAACTCCAAACTAATCCAATTTTTTTAACCCAACCACCCATGGCGGCTTTCAACGCGTTCTTCCTTCATTTAATGTCTTTTTGCCATTGCGCCTTGAGGGGTTAGCCGTACTGAAGAAGCTCAGAAACTGTTGGACATGCGCTTTTGCTTAGTTGTATTTGCAAAGGTGTTGCCTGCAGTACGGCCGTTAATCCATCCTTTGCAGCCACATAAGCAGCGGCAAAATGGTGATCTTGTAAAAAGCCAAGAACTTGAAGTAAGCAGACAACACCCCGATAACGGCCGAGTTCATTTGCCTTTAGCAGCTCAACAAGTTGCTCAATCCATTGTTCTGCAACCAGTTGAT
>UOEU01001120.1_pt1 | contig 15205 bp, 11 predicted proteins | sample 1989311 | NCBI WGS metagenome assembly UOEU01 (sample SAMEA4712195, study PRJEB27164) | hydrothermal vent metagenome | biome: marine basaltic hydrothermal vent biome; feature: marine hydrothermal vent; material: mineral | place: Pacific Ocean | collected 2011-06-14/2011-07-23 | depth 1719 m | reverse complement strand
CTGTCTGCAAGGCAGCTTTGCATTTGCTTGGGAAGCAGTTCACGGAACTGGGCAATGGTTTGGGGCGTGCCGCCTAAAAAGAGGCGACGAATTGGCTTGTTTGCAAAAAAGTCTAAGGTCGCCGCCGCCGCTTCGCGCAAGTTGCGCCGTGCATTTTCTTCTTCGCGGCTGCCACCACCCACGCCGCCGCGCCGCCCAATAGCAGCAGAGCCGCGCCCCTGCTTAAGCTTATGAATCTCTTCCCCCATAAAGCCGCTGGTTTCTTGCAGTTCGCCCAAATGGTAGGCAAAAAAGCGTGCGCCAACCCGATCTACCAAAACGACGCCGTAATGAGCGTAAAAGTCGAGCAGATGGGCCAATGGTTTTAGGTATGGTTTGTGGGTGATGCGGAGGCGATTGCGAAAGGAAACGGCCGTTGGGTAGGTCTCAAAAAAATCTCCCCCCTGGCTGCTAAAGATAACAAGCCCCGGTGTGTCCCAATTAAAGCTGTAATTAAGATAGGCTTCAATTTTTAAGGCAGCCTCTTTTTCTGCCTCGGCAACCCCTCGGAGCATATTTTTGGCTTTGAGTTTAATCGCTTCAACAGGCTCCTGCCCACTGTCACTGTTTAGATAAAGGGTTAGAACTTTGTCATCTGTAGGATTGTAACTGAGCAACGCTTGGAACTGATCTTGACTGATCATAAGACCTCCACTGTAAATAAACCTCCCGCAGGTTTCGTAAGTAACTTATGCCTTGGGATGAACCTGCGGGAGGTTGCGATTCGTTTTACGGCCGTTCCCCCAACGTTAGCGAGAGCACTACCTCTTCACCATCTCGAATGAGGGTGAGTTCAACCGTTTCACCAACGGCCGTTTCAAAAACAAGATAGCTCAACAAATCATCCGGATTTTTAACTGGCTGCCCGTTGATGGCCGTAATGTAATCCCCATCCGCCCTAAACGATTCATACAAATCGTGACCGTTTAGCCCCGCCGCCTCTGCTGGCGTGTTGCGGCCAACGCTCAAGATAAATACACCGTTGGGGGGTAAACCTAATGCGTCTAGCTGGCGTAAGGTAAACGCCTGCGACCACATACTGATACCAAGGTATGGGTAAACATACGTACCATCGGCAATAAGGGCGGGAGAAATATTTCGTACAGCATTCACTGGAATTGAAAAACCAACGCCAGCGTTGACGCCCGTGGTAGACAAAATGTTGCTGTTTACCCCAATCACTTCGCCACTTAGATTGAGCAGAGGCCCGCCCGAGTTGCCTGGATTGATGGCCGCATCTGTTTGAATGACCTGGGGAATTGAAAAGGTGCCACCCGCCACAAAATTTTGCGACTCCAGCGTGCGCCCTAACCCGCTGATGATCCCAATCGACATGGAACCTGCTTCCCCAAATGGATTGCCAATGGCGATGACAAATTGACCGACTTGTAAATTACTCGAATCTCCCAACTGCACAGGGATCACGTCAGGCGGCAGCGAATTAACTTGAATAACGGCTAAATCACTGTCCAGATCATTCCCGCGCAGTTCGGCACGGCGGCGGTCGCCGCTGGCAAAAACCACTTCATATTCAGCGCCACCTTCTACAACGTGGTTGTTGGTGACAATATTGCCTTCGTTATCGATCACGAAGCCGCTGCCTGTTGCAAGCAGATCATCATTTTCAAAAACAAAGATGTGAACAACGGCCGGATTTACCTGATTGTAAATGTCGATGAAGCGATTTTCTAAATCGGCCGTTACAACTTCTACCGCTTGTCCACTGCTGTTGCTTACATTGACGACAGTTGCCTGTGCAGAAACGGTGGCAACGGCATCGGCAATAATCTCATCGGCGATATTATCGTTAAGCTCCCTGCTCTCCTCATTATTTTGAGGCAGCAGAGTGGCAGCTTGGCAGGCTAGTGCAGTGAGGGAAATGAGGATGAAGATAAACAGGATTGGTTTTTGGCGTAATTGGTTCATAAGTTATAATTATTCAGGTGGCAAATAACAGCCTGTTTTATCCCTGATTTTAAGCAAACCTAACAGAAATTATCTAAGTTGCTGGGTTTTTAAGTTTTGAGGGATTTCTCGGAGGACCTCGAAATGACAGTTTAAGGTTGCTTGAACGGATAAAGTTCAACAAATCACCCTAAATTGTCATTTCGAGCCGCTTTTGCGAGAAATCCCTTTGAAGATAGTCGTTTTTAAGGCTCATTTTTGGGATATACCTGAACAGTTACCATAAGTTTATAGTTACAGTTTATTTTAAGATTGTGCCTAAGGGTGTGTCAAGGAAACGGCCGTTTTTCATAGTAAATCTTCATGGCCTGACAAGATTGTTTGCTGGAACTGCTGCCCATTTGCCATTGTGCGGGCGATGGGACGTAACTGGAGCCACCATTGATGTTTGGGTCGTCGGTTTGCTTTATCCATCAGGCGGGACAGCTTGTGCAGTTCTGTAAATTTGAAAGAGCCATTCTGGAGGCCAATACAGGTACTTTCCTGCTCAAGGCTGCCAATCTGTTCTTCCAGAAACGTAATGCACTTGGCAGCAAGCCGCGTTGCCAAAATTCGGTCAAACGGGGTCGGGTTGCCCCCTTGCTGCAAATGTCCCAGCACCGATTTTCGTACTGTGAAATAATCGCCCCCTTCCTCTTCTAGCAAAGCGCACATAAAGTCAGTGGAATAAGTGTCGTTGGCACCTTCGCAGCGAATAATGACCCCAAGCCGCTTCCCTGCTTGGAAGCCTTCGATTAAAGTTTCTACATCTTTGGACAAATCAGTCAAACGAATGCCTTCTTCGTGTAAATACACACGTTCGGAACCCGTGGCTAAAGCACTCATGAGGGCCAAATAGCCACACCGCTCGCCCATTACTTCCACGACAAAAACGCGGGTGGAGGCGACGGCCGACTGCTTGATTTTGTCGATGGCGTCAATAATGCTGTTGAGCGCACTGTCTGCCCCGACGCTGAGTTCGCTCCCTGGCAGATCGTTGTCGATGGTAGCGGGGAAGCAGAGGATGGGGATGTTGAATGCGGGATAGTTTCCCCGTCGCTTGTACAGTTCCAAAGCAGATTCATACGCCGACCAGCCACCAATGATCAGCAATCCTTCGATCTCATGCTCTTCAATATTACGTGCAATTTCGTAGAAGTCACTTTTGGCGGGAATGTGCCGATTGGTGCCTAGCTCAGAGCCGCCTAGGTAGGCCCAGCCATTGACGCTCATCCAGTTTAACTGTGTGATCTCCCCTTTAACAAACCCGGCAAAACCGTTGTTGATGCCTAGCAGCGTATGCCCTTTGTCTAGCCCTAAACGGACGGCGGCGCGAACGGCCGTATTCATGCCGGGTGCAGGTGCGCCACTGTGGATCACAGCAATGCGCTTCTTTTTTTGTCCGGGGAGTGGCTGATGGGGCGTCGAGCGCACCAATGTACGCAATGTTTGAAACGATTCGCTAAATCCACGGCCGCGCAGCGCCATTGCTTGCTGAAAATTACAAGTTCTAATCGCCTCATTCGCCGCCGCCGTTTTTTGCAGGCAGTGGGTGAGGGGGTTTTGGATGATTTTGTTCCCTTTGAAGCCAATGAGCGTTGCTTCACCCGTCACTTTTTCAGAGATGATGGCATCAATGGCCGCTGTTCCCAGCAAGGTGCTCAAATTACGGTCGAAGGCAGATGGGGAGCCGCCTCGCTGCACGTGTCCTAAAATGGTGATGCGGGCATCCTCTTGTAGACGTTCTTCTAGCAGTTGTTTGACATAGCCGCAGCTAATTTTGTTGCCATGTCGGTCTTGCGCCCCTTCGGCGACGATGACGATGCTGTCACGACGGCCGTTTTCCCGACCCGTCCGCAGCACCTGACACATTTTATCTTCCCATGCGTCCAAGTTGGGGGGGGATTCTGGAATGAGGGCGAAATCTGCGCCAGAGGCGAGAGCGCTCATCAGAGCCAAGTAGCCACAGTTGCGCCCCATCACCTCGACGACAAAAGAGCGCTGATGACTGGCTGCCGTGCTAGAAATGGCGTCGATGGCATCGATGATCCGGTGCAGCGCGGTGTCTGCCCCAATAGAAATGTCGGTTCCCCACATATCGTTGTCGATGGAGCCGACCAGCCCAATAATCGTTAGTTTTTGATGTTTTTGGGCCATTTCGGCACTAATTTCTTGCTTTTCAACCAGTTCGTTGAGCAGGCTGGGCCATTCTTGTTGGAACAGATTGGCACCGGTTAGGCTGCCGTCCCCACCAATGATGACAAGGTTGTCGATGCCCTGCTTGAGTAAATTGTGGGCAGCACGTAAACGGCCGTTTCGCTGCCGAAAAGCGTCGCAGCGGGCGGTGCCAATCATTGTGCCGCCCTTGTGCAAGATGCCGCCAACGGCTTGCCAACTTATCGGTCGAATCCCGTCATTGCCATCGACCATGCCTTGGTAGCCTTCATAAATTGCGTAAACTTTGGCACCGTTGGCGATACCTGCCCGAACAACTGCGCGAACGGCCGCGTTCATGCCTGGGGCGTCTCCTCCGCTGGTTAAAACACCTATCTTTTTCATCTTTATTTATCAAGTCCTGCTACGCTGTTGATATTGCGCCACCACGCTTCTGACTCGGCTTGCTTGCTGGCGGCGTAGGTTGTCCAATCGCCGTTGGCGACAATGGGCTTATCTTTTACAAATTGGGGCTGTCCCCTATAAATCCAGGCTGGCTGGAAACGGCCGTTTGCCATCACCACCTGCGCCCGCTGCCGTCGGTACGCTGAACCGGCTTGGTTTGCGGGGTCGTATCCTTCCAAGACGTCCAATTGCTGCTGGATTGTGCGGTAGCTTGCGGCAGCCACCATTATGACCATGCCCTGTACTGTTGCCGCTTTGGCAGCAATTACCATCGGGTAAAAGCCCATATCGTGCAGCCGCCCGCCATGAAACTGTGCCGCTTCCATGTTCAGAATGGCGGAACCCCAGATAGGAAAGTTGGGTTGGTTTGGCAACAAGGTACCATATACAAAAAAGGGGGTTTGTTCTGCTTTACTCATCCTATTCTCGAAAGTAGACCCTAAGGGTTTCCAAAACCCTTAGGGTCTAAAACCTTTAGGGTCTTTTTGTTTCTACAGCTAGTTTCAGTTACCATTGCCCTGTAACAAATATTATACGCCACTATAGAGAAAATGGTGTAAGAATCAAGCCCTCGTAGCTTAATGGATAGAGCCATCGCCTCCTAAGCGATAGATCCAGATTCGAGTTCTGGCGGGGGCATAGTTAGACGTTTTGAGACCCCAAGGGTTTGTAAAACCCTTGGGGTCTTTTCGTTTGGCCAAAATCTATAAACTTTTGAATTTTTGCCTCGTCAACGGCCGTTTCCTCCTTAAACCATCGTAACCTGCCCCGCCCGTTTCACAGTTTGGCTGAGAACGGCCGTTAAATCATCCCCCTCATTAACCATGTAGGTTACCATACCGCTGGCTTGCAGCATTGTAAACAGTTTGTCTGACGAGCGGCTGCCGCCAAACGATTCAGGGTTGATTAGCACCGTCACGACCCGCAAGCCGCGTCGTGCCAACTGCCGCGCTGCTGTGGCCCAATTTTCCTGTGTCGTTGGCGTCACCACAATAATGGTTGTCCCTCTGGGAAATAGATGGGATTCTGCATGGAGTACGTCAGAAATTGGCACTTCCCCCTCTGCACGCAGCACAGAAAGCGTTTCTAGCATTCGATTCATCTGCCGTTCGCCTCGGTCTGGCTGCACCACTTCGTTTGATTGTCCATACCCCAACATGCCCACGGCTCGGTCATGTCGCAAGAAGAATTGCGCCAATGATGCTGCGACGGCTACGGTGTACTCTTCAGTCGTTGGCGGAAGTTTGAAATCTTCCATACGCATCCATTCTGGCAAGCCACTTTCCCCTCGCTTTGGGGCGAATGAATCTTCGTGGGGAGCAATGTGACCAAATATCGCCATATCTGGCACAATCCAGATATCTGCCAGAGGGTCTAGCTCAAACTCTTTAACAATGAGCCGATTGCGGCGGGCGGTGCTGCGCCAATGAATCCGGCTAAAGCTGTCGCCAGGGGCATAATCGCGCACGCCAGAAGCGTTTGTTGTGACGTAATGGGTGCGGCGACGCAGGGCATCTCCGCCAGGCAACATCCCCAGCGGCAGGGCAAATTGATGGATGTCAAAGGTGAGTGGATAAATGACGACGTTGGTAGTTGGCACTAAGTCTCGCTGCATGGGGAAGAGGCCAAATGGATCGCTGCTGGTGAGGCGAAGGGGCCCCAATTGGTAACGGCCGCGCTGGCGGCAAATGGTTGTAACACGCCAACTGTAGGTGCGCTTTCCTCTGAGCATACTGACGACATGACTGGAATAATGACCGGGCAGGGTGGCAAAATCACGGACTTCTAACCACAGTTTGGGAATACGGCTTGTGTTGCGCACGGTGAACCGTTCTTCTAACGGCCGTCCCACTTGGGCGCGTCGGGTACGGGTCACGCGAGACAGATGCACCCAATGGATGTTGGCCCAAGCCCAGGCAAAAGAGAAGATGAGCAGCAGCCCAAGCAAATAGGCTAAATTAAAAAAAATTTCACGCCCCGTGATGAGGCCACCGATTAAGGCTACAAACGCCAGCACAATGACGGCCGTTCGTCGTTGCTGCCTAAAATTTTTCATTTATGGTGCCTTTACCTGTGCCCCAGGCACCGGTATTTTGTCTAAAATGGTCTGCACAATAGCGTCTGGTTCAATATCTTTAATGCGAGCCGCTGGCCCAACAATAATGCGGTGGCTTAAAGCAGTGCCAGCCAATGCTTTTACGTCATCGGGCAGTACATAATCTCGCCCAAACATGGCGGCGCGCGCCTGACTGAGCCGATAGAGTGCCAATGCCCCTCGGGGGCTGGAACCAAGATAGACGTCGGGATGTTCGCGCGTTTGGCGCACCACATCGACAATATACTCTTTTACCAAATCGTCGATGTACATCTCTTTAACGGCCGTTTGCACCGCCCGCAATTCTTCTACTGAAACCACCTGCTCAAGAGAGTCAATTGGATGCTTAAACTGCTGCTGATCCAGAATGTCCATTTCTTGTTCTTTGTTAGGGTAGCCTAGGCGAATACGAAGCAAAAAGCGATCAAGCTGCGCTTCTGGCAGCGGGAACGTGCCTTCATACTCAATTGGGTTTTGGGTAGCCAGCACCATAAATGGTTCCTCCAACGGGTAGGTGGTGCCATCAACCGTCACCTGTTTTTCTTCCATCGCTTCTAGCAGGGCAGATTGTGTCTTAGGGGTGGCGCGGTTAATTTCATCTACAAGAACAATTTGGGCATGGATGGGGCCGGGGCGGAACTCAAATTCGCGGGTTTTCTGGTTAAAAACAGAAACACCAGTTACGTCGCTGGGGAGCATGTCTGGTGTAAATTGGATACGCTGAAAGTGACAGCCAACTGATTTGGATAATGACTTGGCAAGCACTGTTTTACCAACGCCTGGCACATCCTCAATTAAGATGTGTCCTTGACACAGCAGCCCCAGCACAGTTTGCTGAACGGCCGTTCTTTTGCCAACGATTACTTTTTCTACATTTTCTACAATGCGGTTGGCAATTGCTTCAATTTCTGCCATTTAGTTGCTCCTTCTTGGGTGAATTTTTAATCGTGCGCGTGATTGTATCATAAACGGTTATTTAGGTGGCAATACAGGGTCATCCATAGGGGAAACGTTGGATTTTTGTCATAAAGATTGGATGATGCACGTTTTCTGGCGACAATGATAGAAGAAGTGGGTCAATTTGCCAGCATCTCATTCCTCGTTTAGGCAAAATATTCACGGACTGTTCATGATGGAATCCTTCTTGGGGATTGATTTTGCTTTGCAGATTCAAGTAAAATCAGTCTATGCAGTCAACAATCCAGCACGTCCTCATTTTAGAACCAGACAGAACTTTTGCTTTGCAGCTTGTACGCGCACTCAATAAGATTGGATCATTTAACGTATCGATGGTGCCTACGCTGAAAGAAGCGTGCCTACAAATGGTGCAAACGGATCAAGATTTAGCGTTTGTGCCGGTTACAAATGGTGACAAAATTATCCGTTCCCTGCGGGCGGTGCAGCCCGATCTAAGGCTGATTTTGGTGATGTCTTCTAGTGATGAAGAGATTCCGATAACCTATTATGGCAATGTGCAGGGGGTGCTGATCAAGTCGCTGGTGGACGTGGAGCTAGAGACGCTCATGGAAAATGTGGCGCGACGGCCGATTGTAAACATGCAGCAAAACAGAGCCGTTTCCCAAGATAGTGCCCGCTCCTTAGACACGGTCACACTTATTGCCGTTTTACAAGAGGCCAAGCTTGGTCGTCTGCTGCAAACAATCATATTTACCCAAAGAAGCAAACTGTTGGCCTATTGGGGTGAGCTGAAAGAAAATGAGGCAGCTACAGTTGCCATTCATGTGGCAGATGATTGGGCGGATAATAAGATGCCTTCTCGCCTGCAGTTTATACGTTTGCCCGCTCGGGCTGGGGATTTGCTTCTGTTTACCCATCAGGTCGCTGAAGATTTTTTGGTGACGATAGTAACCCTGCCAGAAGCACCCGTAAGCGAAGCGCGACACCAGGCTCGCCGCATGGCTAAAAAGCTCAAGGCGGTTTTAGAAGGGCGCATTTTGGCACAGACGGGTTTGCTGGGCAACGGATTTGGGGCAGGAAAGCGGCCCTCTTTTGTCATGGTATGGCGACCCGACGGTATTTTGCCCAGCCAGCTTCTCATCCCCTTGCGTCGAGCAATTAGCCGATTGGCAGTGGCTAATGCCTGTGTGCTTACTCATGTGCAGGTACAATCTACCTTGGTTCAACTCGTTGTCACCGTTCCCCCAGGGCGGGATAATAGCTGGGCAGCGTATCTGTTTAAGAAAGGCTCTGAGCAAACAATTCGCCAAGAATTTGAACTGAGTGGTAGCTTGTGGGAGACTGGTTTCTACGCCACGGAGTCAACAGAACCATTGAGCGATACAGAACTGCGTCTTTTCCTCGATTCATCAGACCCCGAAACGGCCGATTTTTCCAAATAACAGCAATCCATCTATTTTTTGGTAAGATACTACGTCTTGTGTCAGACGATGCTGACACAAAAAAGGCATACGCTAGCATTTAGGGACACTGATATGGGTGGACGCTGATAAAATTTAGTTTTTCATCACCGCTTATCCGTATCCGTGTCCAAAAATCTATCGACAACTTTTTGTCGATGTTGGTGCGTAGGTGCCTACTTCTTTTTTGGAAAATTTTGGGAGTGTTTGTATTGCCGGAAGGGCCAGAAATTCAGTTGGCGGCAGATGCCGTGGCGGAGGCGATTGTAGGACGACCCACAACGGCCGTTTCTTTTGCGTTTGATCAGCTAAAGAAGTATGAAGAGACGTTGACAGGCGTACTGGTAACGGCCGTTCAGGCACACGGTAAAGCGATGGTCACCCGCTTTGCCAATGGCTGGAACATCTACAGCCACAACCAACTGTATGGTTTGTGGATGGTTCGAGATGCTTACGATTTCCCTGAGACGAAGCGGCAGCTACGACTGGCTATCCACAATGAAGCGAAATCTGCGCTTTTGTACAGTGCATCTGACATTGCTGTGCTGCAAGATGGGGAGCTGGATAGCCATCCCTTCCTGAGTAAGCTGGGGCCGGATTTGCTGGATACGGCCGTTACCATTCCCCAAGTTGCCGCCCGCTTTGTAGACAACCGCTTTCGACGGCGGCGGCTGACAACTTTGCTGCTTGATCAAAGTTTTTTGGCGGGGTTGGGCAACTATTTACGCAGCGAAATCTTGTTTGTGGCTCGGGTGCATCCTTCATGTCGGCCGTTGGACTGCACAGAAGAACAAATTGCGGCTTTGGCAGAAGCGGCCGTTTCGCTCACCCGCCAATCCTACCAAACCCGAGGCATTACCAACGACGTGCAGCTTGCAGAAAAGCTCAAAGCGGCGGGACAGAGCTACCGCGACTACCGCTTTTGGGTCTTTGATCGAGACGGCCGTCCCTGCTATCGCTGCGGCACACCCATCCTCAAAGAGAAAATAGGCGGCCGTCGCCTTTACTACTGTCCCATCTGTCAGTCTACCGATTTACCGATCCACTGATTACAAAAATTTGGGCGATCCTTGTTCGATGCGCTGACGTACCGTTTGTAACCCTTCCTCGTTGCGAGACACAGCCCAGCGCGCTTCAATCCACCACGTTGCGCCTGCGTCGGCAAACGGCCGTACTTTTTCAACCGCCTCTTTTTGATTGTCTCCCAGCGTTTCCCCCTCCACCACAATGTCAAAAGGTGTATTGCTAGGGCGATTGGCTTTGGTAAATGCGGCTACTTCAGCCACAGATTCTGGCGTGAGCGGCTGGTGCTGCCGTTTAGCGTCCAGCACGGTGGGCAAAATGCCATCGTAGCGCAGCACACGCGCCATGGATTTGGGCCAGTTCCATGCGCCCACCACCCAAATAGGAATGCGTGGCTGCTGCACGGGTGGCGGAGGTGGGGAAAAGTCCAGCTCTTTCACCTGATAATGTTTGCCGCTAAAGTTAAAGGGTTGTCCTTGCCACAAGCCCGTCACGATCTCCAGCCCTTCATCCAACAGTTCGGCACGGGTTTTGCGGTTAGTGACTTCGCCAAAGGTGGTGAAACCGGTATCGACCGCGCCCAGCCCCACGGCAAGAATGACGCGCCCGCCAGAGAGGTTATCTAGCGTAGCCGCTTCACTCGCCAGCTTCCACGGCCGCATTCGTGACAGCGGCGTGATCATTGTGCCAAGTTTGATGCGCTCGGTTTGCATGGCGGCGGCCGTAAGGCAAACCCAAGCGTCGATGCCCCAAACGGGCTCCCAAGCAAAAATAGCGTCCCAGCCTGCGTTTTCGGCCGCTTTTGCCAGATTTGCTACCGTTTTTGCATCCCCAAATGGTATTACAAAGCCAAATTTCATGATATTTTTCTCCTGAAGAACGAACCGAAAAGGCGCAAAGAGCGCAGAGAAGAAAGAAAAATCTGCCCGAGCTATGGTTGCAAATCTGCACAATTTGTGGGCTTGTTTTCTTGAATTTGAGTTTAGCATAGGAATCCTGACATCCTTTGTCTAGTTTGGAGATAGGGTTTTTCAGTAGTCAAGTTTCAAAAGAGATAGGCCGCAGATTAACGCAGACGAACGCTGATTTCCATTTATTATCCGCGTCTTCCGCGTTCATCTGCGTCCCAATAGATGACTACTGAAAAACCGTGAGTTTGGAGAGAATTGGGTTGGCAACCCTTCTAAACGGGGTACAGTTGGGGCATGTTGCTAACTTGTACAGATATTGAAAAATCGTTTGGCACCAAGCAGGTGCTGCACAGCATCCATTTGGCACTGGAAGCGGGGGAAGTGGGGGTGCTGCTGGGGCCAAGTGGCTGTGGCAAAACGACGCTGCTGCGGATTATTGCGGGATTAACGTCGCCGGATAACGGCCGTATTCACCTCAACGATCAAGAAATTACAAACCTGCCCGTCCATGAGCGTGGTTTAGGCATGGTGTTTCAGGAATATGCCCTTTTTCCTCATAAAAATGTGCAGCAAAATGTCGCCTTTGGCTTGCGGATGTTAAAGTGGGACAAGGCCAAAATTGCCAACCGCGTTGAGCAAATTCTGGATTTGGTGGGGCTGACGGGCTTTGGCTCTCGTCCCGTGCATGAACTGTCTGGCGGGGAGCAACAGCGGGTCGCTTTGGCGCGTTCGCTGGCGCCCGCACCTCGCCTCATTTTGCTGGATGAGCCGCTTGGCGCACTGGATCGCACCTTGCGAGAGCGGCTGATGCTGGAATTGCGTCAAATCTTGAAAGATGCAGGCAATGTGCTGGGTCGCCCAGAAGGAATGACGGCCGTTTACGTCACCCACGATCAGGCAGAGGCGTTTGCCATTGCCGATAAAGTAATGGTGTTGAATAACGGTCGTATCGAGCAAGTTGGTTCCCCCCAAGCCGTCTACCGCCAGCCCGCCACCCCCTTTGTTGCCCGCTTTTTAGGCATGGAAAATGTGTTTGAAGCGCGTGTAACCAGCCAGCATCCACCCGTTTTAGAGATCGGAGAGTGGAGAGTAGAGATTGCCCCAATAACCAATAACCATTTACAATTAACAATTAACCATTTTCAACATCTCCTTATCCGCCCCGAAGCCGCCCAACTGGTAACAGCAGGAGATGCAAACGGCGTGAATGTGGTAAACGGCCGTCTTACCCAGCACACCTTTCGCGGACGATACCAACTGATCACAGTTGAAACGGATCATGGCGTGACGCTAAAATTTGAACTGGAAACGGCCGTAACCGTTCCCCCCATTGGTCATCCGATCACCCTCTCACTCGACCCTGAGGCGATTGTACTGTTAGAAACTGCTTAGATAGGTTGCGATTCCTATTTACTCAGGCGTATAATGCAAATCGCGTGTCAATTTATTCTCTTGAGAAAATTGACACAAATAATAAACGGCTCTTCATCATTTAGTGTGCTTTTTGAAAATCATCAAAGATTTCGCAGAACCTGTCCTGAGCGAAGCCGAAGGATTACGCAGATAAAAATCTGTTAAATCTGCGAAATCTTTGATAAAAAACCTGTCAAGCACATTATTTAGTGAAGACCCTATTAAATTTAGGAAAAAACTATGTCTTCAACATTTCTTTGGTCACTTGGTGGCTTTTTCATCGTTTTAACACCCATCATTCTTGTCCATGAGCTAGGCCACTTTTTTGCCGCTCGCCTTTCCAAAATTCACATCGAGGAGTTTGGCCTTGGCTTTCCGCCACGCGCCCTCAAGCTCGCTGAACGCAACGGAACCGTCTATTCACTCAACTGGATACCGCTGGGCGGCTTTGTGCGCCCTGCTGGCGAAGACGATCCCAATGTGCCGGGCGGTTTGGCTGCGGCTTCCAAGCGAGCGCGGCTGTTTGTGCTGTCCGCTGGCGCAGGCGCCAACTTTCTTATGGCACTGCTTGTTTTTTGGATTGCGTTCATGATTGGAATGCCCGCCGTTGCCGTTTCAGACGTGGTGCCAGATTCGCCCGCTATGGCTGCGGGGTTTGAAGCTGGCGATATCTTTCTAGAAGTGGAAGGCATTGAGGCCGAGACTTCCGATATTATTGCCGAGATTATGTACACTAAAGCCGGTGAGCCGGTAGAAGTAGTGGTAGAGCGTGATGGTGAGCCGGTGCTGCTTTCCGTTATCCCTCGTGAAACAGGCGACTATGATCCAACCGAAGAAGGTCCGATTGGCGTTGGCCTGATGGCGGCTTTCATACCGCTGGGACCGGGAGAGGCATTGGTAAATTCGGCCGCATTCATCTGGGAAATTGTTCGCTTAACCGTTAGCGTCCCGTCCATGCTGATCAACGGTGAGATTTCTCCTAGCGAGGCGCGACCCGTGAGCGTCATTGGCATAAGCCAAATTGCTGGGCAAGCGGCCGAAGTCTCTGTAACCAACGGCAATCTGTTTCCTATTTTGAACATGATTGGCTTTATCAGCGTCGCCCTAGGCTTTACCAATTTATTACCCATTCCGGCATTGGATGGCGGGCGTATTATATTTGTCCTCATTGAAGCAGTTCGTGGCCGCCGCATTGAGCCAGAACGGGAAGGCATGGTGCATGTCGTGGGGATGTTGGTTCTGTTGGGGTTGATGGTGCTGCTGATTGTGCAGGATATTGTGAATCCCATATTTTGAGTCTACTGAAAAAAGCTAATTTTCACCGCAGAGGCGCAGAGAACGCAGAGTTTTTTCTCTAGTAATCTCTAAAACTCTGCGCCCTTCGCGCCTCTGCGGTTAGTTTTTTCAGTGCAGTCATATTTTAAGCAGTCGGGTTTTATTCACATCATGCAGATTTTTGGCTACTTTATGGTTTGTAAAATTTGTTTGCGTTTTGAGTAAGGGTGAATGTGATGAAAGAAAATCAAGAACCATTTGATACTGTTTTGGATGAAATATTGCATGCAGAGCCGCTGCCCATTCACCAACTATATCGCTTGTCTGATATGGCAGCGGAGGAGTGGGCTGCTTTTGAAGGGGGGCTGGCTGCGCTGCCTGATGAACGGCGGCAGGTGATTGTGCGCCATTTGGCAGACATTAGTGAAGATAATTTTGTGGTGGATTTCTCGCCCATTTTTGTCCATTGTTTGGCAGATGGAATGCCAGATGTGCGTCGTGCAGCTTTGGACGGATTGTGGGATTCAACAGACTTGAAGCTGATTCCTACGATGACGCAATTGATGCAATCTGATGCGGATGGTGAGGTGCGAACGGCCGCTGCGGCTGCTCTGGGTCATTATCTATTATTAGCAGAGTGGGGGCAGCTGCCTGAACACATTTTGCCAAGCTTGGTAGAAACAATGCTGACGGAATATGATAATGTGGAGACGGCCGTTTCCATCCGTCGCGTTTTGCTAGAGGCAGTAGGTGCGTCCAGCCATCCCCGCGTAAATACGCTCATTGAAGAGGCGTATGAAAACAGCGATCCAGCAATGCAGCTTAGCGCCGTGTTTGCCATGGGCAGCAGCGCAGATCGCCGCTGGTCTGGTACCATTTTAGACGAAATGGAAAGCCCATATGAAGAGATGCAGGCTGAGGCTGCCCGTGCCGCTGGCACCATTGGCAGCAGTGATTTTGTGCCGCTGCTGGCCGAATTGGCTTACGATGCCGATTTGACTATTCGCATAGCGGCCATCGTTTCGCTGGGGCAAATTGGCGGGGATGAAGTGCAGCACCTTCTTGGCAATATGCTGGATGATTCAGAGGTGCAAGAGCAGGATCAGGTATTAGAAACAGTTGAAGATGCTTTGGAAGAGTCAACTTCGCTGGCCGGAGATATTAATTTCGCCGATTCCCCCTTTGACGATAATGCGTGAGGGTGGGTAATTGGCCGATATTGTTTTTGTTTTAAGCCAAAATATATTACCCATTTTTATTGTAGCCGCTTTTGGTTTTGCCTTGCAGCGTTGGATTGGGGTGGAGAAACGGCCGTTATCCACCATTGTTCTCAACGTTTTAAGCCCCAGCCTCGTCTTTTCCTCACTGGTTAGCTCAAAATTGCCAGGGGACGAAATAGTCAGCTTGGCACTATTTACCGTGTTTAACGTGCTGTTGATGGGCGGCGTTGCCTACACAGCAGCACGCTTGCTGCGTCTTAAACGGAGCGAAACGATTGCCCTCATGGT
>UOEU01000666.1_pt1 | contig 15234 bp, 12 predicted proteins | sample 1989311 | NCBI WGS metagenome assembly UOEU01 (sample SAMEA4712195, study PRJEB27164) | hydrothermal vent metagenome | biome: marine basaltic hydrothermal vent biome; feature: marine hydrothermal vent; material: mineral | place: Pacific Ocean | collected 2011-06-14/2011-07-23 | depth 1719 m | reverse complement strand
GCGGGGGAGAAAACGCTGCGGCAGCGTGCCAAAACGGCCGTTTCCCAACGCCTCGCCAACTACACACCCATCCAAACGGATGCCAAAGTGGATGCCGAAATGCGTCGCTTAATTCAAAGCGGCATGAAGACAGACCAGCCTTTGCCCATCGTCCCAAAATATGTCAAGCAGAAAACGGCCGCTTCCGGAAAAACACCCCGCCGCACTCGCCGTTTTAGAACAAAACGGCCGTGAAAAGAAATGTCATGAAACAAGAAATTATTGGCTTTCATCAAGATGAACTAGGAGATTGGGTGGCTGATTTGGCCTGTGGACACACGCAACACGTACGCCACAATCCCCCCCTTTCTAACCGCCCGTGGGTGCTTACAGAAAAGGGGCGGCAGCAGTTTTTACGATTTATTTTGAATTGTAAAAAGTGTAATGTATCTTCCCCAGCAATTGATTCATAATTATCTATCTCCACATCTTACATGTTTATCAAAAAGGCAGGTTGCTTGGTTAATCGCTTTCTGACGTGGTATTATTTTAGCAAAGGGATACCTGTGGTTTCAATTGATATTTGCGGTTGATCCTGCTGCAATGATTAGGTTACTTAGCTTTATAGCCCGTTGACGGTGTTTGCGTTGCTGTTGCGTTGGCTACTTGGGAAGAGTAGAATCGAACCATAGATATTACTTTAGTTTAACGACAATGGTTAAGCAATATTTCGCTGATTTTCAATCAGACAAGAACGCAAAGCTTTCTCAAAAAAACGCTTTATCTTTGCGCACTTTGCGTCTTTGCAGTTCGTTTTTTTACGAGACCTGTACAGTTACCACTTTTTCATGCAGCGCAACCCGAAACGCGCCGATTTTGCGCTCTTTACGGCCGTTAAACACCTCATTTGTCAAACAAACGATCACCATCTCCCGCTCAGGATCAATGTACAAAGATGTACCTGTAAACCCAGTGTGTCCAAAGGTGGCGTGGCTGAGTGGATGACTGGGGGATGCGGGCAAGGGCGACCACAATGCCCAGCCCAATCCACGCCGCACCACGCCAGATTCTGTTTGTAGTGAAACGGCCGTTTGCGCCAATCTATGCGGCAAAAAATCGCTTTTTCCCTGCAATACATCCAGCCACGTTTGGCCTAACTGCGCGACATCGCTGGCCGTGCCAAACAGCCCCGCATGACCCGCCACCCCACCCATTTTCCAAGCATTTTCGTCATGAACCTCACCACGCATTCGCCGCTGCCGCCATTGACAAAATTCAGTTGGAGCCACATTTTCAGCCACGGTTGGCCCAAATTGAATGGTAGATTGATTAAGCGGCTGGGTGACGAGATGCTGGATGGCGCTGGCTAACGGCCGTTTCGCCAACTTCGCCACCACCCAGCCAAGCAAAATCAGTCCCAAGTCACTATACACAACATTTGTGCCGATGGGGTAAGAAAAGAAGGTGCTTTGCACAAACGGCCGTATCCACTCACGCTGCTGCTGAAAGATAGGCCGCCAAGCGGGTAACCCGCTGCTGTGCGTCAACAGATGGTAAAATGTGACCTGACCCGCGTCGGCAAAGCCATCTTCTGTGCTAACGGTGACCGTTTGTCCAGGATTGAGCGGGTCTTCATAAGGGAGAAACAGCCGTTTGCCTACAAACTCCGGCAGCACATCCGCCACAGGCGTGTCCAACCCCACCTGCCCCGCCGCCACCAAGCGCAAAAATGCCGTCACTGTCCACAGCTTCGTTAATGAAGCCAAGTCGAAAAGGGTGTCCATTTGCGTGGGATGTTTTTTTGTTTTGGGGTCTAGATGGCCGAACGGCCGTTGATAAACCACATTCCCCCGTGTACGAATATAAACAACAGCCGCTGGAATAGCTACAGAAACAATGTCGTCCAATAAATGATCAAGATCAATCATATTGTCATACACAAATGGAATACTACGATTTTGTAATCTTAGGGCCGATGTACACAATATAAAGAGAGGAATCGGCCGTCACCGGCCATGTAAAATGTATTCGCATTGGTCCTGTTTCTGTTCCTATTTTGCCATGAAACGGACAAAAAACGGATCGGCCACCAAGCAAATCAAACGTCATCTCCCTTTCAAAACTATGTTTATTTTTTAGAGATTCATCAGAAAAGCGTGCTGAATTACCTTGAAAATGGTTTTTGATAATCTCATGCCCTTCTCGTGTACGTTTCCCATTCCCATCAAAACATTGTTGCAACTCGTTGAGAATAGCAAGTAATTCAAGGGAACGCTTTGCCGTCGCTTGCCTAAATGGTACACCATCAAGATATTCGAGTATATTTTCTACAAATGACAAAAACTGGAATCGTTGTCTGGCAATCTCAAGCATCCCATCCCACGACGTAATGGCAATTGGCAAATGCCTCAACAGTGTTCGCACTGGCTGCGCTTCCCAAAGATTCTGGATATCGAAAACTGGCATGACAGTTTCCCGATGCCACGCAATCGACAGTGACGAAAAGCAAAAATCAGATGGTGAAAAGCTAATTGTTGAACATAATTGATTATCAGCAGCCAAGAAAGCAGCTTCTGCCAAAGCAGATTTTGTGACCAGAAAATCATCATCATCTGCCAGTGTAAAATAATCCTTTTTGAAATCATGCTCTGAGGGCGTATCCCAAAAAGGACCTTCCTTGGAAAGCCATATCCGCACACGCAAACCAAGCTCACGAAAATTAGGCTGTATCAAAACAGTATTAACCTGAACGTCTTCATACGTTGGGCGTGTAAGGAGTCTATTTGTGCAATGAAGGTGGTGTCCAGCCTCTTGAAGGATACGACGAATGCCTAGAATTTGTTTCAAACTAGATATAAAAATGTGGGAATCGGCAAACTGATTATGAATGGATAGTTCATTAAGCAAAAATTTCATTTACCCCTCCCAATCAATAAGATCATCTAAATCCTTATCAAATTGGTCGAAGAAGTTTGGAGGCCAATAATCAAAATTACCGTTTTTGTCAATAAGAGGGGAAATAATTTGCGCTGTTTTATCATTACCCTCTTCAGGACGTGGCGCGAAAAAGTGGATCAACACATCTTCAGGCGGAACAACCTGCCGCTTAACCGCTTTACGAATGCCGTTGAGAATGTGATCGCTGTGCGTTTCCAGAATAATTTGTAGCCCAGCAGAAACGGCCGTTGCCAAAAACACCCCCATTGTCGATTGCGCTGCCGGATGCAAATGCGTTTCTGGGTTCTCAATGATAATTATATCGTCTTGATTGGCACCTAAACAAGCTGTAATGATCGGTAAAATATGCGTCAATCCATAGCCTACATTTTGCGGACGATGAAAATCTGTTTGATTACTGGTACGCATGAGTAATTTTACCATATTGGTATTAGGAATAAGCTCAACTGATATACTTGCCCCAGGAAAGAAATGACCCATCCAAGAATCAACTTGTTGGCGTAAATAAGGCGAACTTTGATTTGGATAACGTAATCCTAAAAGCACCTCTTTCTGGTCAAATTGATACAAATACCCAGGTGCATATTCTCCTCTCCCACCCACATTTGGATGCAAGCTGTTTGCAAGAACAGGGTACGCTTCCTGCGGCCCAATGCGATCCGCAGAGATATAAGATAAACGAAGCAAACCGTCCATCGTTTTTTGTACATTTATTGATTGCCGCAAATCAATGGGCAATAAATTGTATAAAGAAACGTTATCTTCTAGTTCAAATTCCCTTGATTCCCAATCAGGATGTTCACGCCATGCTATAGTTTGTATTGGAAAAACCAACTGGCTCCGATCTGCCGCAAACATACGCCAACTGCAATCAAGCAAATTGTTCTGCACCCCAATATCAATGCGTCCTCTCCCTGATATCTGATCTACAACATCACTCACATTGCCTAATTGTATTAAATCACCATTAAGTACAAGCATTGAACTCGCTGGGTTAGAACGTAATGTTTGATGCAACAATAACAAACCCTGCAAAACGGTAGATTTGCCTGTCGCATTTGTACCAGACAAAAGAGTTAGCTGAGCAAGCGGTAATTTTAATAGTTCAAAACATTTGAAATGCCGCAAAGATAATTCAGTTAGCATATGCCCTCCAGTTGACTGAACTTGTCATTCATTATCTCAAATCGTCCTGACACTTTGCTTGCGCTATTGGTTGCGATGCGTATCATATCTACAAATCTTTCATCATCCATCAAATCATAGAAAAGAGATTGTATCTCCGACTTTAACACGCCAACACATTCCTCAGAGTAACGCGTCAAAACAACCGACCATACGTCAAATAGTGCAGCATTAATAACACTTCGCCGCTCCTCTTGATTATGGTGGCGGCGAAAAGCGTATCTGCCAAAAACTAGTTGATTATTTCTCATGCTAGTCTGAAACTCTTTTTCTAAATTCTCTAAATCTACTGATGATAATCCATTCATGTATTTCAATGTTGCAGCGAGAAAATTATCCATATCTCCCTTGTATTTTTCTCTATATTGCTTGTAACCAAGCAATCGAAAAGCACAGAAGCGATTAATTAATTCTCGGTCGCGCATTTTCTTCCAATTCAAGCTTCCAGTCGTCGCTGCCAGAAATTTTTCGCTCTTTGCCTGTTTCCTAAGCCATATGGTACCAAGCCCCATGTATAACGAGTTCCTCATTTGCTGCCGACTAAGGGGCTCACCACTATTTACCCGCTCAAAAATATCGAGCCGCGCTCGTTCAGGAACATTGGCATCAATTAAGTAGAGTGTAAGATTAGTATCTTCAAGGCGACCTTGTAACTTAGGCGTTAGATCTTTGAATCGTTTTCCAATAAGATGTTTATTATGGATGCCACGCAAAGAAAAATCATTGTTACGGTAACGGAAAAAGGTTGTTAATCGTTGTAAACCATCAACAACTACAATTTTTCCATTCGGCTGTTCAGCCAGATAAAAGACTGGGAGCGGTATACGCATCAGCGCAGATTCAATAAGGCGACTTTGTTTAATCTCATCCCATACAAATTCACGCTGAAAATCAGGATTTAAAATGTAACGTTCAGACTCCATACGACGAATGATTTCAAAGACAGTTCTACTTTCTGTACGAATCAAAAAACTATCAAGCGGATAATCTTCTAATTCAACATCATCATTTTCGCCTGTAGCTTCAATTTCCTCGAATTCCTCAGTTTTAGATTTGTTTTCTATGATCATACGCATCTCCTAAATGTGATAGCAGTTTGCAACCTTTCAAATTTTAGTTTGCTCATTGTGCAATAGCAAAAACATCTGATCGATCAAACCATAAGAAACGAATTTTATCGACACCTCTGTACTCTGCTCCGCTATAACAATCAATAATGGTGTCGTGCTTGCAAAAACTCAATGCGCGTTTCTTTGACAACATAAACAATCCGATGCTCCCGCGTCAGTCGCCGCGACCATGCGCCTGCCAAAAGATATTTCAGCGGTTCTGACTTACCAATCCCCTTGAATGGATCGCGCATAATTGCCTCTACAAGCTGCAATGTGCGCAAAGCCAATTTACGATCTGTTTGCACCCAATATTGCAAATCTTCACGAAACTCTGGGTAAAATATCGCTTCCCGACGAGAAAGTGCTGCTGACTTACGCTTCTTCTTTCTTGCCAAGTCCTACCTCTACTGCCAATTCTTCAACGGTTTGGGGGACGCCTTCATCTGCATTGGATCGAGCCAATGCTGCTAAAAGCCGTTCCGCGTTCTTTGGCGAACGCAGTAAATAGGCTGTTTCTTCTAAACTGGTTAATTCGGCTGTCGAAATTAAAGATACATTTTCAGCACCGCGCCGTGTTATCACAACTGTTTCTTTATCTTGCGCAACTTTATCCCATAATTTGGCTAAATTTGCTCGTGCTTCAGTATACGTCACTTGAATTACCATGATAATTTCACCTCGCTATCTTGTACAGGATTACTGTACAGAGCAATTCGGGATGTGTCAAGATCAATCACCTATTTTCTCCGCCCGTTGGCGAAAATCAACCATATCGACAACCGTTCCATTATGACGCGACTCTTCGGCGGCGAAAGCCATCAGATGGCTTTCTAACGATTCTCGGGCGGTGGTCATCGCCTTTTCATCGCCACGTATGGCACCAACAAAGTTACGCATAATGCCAGCGTCCCCCCCGCCGTGACCGCTATCAGCCAGCGGAATATCTATCTTTTCAATACGTCCGCTTTTATGATCATGTATTGCAATGTGATAGCCGCCAAAGGTAAATTTGCCGCGCAATGTGGCGCGTGTGCCGTCGTAGCGCATCGTGCGCCCTTCCTCATGGGAATGGCCGTGCATGATGAGGGTGACGGTCGCTCCACTTTCAAATTCCATGCTGACAGTTTGGTTATCCACCACGTCATTGTCACAATAGTAGACGCAACGGCCGTATGGCCCCGTCTCTAGCGCATGTTGCCGCCCTTCTAGGCTCAAATCATGGGTGAGTGCTCTCACCAAAAAAGTGTCATTATTCATATTCAAATACAGTGGACGAGCATCAAAAGGACATTCTTCTGCCACCGGACAGTCGTCGGTACAGCGTGCCGTTGCCCCAGGCGGGGCGTTTTCAGGCCGATAATGTTTGAGGGAGCCGAAGGAATGTAAACGCTTAGCACGACTGCCCATATTCCAATACAAAATGTCCAAATCATGACAACATTTAGCCAAAATCATAGGGCTAGACTCGGCTTCATTACGCCAGTTGCCGCGCACAAAGCTGTGCGCCATATGCCAAAACGTGACGTTTTCTCGATGCTCGACGCTAACAATATCCCCGATTCGGCCAGAGGCTAGAATGTCATGCAGAATAGTGAAGAAGGGCGTGTAGCGTAAGACGTGGCAAATTTGCATAAAGCGACCTAATCGTTCGGCCGTTTGCACCAAATGAACCGTTTCAGCCAATGTGTTGGTCATCGGCTTTTCCAACAGCATATCGTAACCCGCTTCCAGCGCCGCAAGTGCCGATTTGTAGTGCATACCGTCTTGGGTCATGTTCAACACAACGTCTGCCATTTTTGGCTGGACGATAACCTCTTCCCAAGAGCGAAAACATTGCTCTGGGGGAATGTCGTGGGCTGTTGCGAATTGATGACGACGCACGTCGTTGGGTTCGGCCACTGCCACAAACTCTATTTCATCAGGGTGCTGTACGGCGTAAGAGCCGTAAGCTAAACTGCCTCTCATGCCGGCACCGAATAATACGGCCGTTATTGGCTTACTCATTTTTCACCTCTCTTACAAGATTTTCTGAAATTAGTCCAAATTTACCGTCCAAATTTCACCACGTGAGGGAAGTTTCATGCCGATGTCTCCAAACCATCATTTAATGTCGCATCCCATTCTGTCTGCTCTTTCAGATATTCCTGCCACATGGATTCATCCTCTCGCAGCCTAGCATAAGCAACGTTTGCTGTAGCAAGAAGATGTTGTCGTCGATATGCTTCAATTGCTTGATCGACAATTTTTTGCATGGGCAAGCCTTTCATCTGTGCCAGCTCACGCAATGAATTACGAGTTTGAGTAGATATGCGAATTGTAGTTGTTCTCATCAAATTCCTCCAACAGTTGCCGCGCCTCATTCGCCATTTTGAGCAGCCGAAAACGGCGAACGTGGGCAAAATTATCAGCAATTTCCATCATTGCGGTGGGGCTATCTTCGTAGTCAATCATTTTTCTGAACTGAGCATGTTGATCTTCATCCACAAGCAGCTTCAGGTCTTGCTGCACACCAGCCAAGCCGCGCAGCACCATGGCGCAGCAGTAGCCCAGCCGTGCAAGCTGGGTATCTCCTTGCCACCCCACATCACGCAATCCAGCAATGTATCCGCTAAACACCGCTTCATCCAAAACGTCAGCGAAATCGGCTGGATGCTCGGCAAAGTAAATGCTTAATGAGACCATTGTCACCAATTCTTCGCCGATTGCGGCACGACCCGCCATGGCCCAATCAATTAAAATTGAATCCTGCTCACGGTGAAAGATGTTGCGCCGAAATGCATCCAGATGACAAAATGTTTGCGGCAGCGTGGCAAGCGCATTGCAAAAACGGTCACGCTCTTGCCAAATCGACAATATGGCTTCTTTTTCGGTGAGGGGGAGTGCGCATTGTGCTAATGGATGCTGCATAAAATCGTCTAATCGCTCAAAGGTATCGGCAAGAGGGGGAACAATGGCGCAATGCCAACTGTCACTCAGCCAAACGTCGTCTGGAATAGGCTGATTGCACAAATAAGCACCATTAAACCGACCCAAACGACGGGAGACAACACGGTAATCGGCCAGCGCCCATGATTTTTTCTCATCCTGAATATCGGCCATCCATATCCAGCAAGAATCTGAGAACTGTGCAAAACCGTAAATCGTAGGCGGCGTCAGCCCAACATCTGGCAAGCGATTGAGCAGTCCAGAACGATAGAGTTCGTATTCTCGTTTCCAATAATAGGGTGACGTTTCGCTTTCCCCTGGACGCTCATACAGAATCTTGAGAACAAGCGACCACAGGACGTTTTGTTCGGTTTGTCCAGTGAAGCGGTATAGGGCTGTCCCGCCTACTGCGCCTCCCCAGCCGCCATGAATGGACTCAACTTGCCATTGGGTGATAACAGCTTGCCCCCTCGAAGGAGTGGCGGCCGTTTTCTCCCCCACCACCTTGCAAACCAATGGCGCTAACGTTCCCTTCGTAATTGCTTCAACGCGATTATCCATCATACAGCCTCATCTCCAACACGCTACGCCTGATCCGCCCTGCGATAAACCACGGGGCTACTAAACGATGCCCCTGCGGGGCTTTTTTAGCCCCGCAGGGGCGTTGTTTTCTAGCCCCGTCGTTTACGATAGGGTGGCATAATCTGACTTCATCTTCTCAAGTCGGGCGACGCTATCTTTGAGACCGCCAGAGCGATTACGGCCGTTCCACACTACTTCATACTCAGCAATAATCTGCTCCGCATCAGCCAGCAGCTTTGCCTTGGCAACTTCATCTGTTTTGCCATCCCATCCTTCAATAATCCAGGCGGCGCGATGGCAACCATGCTGCAGCATTTTGATGGCAAGCCGAAATTCACGCACAATTTGGTCGGCATCGAGACGCTGCATGTTTACCATTTGCAGGCCACTTTTGAACGCATCAAGGGTAACGGCCGTTTGCCTAAACTTCTCCGGTTCAAAAGCAGCCTGCTCCCCCTTCTTCAACCATCCCTCCCGCAATTCTTTAAGCTTTTCTGGTTTATACAGCATAAAACGTGCCAAAACGGTGCTGTTAAAAACAGGTACGCCCGTTTCCAAATGAACATCGCCCAATTCATACGCCAACTGCCCCATCTGCCCCGCCTCATCACGGAAAGCAAAGCGGGACAGCGCGGCGGGAACATCCATCTCCCGATTAGACTCGACGCACCAAGAGAGACCCGCCCCGTAGGCAAACCCCGTGTAGCTAATGGGCAGCGTTTGCCAATGACCCAAATCTCCCCAATCGGTGTTTAGGTAGCCAATCGCGCCATGCTTCAGCCCATTTTCGGCCGCACTAAGCAGGTTGCCCATAGCATTTTCTGTTCGTCCAGCAATTGTGACCCAAGTGCAGGTGCCGGGGCAAACGTAAAATGGAATGCCCGATTGGGCAAAAATCGCCCCATGTTCATCAAAGGGATGATCCGCCTCATACCCCCATTCCAGCGCAATGAGGTCACGGGGCAGTTCGGCGACAAGGTCGGGGTGCTTGACAATGATGTCGCCCCAAAATTGCATCGTGCGCCCGCGCGCCTTTACTTCACGGTAAATTTTGAGTAAAAAGTTGAGGTAAACACGGCCGTTTCCCAACTCCTTCACAAGTGCCTTGGAACGGCCGTTTCCCAAATCAACCGTCTCATCACACCCTACATTTAGCTGCTGGCTGCTAAAATGGGGCAACAGTTCATCAAACATCGAGCGCACCAGCTCCAAACTGTCCGGATCGCCCTGATACAGACTAAACGGCTCATCATAATACCCCCAATCCGTGTCGCAGCCGTCGGGACATTCAGCAAGATGATTATATTCATCATGGATCAGCCAGCGGCGCATGTGGCCGAAGCTGTTTTGGTTGGGAACAAGCTCAATAAAACGGTCGCGGCAATACGCATCTAATTCCAAAATTTGTTCCCCCGTCATCGGCGACGCATCTGCCCAGACAACGGGGTGGTTGCGGTAAGCAAAGGTGTGTTCGGTGTAAAGCTGTAGCTGGTTGATCTTCCATGAGGCGAACATGTCCACCAAGCCGTACAGCGTCTCCATCGTTGGCACTTTGTCGCGGCTGATGTCCAGCATCACGCCCCGATTGGGAAAATCGGGCCAATCATTGATCCGCAGAATGGGCAAATCGCCACCGTACTGTTGCAATAGCTGCACCAAGGTTTGTACGCCGTAAAATACGCCAGCGGGCCGATTGGCAACAATGTGAACACCCTCTGCCGTGATGGTTAAATTGTAGCCATCTGCATTTTGTACGCTGCCGGGGGTGACGCTGAGAATAACGCCAGCTTGGTCGTGGGGAACGGCCGTTCCTGCCACGGCATCCCACGCCACGCCCCCCCATTCAAATAACGCTTTTTGTAAACGAACGGCCGTTGGTATCAACGCCTGCCCATCTACCGTATCCAAAACAATCAGCTTTCCATCCGCTAAATTCAATACCCCATCCTGCATGGATAACAGACGGGGAGTCGGCAACAACAATGGTTTTTCAGACATAATGCGTATCCTATTAATCTGTTAGGCGGATTCCGAAAAATAATTGAGGGAAATCATACTGTTTTTCGGAATCCGCTTGAGGCATTTTCGGATTGATGGCTTATTTATAATTCCGAAAATGCCTTAGCAATAAAATGCTTGTACAAAAAACAAGAAAATCATCAAAGATTAAACAGATTAGAAAATCTGGTAAATCTGCGTAATCTGCTGATAAAAAGCTTTTTTGGTTTTGGCTCGTCTAGGTTAGGCAATATCTTCTGCAAATGCTGCCAATAAATTGTTAAACTGTTCTGGCTGCTCCCAATGGACTGCATGTCCCGCATCTTCAATATATTGAATAGCGCCACGCCACAGAGTTGGCATTGTCAATTCAGCAATGTAGCCATCATTAACCAATGTTTCCCCTTTGCCATGCAATATTGTCAGCGGGCGAGTCAATTCTGCCACAATTTTCACCTCATCTTGGTAGCCATCCGGCACGATGCTGGCGGCCAATCCTGCCCGTGCCTGACCATCTGTTTTCATCACATCTGCCACAAAAGGTGCAGGGTCAACAGATGATCCTTTCCTGAAAAAAGCTGAGGCGTAAGCGTGCGCCTGCTCTTCGGTCACGTCTGGGGTAAAGCCAACATTAACGGCGGGATTGGGCAAGAACGCCTCCTCCATCGCTGGGGGAAAGGCCAAAGGCGGCGTACCGTAAATGACAAATCCGGCGGCATGAGGAAGTAGATTGTGGGCTTCTAGCACAATATGCCCTCCTAAACTCCATCCTACTAGGATAGCGTCTGTTGCGTTTAGGGCTTGGGCAACGGCCGTAACAACCTTTGCATATCCTGGCATCCCATATGCGGCCAGGTCTGAAGCAGGGTCAGAATCCCCATGCCCCGGCAAATCCATCGCTATAATGCGATATTTGTGGCCTAAAGAGCCTTCTAGCTGATGCTGAAAAGTGCGCCCAGAGGCTGAATTGCCATGCACAAAAAGCATAGTTGACCCAGTTCCTTCACTTTCATAATAAGCAATGCGTTGTGAACCTACTTGTACGTATTTTGTTTTCATCTCTATCTATCCTTTTAAGATTATTGCCTTACCAACGACACCATCTGATTCAACCAGACGTGCTTGCGCTTCGCTTGGTGCAAGATTGGACAAGGTAGTTACAATAGCTACTTTCACATCTCCTCCAGATATTTTTAACGCCGTATTGGCCGAATCCAAGTCAATATCACAGGCGGCTGCCACAATATGGCGGGCGCGTGCCTTTAACTTCTCATTGGTTGGTTGCACATCGACCATTAAGTTGCCATACGTTTTTCCGAGGCGGATCATAACGGCCGTACTCAACATATTCAGCACCAACTTTTGTGCCGTCCCCGCCTTTAGGCGCGTCGAGCCAGTCAGCAGTTCGGGGCCAACAAGGGGGGCAATAACGTGCTGCGCCGCTTGGGCAATGGGTGCAGGTAAGTTGCAGGTGACGGCAATCGTCAACGCGCCGCACATTTGCGCCGCACGCAATGCGCCCAGCACATAAGGTGTGCGTCCGCTGGCGGCAATGCCAACCACGCTATCTTGCGGCTGCAATTCAATTTGATGCAAAGCGTTCGCCCCAGCCGCTTCATCATCTTCTGCCCCCTCAATGGAGCGGCTAACCGCCTCCATGCCACCTGCAATAATGCCAATCACCTGTGCCGGATCGCTATTAAAGGTAGGCGGACATTCGGAAGCATCTAAAATGCCCAACCGCCCTGATGTGCCTGCGCCAACGTAAATCAGCCGCCCACCAGACTGCATTCGTACAGCCACTGCATCCACCACTGCGGCAATGGCTGGCAAAACAGGCGTTAGGCTAAAAACAGCTTGTTTGTCCTGAATGTGCATCAGGCCAATTAAAGTTTCTGTGAAGTGTGAATCTAGGTCGCGGGTTAAAACGTTACGCCGTTCGGATGTCCAGATGGTTTTTGGGGAAACGGCCACTTCGGCTTGCGACCCCGGTCGCCGCTCAGTGCAAGCCGTTTCCTCATCCACAAACGACTGAATAGCAATCCCTTCTGACTCCAAAGCGATCAGCCCAGCGCCAACGGTCGCGTCCGTTTGAGACAAACACGGCTGCGCTTGGGGCAGGGCTGTTTGCACAGCCTGGGTAACAGTAGCGCGATAAAAGTCGCTTTTGGTCAACAAACTGCCGCTCATCACCAGCGGAAACGCACCTGTGTAACCCAACTGACGGGCAACGGCGGTAACGGCCGTTGCCAGCCCATCTGCCCCCCGAGTCACCACGTCCAGCCCGACAATATCTCCCTTTTCTGCCGCGTCCAAAACAATCGGGGCAAGTTCAGCCACGTCAGCCACATGCCGCTTATCTGCATAGACCCAGCTTAGTAAATCTGTTGCTTTTTCTAAGCCAACGGCAGCTAACAAAGCTGCCGTTAATTTAGCCGATGACCGATTCCGTTCATCATAATGACGGGTGCAAAATCGCAAACTGCTTTGCACAAGGTCATATGCACTCCCACAATCAAAAAAGGGGCCCCAGCCCCCGGCTCGCGCCTTCTCACCCGCTTTGTTCTCACCGTAGGCGATCATGCCCGTTCCAGCAATGAGTACAATGCCCTTGCGATGCCCTAATCCTCCAACTAATGCCGAAACGGCATCATTTTCGACATGCACCGCAATGTTGGGCAGCATATCAGCGGCCATTTGCTCAAAAAGCTGTCGTTCTTCCGGCCGATCCACCCCGGCTAATGACCAAGTAACGGCCGTTGCGTCCAGAACCGTCACCCCAGCCTCCGTCGCCGCCGCTTCCATCGCCGTCCACAAATTAGCCTTTGCTTGGGAGATGCCGACGTTATGGTAGTTGGCGGAGCCACTGCGGCCACGGCCTAAAATCTTCCCGTGCTGATTTAGAATAGAAACGGCCGTTTTACTTCCGCCACCATCTACACCAATAACAAACTGCTCTGTTAAACTCATGCTTTTCCAAGATCGGCACTATTTAGACCTCCGAGGTCTGAGAGACCTCGGAGGTCTAATTACTAATTACTAATTACTGAATACTAATTCCCATTCCCCGGCCCAGGAGCCAAAGTGCCAGTCAACAGCAGGTATGTGACAAACGGATCGCCATAAGGCCCATTGTTGTAAATCGGATCTCCATCAGCAGGCCAGCCAACCACGCGAACCTGAGAAGCTGGATTATTGCCATACCGCTCCCACAAAGGAATTTGAGGCAACAGCTCATTGTAAGCCAATGCAATCGTGTTGATGATTTCTGCTTGAGCAGCCTCATCCCCACCGCTACCAGATTCAATCGTTAATGCGCCCAAGTCCAGTTCACCAGCTGACGTTTGCTGTACGAGCGACCAACTCATACCTTCACCACCGGTAACACCTTCACCACCGCCACCATTGTAAGAGTTAAAGTTTGTATCAAAAGCGAAGGAAGGATGCGGGTTAGCAGCACCCCAGTTACGAATCGCCATCTGGAAATCGCCAGCACGCACATCAGTTGGATGCTGTTGGAAATTGACACCACGGAAGGTGGTGACAATACCAAACTCGGTCAGCTGTTCAGCCACATTTTCAGCCGCCGCTGACCAATCTGCAAATTCAGCAGGAGCCGTTAATTCAAACTCCATTCTAGCACCCGTGTCATCCAGCCAAACCCCATCGCTATCACGGCTAAAGCCCAAACCGAGTAAAATTTCTTCAGCTTTGGCAACGTCATAATCATAGGTATCGAGCGCTGACTTTGTCTCGTCGGTTAGCCACGTTTCAGCCACGCTGTCGGCAAAGCCAGACATCAACACCTGCCGTTTACCAGAGTCAGCCAACGAAACAAAACCATTTTCATCCCGGTCGATGGCATACGCCAACGCCTGGCGGAATTCAGGCACTTCAAAGGGGTGCATCGTCATGTTAAAGTAAAGTGCTGGCCCCGTGTAAAGAGGGCCGCGAATAATGCGCGTACCGTCAGCGATGAATTGAGCCTCGGTTGCTGGCGGGAAGCCATGTGTTGCATAATCAACTTCACGAGCCAATACCAATACGGTCACGTCTGGCGTTTCACCGTTGAAGTTGACAATACGATCAAAGTTCACCCAATCAGCCATGAAAGAGGTTTCATTCTTCTCTAAAATCATTTGGGATTCGGTAACGCTGTCTTGATCAATCTTGTAGGGGCCAAGCACAACCATATCTTCAGGACGATACGCATTGAACTCTTCCAGCAATGTTGACCATTCGTCTGATTCTGAATCTAAATCTTGGTCAGTTAAATCACGTACTTGGTCTGCCCATTGGCCGTAATTTGAAGAGGCACGAATGCTAACCGCACGCGACAACACGCGGCGTGGGAAGGTGGTAGAGGGCTCATCTAACATGAAATCTACGGTATACTCATCAACTGCAACAATCTCGTTCATGAAGTTCCATTCAGAGGAGCCTAATAAGCGTCGAATAGCAAACGTATCAACCACGTCTTGAGAGGTAAAGTCAG
>UOEU01000532.1_pt1 | contig 15285 bp, 11 predicted proteins | sample 1989311 | NCBI WGS metagenome assembly UOEU01 (sample SAMEA4712195, study PRJEB27164) | hydrothermal vent metagenome | biome: marine basaltic hydrothermal vent biome; feature: marine hydrothermal vent; material: mineral | place: Pacific Ocean | collected 2011-06-14/2011-07-23 | depth 1719 m | reverse complement strand
GAAACGGTAGAAGCGATGGAAGCGCACAACCTCTCTTTGGTCTACTTTTGCGAATCCCGTCACCAAAAAGGAGATTGGTTTGTCGCCAAGCGACGCGCTCCCAACGTCATTTTAGCCCACCAATTCACGCCAGAAGATATGATTCCGCTCGATTTTCATGCGGCTTGCCACAATTGGGCGCACTTTGCTCGTGAACGGGGCATTCGACTTTGCTACGTCAACTTTTTCCGTGTGCTGCACGCCACCGCCCCATTGGAAGGAATCGATTACATCCATCACCTTAAACATGCGCTGGAAGATGCAGGCTATACCGTCTCCCGTGAGGTAGATTTGCCCACGCCCATCCCCGCACCAGACGTGCAGGAGATGGCTTTGGCGGGGGTAAGCGTGGCAGGCATTGGGGCAACGGCCGTTTCCAGCCTACTTAATTTGCCAGAAACAATCGCCCTGCCATTGACCCTAGCCGCTGCTGGTGGGGCTGCTGCCCTGCCCTACCTCGAACAGCAGCGCAACCAAGCCGCCATCGACCGCTTGGCACACGCCCACGATCATCACCACAGCCATTCGCACGATCATGGACACAGCCACGACCATGACCACGGGCATGATCATGGGGATTTGCAAACTCTCTATCCCCCTTCCTACGCGCCAAAATTGATTGGTTTGGGCGCAACAGCCCTCACCCCAATCGCCGTGCAGCAGGCGGTTCGGCTGGATGGGACAATGGGTTGGCTGGCAGGTCTTGGCTACCAAGCTGCCGCCGCAGCAGCATTGGCAACCAGCACAAGCGGCCAAGAATATCAGCTACGCATTGAAGAGTACAAGGGGTTTAATTTGGATTGGCTGCTGCCGCTGGCAACGGCCGTTCTCCAATTACCAAACAAGGGCAGTCAAGCAGCCGCATTGGTTTTGCTTGGTGCTGGCTGGGCTGCTGCCCGTCAACAAAATTTAGACATCCTGGCAACCGTTGACCCCGCCCACGCAGAAGGACACACCCACCACATTTCGGCAGCAATGGCTAAAATTGGGGATATTCAGATGGCAATTGGCCCCAAACCAGCCAGAAAATGGGCAGGATTGGGGCCTGCGGCAACGGCCGTTTCTCTGCTGCTCACCCATCGCGGACAATCAAAGGCGGCAGGGAACGCAGCCATTTTAGCAGCCGTTGGGCAAGCAATGGGTCTCGTCGGTTTCCGCCGCCCCGAACGTGCCCTGCAAGACACCCTGCAGCAAGCTGCACCTAGCTTTGTCGTTGGCGTGGCGGCGGGGCTGGTTTTACTTTTGTTGGGTGGTAGGGAGTGAGTAATTTAGTAATTGGCTGGTGGGCAGTTTTCTCAAAAATCTCTGTGAAACTGTGAGGGGCTTTTGCGAAACTCTGTGTCTCTTTTCTACCTTGTGCAGTTACCTAAAAAACAACTAAGGCTTCTTCCGAAATTAAATTACACAATCCATATGGAAAAAGCCTTTAGCCAATTCCCGAATGTGCTTAATTCCGGGCAATTATTTTATGGAATTGGCCTAACGGGTAACTTCTGGATGAAGCAATCGTGCCAATACCGCGTCTAGTTCTGCTTGGGAAATGCCAGCCACGCCCAACGGACGATCCACGCGGTCGTGACAATCGGAGCCGCCGCTGGTGATCAGGCCATACTTTTGCGCCCATTCCGCCATGAGGATGCGATGCTCCGGCGCATGGCCAGGATATTCCACTTCCAGCCCGTCCAGCCCCAACAAATCGTCATCCAAAAACTCTGGCATCAAGATTTCTACAATGCCAATGTCCGGTAAAACTTCATTGTACAAGCTTTTGCCAGGGAAGGAACCCGCCGCCGGATGGGCAAAGATGCGTAAAAGCTGCGGATATTTTTTCAGCAGCGGCGTCAACTGTTTGGGGTCAATGCCAGAAGGGACGTAGGCGGGGCTGTCGTTACCGATGAGCAAGTTGACCTGTTCTTTATCCAAACCGTGATTTTCTTTGAGAGCCACGGCAAAATGGCGTCGGGTGACGTTGTCAGCCAATGCTTCAATTTCTTTGGCGGTTAAATCTTGTTTTAGTAAAGGGTTCTTGCCGTTTGGCCCAAATTCAGCATTGATAATTTCTACACGGGCGCGCACGAGGCCGCCGCCACGCCCCTGTCTAAAAATCTCTGTCGCCATCTGGCGAAATGGTTCGTCTTGTAGCAAATCGTAAGGGATATAAAGTAAATAATGGAGGGTTCCGGTGAAATACGGCCGTCTAAAGCGCAACGACACTTCAACCCCCGGCACAACTCGGATGCCCAGCTCTCGGCCAGCGGCCAACGCTTCATCCAGCCCGTTGAGCGTGTCGTGGTCGGTAACGCCAATCGCCTGCAAGCCCAAATCAACGCCCGCCTGCACCAGTTCGGTCGGGCTGTATTCGCCGTCGGAGGCGGTTGTATGGTTATGTAAATCTGCAATGTATGGAAGTGTCATTATTTACTCCGGTTATTTTTGAAGGGATGAGCGGGTGAAGGGGTGGGCAATCTGCGATTGCTTGGGTGAAGGGGTGAAAATGATTTATGGCTTTCGTGCTGCCCGTTTCCCTGAATGATTGGTTTTTTAACGGCCGTTATTGCATCATGTGAACCTGTCAGGTGGGCTAACGGCCGTTTGTTTTGCAAAAATCTTACCTGCAAATTGCATTTATGTTAAAATGAAAACTAAATAGCTGGCATGGTTCAGAATAGAGTGCCCATCTTGGCAATGAGGGTAACTTTTCATAGAGATCGTCCAAAAAGTGTAACGATTGTTATTTTGAAAATAAACCACGCCAGATTTTTTATATGTTTTCTCGGAATAAAATATGGCTATCAAAAAGTATAAAGATATCAGTTTCAAAATCCCAGTAGAATCTGACAATTATCAAGAATGTTCAAATTTTGTTGTTAATGCAGTAGAGAATATTCTACAACGGGCAGTGGATGAAGAACGTAACAAAATTATCATAAATACGAACCTCAAACTTGGTATTCCCATGGAGAATGTCAATAAAATTGCAGACCCGTTTATAGAGGCGTGGGCTTATGAAGTTTTTACAGATGTACTTGAAGACAAAGATAATGAATATCAGCTTATCAATATAGAAGCTGGTGAGCGTTTAAATATGGCAGATATTATTTTACAATTCAAGCGCAAACGAAAACATTTATCTTTTGTGACTGGAAATGTGGACGTAAAGGCAACCAGTAAGGATATTAAAAATAGTGGTAAGTCTCCAAATATTACATCTTTTGCACGAATACGATCTGCATATGTTAAAGACCCTGATTTTTTGTTCGTGATTTTATCTATCAAACATAAAGTTTATAGTCGACGAGATTTAGAAACAAAACGATGATGGGAGTGATGGAAATTATAGATTTTAATGCCTATGATTTAAAATATATATCGCATTCAGACATTAGTTATAATCCTGCACTTGGAACTGGACAAATTCAGATTCGTGATATTCATTATGTCTCCATAGAGCGTAGAACCGTGTGGGAATTTTGCCAGCTTTTAGATAAAAAGTGTATTGCATCCCATAAATCATATGAAGGTTGGTATAAGTATGCAATCCAATACAAGTGGATAAAGGAGGAATAATGCAGCTTGAAATTAGGGAAGGCGATGCTTTGAAATTATTCCAAGAATTACCAGATAATAGTGTGGATTTATTGATTGCTGATCCACCTTATAATCTTGGGAAAAATTATGGCAACAACCATGATTTTAAAAATTTTGACGAATACTTAGATTTTTCTAAGATTTGGCTATCAGAATCATACCGTGTACTAAAACCGCAGGGAACCATCTATGTATTTATGGGCGTTCGCTTTATCTCATATTTATACAACATTATGGATCGTGAACTGCAAATGTTTTTTAATAGTTGGATATGTTGGCATTATACCCAAGGGATGGGAAGAAAAATTGGGTTCTCTCCACGTCACGATGATATTTTAATGTTTAATAAATCAAAGAATTATACATTTAATCTTGATAGTGTGAGAGTACCGCAAAAGTATTATAGAATCAGAAATAATATGCGAGGAGCTAATCCTGGAGATGTCTGGCAATTTTCTCATGTTCACTATTGTAATGAAAATCGACAAGATCATCCTACCCAAAAACCAGAAGGGCTAATTGAACGAATGATTTTAGCTTCATCTAATGAAGATGATACAGTGCTTGACCCATTTTCTGGAAGTGGTACTACATTGCGAGTTTGTCAACAGTTAAACAGAAATTGCATAGGATTTGAACTTAATCCAGAATATATAACGATGACAAAGGATAGACTACTAAAACCGTTTGAAAATTTTGATAGTATTGACCCACGAATGGCAAGAGTACCGCTTGATCTTAGAAAAGATGATATTAGAACCAAATACTTAAAAAATCATATTGAATGGTTTCTTGAAAATCATGAGGGTTCTTTCAAAATCTTTAAGCAGTCAGTGAAAGAAATGTACGGGGATACTACTCTAACAATGAAGAACCATGCTGCTAAGGCGCAATCCGAAAAATAATTAAGGTGAAATCATATTATTTTTCGGATTGCGCTTGAGGCAGTTTCGGGTTGAACACTTATTTATTTTTCCGAAACTGCCTAATCCTAAACAATTAAATTTACTAGAGCTAGAATAAGCAATTTATTCTTGGTGAGTCGTAGCAATTTCCAAAATATTCCCCATCACGGACACATCGTAGCCGGGCATGGCGGCAACGGCCGTCTTAAAATCAGCATCATGCAGCAAATCGAGCAACGGTCGTAACCGTTCACTTTCATACGTTTGGCGGGTCATCACCAAATCGTACTGCTCATGTGCCAGGGGGACAAAGTCGAGCTTGAGAGCGCGTGCTGCCGCCTGAATGCCCAAACCAAAATCGGCCGTGCCAGAAGCAACCGCCGCCGCCACCGCCAAATGGGTGTACTCTTCCCGCTCGTAGCCATGCACCTGCGCTGGCGCAATGCCCAGCTTGCCCAATTGATAATCAAGCAGCACCCGCGTACCTGCGCCCCGCTGCCGATTGACCAACTGCACATCTTCCCGCGCTGCCGCTTCCCAACCGTGAACCGCTTTGGGATTCCCTGTTGGGACAATCCAACCCTGCTCCCGTCCAACCAGCGTCAGCAGCACAACCTCTTCATTAGACAGATAGCGGCGGACGTCGCTTTGGTTGTAAACGCCCGTTTCTGGGTCTAGCAGATGGGAACCGGCCAAATGAGATTCGCCACGACGCAGGGCAACCAGTCCACCCAAGCTGCCCACGTTGGCCGATGCCAGCCGCGTGCCGCTCCGTTCGGCCAAAAATTGCGCCAGCAAATCAAGCGTCAAATCGTGGCTGCCAATCGCCAGAATGGTTTGGCTTAACTCACGGGCATCGCGGTAGAGGTGGACTGTTACTTCATTACCTGCATCTTCTCCCTCGCTGAAGCGAGGAATCCTGACAATCCCGTCGGCACGCACCAAAGAGGTGATGACCCCTGCGCCTCGGCTAATGGGTGTGGTGACAAAACGGCCGTTTACCTCTCCAACCGCCACGCGCACAAAATCATCATCCCCCGTGTGGGAGTTGAGCTTGCGGGTGAGCGTGGCGTTGATAGTGGCTGGCTGATACGGTCGTTGTCCTTGCCATCGCGCCAAGATTGGCTCCACAAAAATCTCGCCCGTTAAGGCGGCACTGACGGGGTAGCCGGGGATGCCGATGATGGGGATGAAGGGGTGAAGGGGTGAGGGGGTGACGAGGTGACTATTTTCGATTGATGATTGACGATTGACGATTGACGATTGATCGCCACTTGCCACTTGCCACTCGCCACTCTCTAACATGCCTAAAATGACGGGATGTCCGGGGCGGACGGCGACGCCGTGAACGAGCAGCTGCCCCAGCGACTGCACAACGTGGGCGGTGTAATCTTCGCTGCCTGCGGAGGAACCGGCGTTGAGCAGGATGAGATCGTGATTTTGGGCGGCTTGGCGAACGGCCGTTTGAATCGCTTCAAATTCGTCTGGCACAATGGGCCAGCGGGTAGGCAAGCCGCCCCAATTGCTTACCTGCGCGGCCAGCACGATGCTGTTGTATTCGATAATTTGCCCCGGCTGGATGCCGGAAACGGCTCCTTCGACAGGCTCAAGACAGGCCGTTTCTGCTGTAATCAGCTCAGACCCAGTGGGAATGATGGCAACGCGAGGCTGGCGATACACAAAAACGGTAGCGTGGCCGGAACCAGCCAACGCCCCCAAATCGACGGGGCGCAGCTTGTGGTTGGCGGGCAGCACCAGCTCTGTCGCCACCATATCTTCCCCCATGGGACGAACGTGATGCCAGGGGGGGACGCTGGCGCGAATTTCTATGCCAGAACGGCCGTTTGGCAAAGTCACCGCTTGGGTATGCTCAATCATCACCACAGCATTAGCCCAAGGTGGCAGCGGCTGCCCTGTATTGACGGCCTGGGTGGGTCGCGGTTCATCGGGGGGCGTTTGCTGATTTTCTACCAATGTAAGTTGCAGCGGCTGGGTTTCTATTGCCCCTTCACTATCTTTGGCGCGGAGAGCGTAGCCATCCATCGCGCTGGCGTGGTAATGGGGTGAAGATATTTTTGCCCAAACAGGGTTGGCTATGATACGGCCGTTTGCCTGCGCCACCGCAACCTCTTCCGCCACCAATGGCTGCCACCAACTAGTCTCCTGCAACGCTGCCTGAAAAACTATTTTTGCTTCATCCAGCGGAATATCTTCTAAATAAACGCTTCGCCTCATAACAATTCTTTCACAACTATCCTACAAAGTATTATAATTCCAAGCTATCATACAAACTTGATTATGACACTTCCTTTTCAAAACTTTGTCAGAACCTAAGGCAGTTTCGGAAAAATAAATAAGTGTTCAACCCGAAACTGCCTCAAGCGCAATCCGAAAAATAATATAATTTCACCCTGATTATTTTTCGGATTGCGCCTAAGTCTAGCGTTTTACAAGAATTTAGCCATATTTAATACCCTGAACGCATAGCCAAAACGTCAGCCAATCGCATTTGCACGAAAATGGGAGCGTGGCACAATCTAGCGTATGAATATTGCTCGACGCGCCCGTTTGTTGACTCTTTTTTGGCTACTGCTCAGCCTGCTGGCTTTGCTGGCAATGGGTGGCCTCAAATTACGCCAAGATTTCCTCACCCGAGGCATCCCCACAGGCCTGCCCCAGCCCATCAACTTTGGCGGTGTGCAGTTGGGGCTTAATGTCGCCCTTCAGCAGTATGATAATGATGAATTGGCCGAAAATTTGCAGCAAATCAGTGATTTAGGTGTGCATTATGTCAAACAGTCTTTTTATTTTAGCGAATCGTTTGATTGGGATGAGGCAGATCGGTTGGTAACGGCCGTTTCTCAACACAACCTCACCCTCGTCCCCCTGCTCGACGGCAATCCAGATGATGATTTTGCGCCTGTAGAAACGGCCGTTTTCGCCCAATGGGCATCTCAATTTACCCAGCGGTACGGCAACACCGTCCAGTTTTACATCATTTGGGACGAACCCAACCTGACCAGCCATTGGGGGAAGCAGCCCGTCAATCCAGATGCGTATGGCGCACTGCTCACCGCCGCCGCCGCCGCCATCCGCGCCGCCGATAACGACGCCGTGATCGTTGCTGCGCCGTTAGCACCCACCGTAGAAAGCGGCCCCACCAATTTGGCCGATCACCTCTTTTTGCAGCAGCTTTACGAAACAGACGCTGCCCCAGCCTTCGACATTGTGGCCGCCAAGCCATACGGCTTCAACAGCCCGCCCGATGATCGCACAGTCAGCAATGAGGCACTCAACTTTAGCCGCGCCATCCTGCTGCGCGAGGTGATGCTGCGAAATAACGATGGCGGCAAAGCGATTTGGATGGGCAACTGGGGCTGGAACAGTCTCCCCGACAGTTGGAACGGCGACCCATCCATTTGGGGTGAAGTAACGGCGGCAGAGCAAGCTGCTTTTACCATCGCTGCCCTAGAACGAGCGCGGCTGGAGTGGCCTTGGCTAGGGGTTGCCTTTTTAGAAAAGTGGCAGCCCGCCGCCCCACCAGACGATCCGTGCTGGGGATTTTCCATTAAAGGAAGCGAAACGGCTCGTCCTGAGCTTGCTGAAGGAGCCGTTTCCCTACAAACCCATCTCGCTGCCCAAAACCCAGCCATCGCCCAGCCTGGCTTCCATCTGGCGCAAGCCAACGATCCCGCCCAAGTTTATGAAGGAAATTGGAAATTTTCCCCCGAATTTGGTGCCGACATCGGCCAGCAGCCAGACGACGTGCTGCTGGGAGACAAAGTAACCTTCACCTTTTACGGCACCGATCTGGGGCTGCGCGTGCGCCGCGCCAACTTCCGCGCCCGCTTCTACATCACCATCGACGACAAACCAGCCAACGCCCTCCCCCGTGATGAAAACGGGGCGATGCTCATTCTCACGTCGGCCACAAAAACAGATGATTTCATCGCCACAGAATGGGTCGCCCGCGACCTGCCTCTGGGTGTTCACACCGCTGAGATTGTCGCCTCACGCGGCTGGGATCAGTGGGTGCTCAATGGGTTTAGCGTCGGCTATCAACCACCAGACCCCGTTGGCCGCTGGGGGATATGGCTGCTGTTGGTAATGGCTGTTATTTTTGCAATGATGACTACGCGAAATTACCGAGAGGCGAATTGGCGCACCTGGTTGCAAAGCCAGCGGCGGCAATTTATCACCTTAGATAAAAGTTGGCAGATGGGCTTAACGGCCGTTACCGCCATGGTCGTCCTTCTCGCTGGCTGGTTCACTTGGGCAGAACAAGCGGGCAGCGTTTACCGTCGTTTAGGGGATGGCAGCCAGTTGGCATTAACGGCCGCCGCTGCCGCCATTTTTTACGTCACCCCCACCTTTTTCATCTATGCCGTCGCGTTGGTCGTACTTTTTATCCTGCTTTATTGGCGACCCGTGTGGGGATTGCTGCTGATTGCCTTCTGCTTTCCCTTTTATGTGCCGCCCCTGCCCAAACCGATTCTCAACTACCGCTTTTCTCCCGTCGAAATTTTCACCCTCGTCACTTTCGCCGCCTTCGCCACCTCCCGCCTAACCGCCTGGCTCTCACACCGTAAACAGTCCCACCGATTACTAAATACTGATCACCGATTACTGCCCACTGACTACGGCGTACTGGCCTTAACGGCCGTTGCCACCCTCTCCCTCTTCTTCACCAACCGGCTGGACGTTGCCAGCAATGAGTGGCGCGTCGTTATTTTAGAGCCGGCACTCTTTTATTGGATGTTTCGCGTGATCCGCCCCAAGTCCAGCCAGCTTTGGCTGCTGCTCGATGCCTTCATTTTGGGCGGGCTGGTCGTGGCGCTGGTCGGCTTATGGCAGGTGGGCTTTGACCGCGCCAGCCTAATCACAGCGGAAGGCGGGCTGCTGCGCCTAAAGTCGATTTATGGCTCGCCCAACAATGTCGCCCTTTATTTAGGGCGGGTCATCCCCCTGCTGGCGGCGATGGCTCTGCTGGGCAGCCGCAAGCTGCACGGCAGGCGGTGGTGGCTGTATACGGCCGTTCTCATTCCCACCCTGCTCGCCTTTATCCTCACTTTTAGCAAAGGGGGGCTGTTTTTGGGCCTACCGGCCGCCTTTGTGATTATTTTTTGGCAGTGGCAGCAGGTAAACGGCCGTCGCTCCTGGCCTTGGCTGCTTCTTTTTGGCGTGATGGGAGCTAGTGGCTTGCTTTTAATCGAAAAAATCCCCGCATTGGCAGGCCGATTGAGCCTATCGGGGGAAACGGGCGTTTTTCGCCGCAGCCTCTGGCAAGCCAGCCTCAACATGGTGGCCGACCATCCGCTTTTTGGCGTGGGCTTAGACAACTTCCTCTACGAATATCGCGGACGGTACATTTTGGAAGCGGCGTGGCGCGATCCCAATTTGAGCCATCCACACAACTGGCTGCTTGATTTTGCCACACGCATTGGCACATTGGGGCTTTTGGCTGGGCTGTGGCTCTTTGGCACACTGATCCAGACGCTGCGGAAGCTGCGCCCGACGGTGACGGCCGTTTGGCTGCCCGTTGTTGTGGGGCTAGGCGCTGCATTGGCAGATATGCTTGTTCATGGGCTGGTGGATCACGCTTTTTTCCTCGTTGATTTGGCTTTTGCCTTTTACTTGCTGCTGGGAACGGCCGTTTGGCTTCAAGAAGCTCAATAGATTTTTCTTTGATTAATCCACAGATTGTACAGATTTTCGCAGATTAAAAATTAGAATCTGTGCAATCTGCGAAATCTGCGGATAAGTTCCCGTAACTTCACCAAAATGATGGTGTTTTCTTTTTTGGCATGGGCAACCATCCGCCTTGGGCGCACTAAAATGTTGTTAGATGCTGCAAAGGGTTGGGCAATGGACACTGATACGGGAAAACGCTGATTAAATTTAGTTTTTCATCACCGCTTATCCGTATCAGTGTCCAATAAACTTCCTATCGACAAAAAATCGTTGATGTGGGTGCGTAAATGCCTAACAACATTTTCCTACTCCCTCCGCCCTGATTGTCCTTGACAATCTGGGCGACCATTCTACAATTGCTCACCATTGTAAATAAAAGTTAAAGATAGTTTGAAGGAGATACGAATGAGTTCTACTCTAAGTGAAGTAACAGAAATTATTGTTGATTTGTTAGGCGTCGAAGAAGATCAAATTGTGGATGCCGCCCGTTTCCGCGAAGATTTGGAAGCTGACTCTTTGGATTTGGTTGAGTTAATTATGGCCTTTGAAGAAAAATTTGAAGGCGAAATTTCAGATGAAGATGCCCAAAATATTACCACCGTTGGCGAAGCGGTTGTTTATATTGACACCCATATGCGTGGCTAATTTTTAGGTAATTAGTACCTTACCACTGAACTACTTGTACAGTACACAAGAAAATCATCAAAGATTACGCAGATTTATCAGATTTTCTAATCTTTTCAATCTGCGTAATCTTTGATAAAAGCCTTTTTGGTTCTGGCTTGTCCAGGTTAGGTAATTGGGTAATTGAATCTGAAAATTACTCAATTACCCAATTACTTTTTTTCTCAACACACGGACTCAATGCTTCGTGTGTTCTTTTTTTGTCAGGTAGCTAACGGCTAAAATAAGCACGGCTGCATGACCCAATAAATTGAGCCAAAATCCTGGGCCAATTCCTAGCTGCACTTGCATGATTTGGCTGGCAAACGGCCGTACTTCCCAAAAGATCAGGCTGGGCCAAAGCAAGCCAACCAACGCCACCAACGCCATGCCCCAATAGCCAAATCGTGGCTGCCTAACCCACCAAGAAACAGCCAACGCAACCAGCAAGACCAGCCCCACGCCTGCTACCCGTGAAAAGTAGTCGCTTTTTGTCGGCCCTAGCAAATCTTCTAAGGCCGGAAAGGCCAGCCAGCTAACGACAACCGCCACCCCACGGAACAGCCAAGTTTGGTAACGGCCGTTTTCCCATCCAACCGTAAAAAACAGCATCATCAAAGCCAAGGTCAACGGCGGCAAATAAAACCAGTTCCGCTTCACGCCAACCCCTAAGAATTTACTCCACTCCCCCATCTCAAACCCCAAAAATCGGAGCCCCGCCGATGGCCCCGGCAGCCAAACCATAAGGTAGCCAATGAAAACAGCCGTAAAGCCAAGTAAGAATAAGGTCTGTTTTTGTCGAGAAATCATAAGGAAATATCTATATTTGAAGAGATGCGATGCACCATAAAGTTTAGAGGGATGCTTCGGAGGACCTCAGCATGACATAAAATTGTAAAGGCTATTGCAAGAGAAATGAACCATGCCCTTTCCTCAAGTTTTTCTCTGTGAAACTCTGCGCTTCTCTGTGGTTCTCTGCGTCCCTTCTTGGGCGCATGAAGCCCTTTGAACAGAGCCATTATTTTATGTCGAAAACGACCATTAATATCTTATCCTCTTCCGCCTGATCAGCAAAAAACTGAGCCAGTTGTGGGCTTTGCCGCTGGCGCAAGGCCAGCAAAGCAACCGCTTGCACATCCTCCGGCAGCACTTCATCTCGTTCATCTGCCGCTGCGTAGGCGCGTGCCGCCTCAAAAAGCGTAATTTCAGCCCGATTAGAGTCAATTGTCAACTGCTGCACCAAGGTCAGCCCCAGTTGACGGGCAGCGTCACCCACCGTCACCTTGGGCAACCCGTCCCGCGCCTGCTGAATTTCATCCGCAAGGACCAGAACGGCATCGGCAAAGCCCAAAGCAAACTGCTCAGGATGCCGCTTGTAAGCCATCGCCCGCTCATACGCCTGATAGCGCATCTCTGGCGCATCTAAGCCGCGCACCACCGCCCGCAAGCCAAAGCGATCCATGAGTTGGGGGCGCAAGCGGCCCTCTTCTGGATTCATCGAGCCGATGAGCATGAGGCGGGCGTTGTAGGTCATCTTTAGGGGGCCGCGCCGCACCGTATAATGCCCCTGGGCGGCTGCGTCCAAAATGGCATCGGTGATCGCATCGTCCAGCAAATTGACCTCATCGATGTACAAAATGTGCCGATCGGCATGGCCCAACAGCCCACGCTCTAGCCGCACGCGATTTTGCTCTAAAGCAATGCGCTCGTTGATGCCCCCAACAACATCTTCCAGTCGAGCATTGAGCGGCAGTTCAAAGATGCGAACTTTATCGACAATGGTCAGCATGTCGCCATGACCAAATTTTATGGCGCAATCTTGGCAGACGCCATCCATGCCCAACTGCTCTATCAGCTCTTCTGTACAGCCATGTTGACATAAACTGTGTTTAACGGTGGGCAAAAGATCGGTGAGGGAGCGAACGGCCGTTGTCTTAGCAGTCCCGCGCGGCCCAATGAGCAGCACGCCCCCTACTTCTGGGTTAATGAGTGACAGTATCAAAGCCAGCTTCATTTCATACTGGCCGACAATGGCTAAGAAGGGAAATGGCTCGATTTCTGATCGACCCGTATCGGCATCGGGCAATGTTGTAATTTTTGCAGCAGGAGCGTGGCGCAAAATATCCAACAGCTTGGATTGACGTTCGCTCATAGCTTGTCCTGCTGGAGCCGCTTTAAGCGGATAGCTTGCCGCTCTGCCGCCCGTGCAAAGCGATCTTTTTCTATGTCGGTTTCTAAAATAAGCGGGGGAACAGCTACGGGACGACCGGTTTCATCCAAGGCCACATAGACAAAATAGGCGGTGTTGGTGTGGGTCACTTCGCCTGAAATGACGTTTTCGGCCGTAACCACCACCCGCGTTTCCATTGAGGTGCGTCCAACCCAAGTGACTTCCGCCTTCACCGTCATTATTTCGCCAATATGCACGGGAGAGTGGAAGTTCATGGAGTCTACCGTAACGGTAACGGCTGGATGACGGGCATGTTTGGTGGCCGCCATGCCGCCCGCTTCGTCACACAGCTTCATGATCAGCCCGCCATGCACATTGCCCAAGGTGTTGGCATTGGTTGGACCCATAAGCTGGGTCAAGATAATTTGTGACTCTAACGGCCGTTTTCCTTTCATAAACAATTAGTCCATATCTGGGCGGGTTTCAGAAACATACATCAATCGCTCTGGATATTCCTCAAACATATCAATAATTTGGTGGGGGATCGAGGCCAACATGGGGGCCAGCGGCATGTGGGTTGGCAATTTCGGCCGTTCTGGCCGTGGCGGTGGCTCTAAACGGAGTTTATCCGTCGGTCGGGTTCGTTTACGCAGCAGCCGTTTATCATCACTGAGAAAGCCTAAATAAAGACCACCCGTATCATACACGTCACGCCCAACTGTAAAGCCAAGCCATTCACCATCAACATTAAATACATTGTTCTTAATATAAACAGCAACCCATTCGCCATCGGTACGGTAAAGTGGAATCATGTTTCTGTCCTTCCTAACTTAGACAAGCCAAAACCAACAAGGCTTTTTATCAACAGATTGCGCAGATTAAAAAGATTGAAATATCCACTGAATCTGCGGAATCTTTGATGAGATTCTTGTTTTTATACAAGAAACTCATTGCTAATAGCATAATGTCTGCATTATAGTGGGGGGCGCAAGCAGAATCAAGAAACCGCTAAATTATATTGCCTCTTTCGACACGGATAGCCTCTGTGAGCTTGGCAACATCGCGGCGGTTGCGCCAATAGTTAACCATTTCACGCGCTTTGGCTGGCTTGCTTTGCCCCGGCAATGATTCAAAGTCCATGCCGAGATCAAAACATAAGGTGCGCAGCAAATCAAAAGAGATAGCATACGTGTAATCTTTGCTAATAAGCGTTGGATGCCAGCCGTTGGGCTGCGCCAAGCGGCGTTGAATTTGCCGCTCAACAGGTGTGCGAATCAACAGGCGACGCACTTCTAGCTGACGCAAGCCGATGTTAATTGCATCTTCGCCATACGCCGTTTCCCGTAGGCGTGCCGAAATTTCTGCCCGGGAGACGCTTGCCTCGCCAATATCGTGGGTTCCGGCCAAAGATGCCATGACAAACTGCTCAACGGCCGTACTCTCATTCCACAAATGCTGTAGATGACTGTCATCTTCCTCAATAACCAAATTGATCGTTTCACGCACGTCCTCAATGGTAATCAGCTTGCTGCGACGCCCTTCCAAATTGGTGGCGCTCACCAAACGATGGCAAATAAGCTGGCTAAAATAAGGATGGCCTCGCGTTGTTAGCCAAATGCGATCCACCGCCAAATCATCATACTGAATCATCGGCGCCACTGGCTCACGAATGAGCGTCTCCGTCTCTTCACGGCTTAACGAATCAATCTCACGGCTAATTCCCACATGAAAAATAATGCTCCAGTAATCTTCAACAAGCTGATTTGTGCCCGCCAAAATAAAAGTAATGCGCGTGCGGTGCTGCATCAAAGAGCGCAAATAGGGGAAAATGTCAGCGGAAAGACGGCCGCGTTCGACACTTTCTTGTAGCTGCTCTAGCTCATCGATGATCAGCACCAGCAGCCCATTTTCTGGCAATAATTCTTCAATTTGATCCAAAAAGGCATCAAACTCGCTAAACAGCGTGCCGTTGCTTGACCAGGTTTCACGGGGCACAACCCGAATGTTCCGTTTATGCAGGTTGCGCACAATGTCTTGGCTGAGGCGGGCAAAAAATTCAGGCATGTCACACCCTGCCAAGCGCTGCAGGTCAATGTAGACGGGAAAAATGGGATGACCCGGATATTCGCGGATGGTTTGCCCACGCTTGCCGCCAACCAGTTGATACAGGGTTGAAGTTTTACCCATGCGCCGCTGCCCATACAAAATGAGCGTGTGGGGCTGGGTTTT